>Ga0160502_100013_pt1 | contig 303971 bp, 234 predicted proteins | sample DIDnMG_14_FD_108237 | JGI IMG/M metagenome (GOLD analysis project Ga0160502, IMG submission 108237) | Enriched soil microbial communities from UW Madison campus, WI, USA - DID2933_E24_Xylan MG | ecosystem: Environmental > Terrestrial > Soil > Unclassified | place: USA: Madison, Wisconsin... | reverse complement strand
CTCATACTGCACCACAAACTCCCCCAACTGCTGCCCACCGGATGCTTCATCGATCGTATCCCCTCCCGGATAAGCCGACAGCACCTGCCGGATCATTCCCGTGTAGCTCTGACCCGGTGCTGCAAATGGGCGGATGCGTCTCGTTCTGTCCAGCATGCTGCTGGAGGAGATCGCCTCCAGTTGGAAGGTGTATACCTCGTTCCTCGCCTGAATCGTCTGTTCGACGACATAACCCTGGAACAGGATCGCCGCCGTCTGCCCCTCTTCCCTTAGCTCCTCCAACAGCACAGGCTCTTCGCCCGCCATCCATTGCTGCGCCTCCTGGGCTTGCTCCTGCGGAATGATCCCGCTTGCCCACAGTCGGGCATGCTCTCCGATGCGCTGTTCCAGCCGAATCGCTCGAAGCTGCTGTACCGGGCCGCAGCCCTGCAGCCGAAGCTGTCCATACCCCGCAAGCGCCCGCTCAGGCTGCTGCTCCTCGCTCACCTTCACTCCCCCTTCCCAGACTGACACCTGTTTTAAGCCTTGCTCTATAGTACATATCGGAATTAATATTGATATTTTTAGTATTTATTCTTGATAAATTTAATTTAAACATTTATAAACATAATAGATGCATGAATAGGAATTATGATCTGTGTTTGCGTAAACCGAGCTCCACTCCCTCTAATATTCCATTCGTTTATACTTCAGCCAGCCCATGCGGCAAGTGCAACCCATGTTCCTACCTCGGGCGACCGACTTGAATTTCCTGTTCACACACTCTCCGCCTATGAACTCATATACTGTCATAAATGGCACAGGAGGCTGGGCATTATGAATCAGCAAGAGAGCGCCGCATGGCGACGTCTGGATCTGTTTGAAGCCGACATGAGGCAGCATGTTGTGCAAGCCGCACGGAGCATGGCGAGAAGCGGGGCCGCATTTGCAGATTTTGAACAGACGAGAGGCAACGAACAGCTATGGCGAGTGACCGAGCTGGGCGCCCTGCAGCTAAGGCCCGGTGTCTCTCCAGCGGCAGGAATACGCGATATTTTTGTCAATGGAGACCTGTATGCGTTTGAATGCGCTACGGCTACGGTCATTGTCCTGTACAAAGGAATTCTCGATTCCATCGAGGAAGAGAGCTTCAATCGGCTGTTTGCTGATCTGCTGCTCTATGATTGGGAATATGACGAGGATCTGAGGCTCATTCAGACAGGGAGCAGCGCTGCGGCGATGCCTGGAGATGTGCTGTACTTCATGAACCCGGATGTGAATCCCGATACGCCCGAATGGCAGGGCGAGAATACGATCAAGCTGGGACCTGACCTATACTTTGGCCATGGGATCGGTGTGACCTCCGGCGCCGACATCATCGCTGCCCTGAACGAGAACCGCATTCCTGATAGTACTCGAACCGCTTACTTGACTAACAATGTGCACCGCCTGGATTTCTCCTATTATTATCCCTACGCGAAGCCGAATGAGCCAAGCGGTATAGCAGCGAGATGCACTTGCTTCATCCGGGTTCGAATCGGACAGCACAGCGGCGCTTTCTATCTGGAATAAGCCGCTGTGTATTGCGCCACGACTGTATCTCCTATACAATCATTACTGTTGCTTCATCCAGGCAGGCTCTAGCATGCCGGGCGACTGACCAGCAGCCATAGATCATAGATCATAGGAGAAGGAGTCATCTCATCATGAAGAAGCTGATACTGTCAGCAGCACTGCTACTGTTCGCCGCGACGGCGATACCAACCGGAGCAGCAGAAGCCGCATCCAACAGGGACAAAACGTTCGGTTACCTCAACACAGAGACGAACAGCACCTTCGTGCCAATTCGCTTCCTGAGCGAGTATGCCGGAGCTAAAATAACATGGACGGCGGCAGACAAGCGAATCGATATTTCCAAAGGCAAGGATAGCATCGTGCTCTATGTCGGTCGGACACAGGCTATGATTAACGGAGAGCAACAAAAGCTGAGTGCCGCTCCCTTCGAGGAAGACGGCAGCACCTATGTGCCGCTGCGATTTGTCAGCCAGGCTCTCTCAGTTCAGCTCGCCTGGCAAGCCGATACTTCGTCAGTCAGCGTCACGGCGGGAAGCAAGCAGACTCGTCTGCCTGTAATCAAGCGCGGCGCTATGTCGCCGCCAGTAACCAGCCAAGTGAAGTCGTTCAAGGTAGGAAGCAAGTCGTTCTCCGTCCGTGTGATGACGGTCAACCTGATGCACCCGAAGGTGCAGCTTGATGTCGCGCTTGCCCACGATACGATCGGCAAGGTGGAGGAGCTGAGCAGCATGGCCAAGCGCAGCAATGCGAAGCTCGCCATCAATGGCACCTTCTTCGATGCATATACCAAGGACAGCTACAAGACGCCTTATGGCTGGATCATACAGGGTGGGAAGATTAAGAAGGACAGCTCGGGAGACCGCAAAACCGTCTTTGCTTATGATAAAAACAATCTGACAGAATTAATCGCTGGCGTTGACTTTCCGGATCGCTACCAGCAAGGGGGCATAGAAGGCGCGCTCCAGGTCGGACCTCGGCTGGTCGTCAACGGTAAGGTGCAGCTCAATGTGGAGGCCGAGGGCTTTCGCGATCCGAAGATATTGACCGGTGGCGGGGCGCGCAGCGCGCTGGGGATTACGTCCAATCATGAGCTTCTGCTCGTTACATCCGGTGGAGCGACCATCCCGCAGATGGCCGAAATTATGAAGCAGGCTGGCGCATATCAGGCGATGAATCTGGATGGCGGAGCCTCCAGCGGCCTGTATTACAATGGCAGCTATCTGACCAAGCCAGGTCGAGAGCTGAGCAATGCCCTTCTCGTCAAGTATTAATCCTCCTCTCACCTACCGCAACGTCGGACATGCCTGAAATAAAACAAGCGCGAGTGCAGGCTTGATTGACCCAAGCCTTGCACTCGCGCTTGTATATGAACTGACTACATCGCCCTGATCCGCCTGACCACCCGCCTCAACCGTTCTTCATTGAACGGCTTGAGTACGTAATCTGTCATCTGATGATCAAAAGCCCACAACGCATAATGACGATCCTCCGTCACAATGACAACATGCAAATGGGGGAGGGATCTTGTGATTTGCTCCGCAAATGCAATGCCGTGCAGCTCAGGAAGGTGAAGCTCCATAAACAGGACATCCGGCTTCAGATACCCAATCTCCTCCATTGCCTCGATTGGGTTAGAGGATGTTCCGATGATCTCAACCTGCGCTGCTCTTTGCAGCATAGCTGATAGATATTCCAGTTCAGACTCACTCACATCTAGTAAATATACTCTCATCCCATCCTCCTCCTCCCAAGCCGGCTCGCGCAAGCAAAACTATAATTCTAAATATTATTATTTCCAGAAACCATCCATTTTTTCAATTATGTTCCTTCATCCATTTGAAAAGAAGCTGCCTCTGCAATGTTGCCTCGCAGAAACAGCCATTCATCCTGAATCGCCTCTATTTCTTGTCTAGCAAGCTGCGGACGTCCTCCATCGAGATGACCAGATGAATACCGTTCATCGTCCGCATCGAACCGGAAATAATGCCGCTGAGCCTTCCCTGCTCATCGAGCACAGGGCCGCCCGACATCCCGCTCACGATGGCCGCTGTTGTCAGGATTCGCGCCCTTCCATTCACCTGCGCACCGGGATGGCTGACAATCCCCTCCGTAATTATCGGCGTATCCTTCATCGGATAGCCTAGAGCGTACAGCCGATCCCCATGCCGCAGTGCCGGCTCGCGAAGGGGAAGCGCCGGGTAGGCGCCTCCTTTAAGCTTGACCGTCTTGGGAGAGGGAAGCTGCAGGATCGCAGCATCCGTCAGTTCATCGTAGCGCTGAACCTGTATCGGCCCGATGACGGTGCCATCAATGAGCACCCCTTCGATCCGCTCTCCTCCCTTGACCACATGGTACGCCGTAACGGCTGTTCCGCCTGGGCTGACAATGACGCCAGAGCCGACGGTCTTCACCGTATCGCTGCTGTTCATCACCCGCAGATAGAGCAATGCGTTCTGAGCCAGCTCGTAGCTCTCCTTCGCATCATGCTTATCCGGGGTCGTTGCCCGGGTTGCGCCGGCGAATAACAGCGCTCCGCACAGCAGCGCAACTGCAAGCAGGCCTACCCCCGCAAGTTTCACCCTTACAGACATCGCCATGCTTCTCCTCCTCGTTCTCCTCTACGGCTTCACCACGGCCATAATATCCTCATAGGCCCAGTGAGACGGCAGCACATCGGTAAATTTCTCTGGCTGGCTCTGCTTGGCAGCGCCCGTGATGCGGTTAATCAGCACAACAGCCTCTGCTCTGGACAGCTTACTGTCCGGGCGGAAGGTGCCGTCTGGGAAGCCCTTCACATAGCCTGCTTCAACAAATGCCTTCACGTAGCTTGCCGCCCAATGACCTTCCAGGTCGGAGAACAGCGGCGCTTCCTTCGCCGCGGCGCCTGGATTCAGATGCAGCACACGAGAGAGAGTCACGACGAATTCCGCTCTCGTCAACGGCTTATCGCCGCCAAATGTACCATCCGGGTAGCCTTGTACGATTCCAGCCGAGGTGAAGAATGCGATCTGATCCGCCTGATTTGCCTTCACATCGGAGAACAGGTTTGCTACAGTAACATCCTCTTTGTCAATCAACGGTGCAAGAGCCGTCACTAATTCATAGCGCGTCATCGATGCGTTGGGCTTAAACGTGTTGTTGCTGTAGCCGGAAATATATTTGATCTCGGCTGCATTTTTCTTGAGCGCATAGTCCGCATTATCTACCTCATAGTTCATCGTCACTACACGGTTATCCTTGCTTGTAATCGCCTTGATCGTCATCTTGCCTGTAATGATAATCTCGCCTGTGTATTGCTTGCTGGATGTCGTCGGCGTGCTGCCATCTGTCGTATAGTAGATGATCTGCCCTGCCGGAGCTGTCAGTACCAGCTTGCTGTTGCGAGCAATCGTTACCGGCTCCTCGCTGGTCGAGCTGACCGTCTTCTGTCCGCTGCGCGCACCGACTACAACCGGCTCATCCTTCGGCTTCTCCGGCATGATCGGGCCGAATCCGCCTGAGCCGTATACCGGCTGATGTCTCGTCCAGGTTTGTGAGAGAATCTGGCTAGGCTCCTTCTCGGATACCATCGCAACCACCTTGAGCTCGATTGTCTTACTCAGCTCGATCGGGCCGCTGTACAAGCTGGATTCCTCGCTTGGCTCCGTGCCGTCGAGCGTGTAGTACAGCTTGGCTCCCGGCTCATCAACGGCCAATACAATGCTTGTCTTCTCCAGGAAGTTATTATCACCAGATACAACATACGGTGTCTTGGCTGTCTCCGAATAAGGAACAACAGGAGTATTCAGTACAAGCTCGCGCTGCTGGTTCCCTGCCGCTACCTTGAAGGTAATGCTGCCTGTACCTTTCAGAGTGCCTTGTACAGTCTCGCCTGCTTGCTCGATCTCTGCCTTCGCCGGGTCGGCGCTCCATACGAGCTGATCGTCAGCCGTCAGTCCGAAGGCCGATCTAATCTTGTTAATGCTGTCCTTCACATCCAACACTACAGCCGCAGCACTCAGCTTCGATCTTGTGCTGCCTGCATAGGCGGTAAGCTGCGGATAGAAGCCTGCAGTCGCTGTCCACTTCGTGGCATCCAACTGCACCGGCAACTGGCCTGCGGTCAGCGCCTTGGCTGTCAGCCCCTGTGCAGCCGCATTCGTTCCCGCGACTTGCTTGGCGACGCTGCTATAGTAGGCGGTGTCGTTTTTAAGCTGCTGCTTGTTGTATACACTGTTGCCAATGACGGCTGCGTCCGCCTTCTGTCCTGCAAGGCCGCCATAGAAGGTCTGACCGGAGATGACCTTGCCGTTCACTGCGGCGATGATCTCGCCCGTGCTCACGGTATTGTTCATCTCACCGGCTGCTGCATAGCCTGCGATGCCGCCTGCCCAGGCCTTCGCTGTACCCTGTGCTTCGACGCGGCCGCTGTTATAGCTATAGCTGATCGCTCCCTCGTTGGAGCCGCTCAGCCCGCCTGCTTGTGCTTCTGCTGCCGTAACCAGCACATCCGCATACGAGAAGCTATGGCTGATCGAACCGGCTGCACGATTGTCCGCCGTCACGCCGCCTGCGCGAACCAACTGCTGTGGCGCTGCTGCTGCGCTGCGGATAACGCCGGAGATCGTCACTTGATCGATGGTTCCTTCATTCACGCCAGCCGCTCCGCCTGTATAGGCAGCTCCAGAGCTGATCGTTCCGTTCACTTGGCTGTTGCCAAGCTCGCCCTGGTTCAGCCCGGCGATGCCGCCAACATATTGCGGCTGAGTAGCGGAGGTCACATCGATCGCCACTGTCGCCTCAAGTCCGGCAATCTCTCCTTCGTTCACGCCGACTGCTCCGCCCGTGTATTCCCCGCTTGAGCTGAGCTTGCCCTCTACCTGGCTGCTCTCCAGCTTGCCCAGGTTGCGGCCTGCAAGTCCGCCCGCAACACCAGTGCTCTCCAGCTTCAGTCCAGTGACCTTCGTCTGGGAGATGGTGCCGCTATTGCTGCCGACTACAGCGCCGGTCGGTCCATTGCCCTTGATGTCCGCTTGCTCGATCACCACACCGGAGATCATCGCTTCTAGCCCAGTTGTACCTGCCGCTACGCCTGTATGACCTTGACCTGTAACGACAACCTTAGGCTGGTCAAAGCGGATATTTTTCAATGTGCCTTCGTGGATAGCGATGAAGCCCGCGGCTTGCTCGGCATCCACCTCGCCAGTGATAGACAATCCGGAGATTGTATGTCCGGCACCATCCCATACGCCCGTGAAGCGATCGAATGGCGTCCATGCTCTGCCCGACCAGTCAATGTCTGCCGACAGCGTCAGCAAAGCGAATTCCGGCTTGTCCGCGGCTGTGCGGTCAAACAGCTTGTAATAGGTTAATCCGGTGTCTGCATTGTACAGCAGCACTGCGCCAGCAAGCTGTGGAGCCGAGCCGATCACCAGACCGTTCTCCTGCTTGCCTGTGAGGAAGAGCGTATCCACCTCATAGCTCCAGCCGCGCACAGCCCCCATATCGGAAGCTGGCACTGCTGCTACACTACTCGACTGGCCGAGATTGTAGCCAATCGGATTAAGTGTGCCGCTGTAAGTAGATTCGGTAATAGCTCCTTGTCGGAACTGATAGCCAATGAGTGCGCCGCGATATACGTTGGCTCCACTTACATTGATCGTTATTGTTGGCACACCCGCATATACCTGCTTCAGCTTGCCGTCATTATACCCAGCAAATCCGCCAGCATAGGCATTGGTTGCATGGTTGATACCGATCGTCTCCACCTTGTCAGACAAGGCATAGGCATTGTCAATGGAAGCATATCGCTCGACTGCTCCCGCAAAGCCGCCGCTGCGCGTATCGAATCCGGTGTTATGCACATTGCCGGAAGCATACGCCTGCTTGATCATATACTGATCCACCGAGCCTGCAAATCCGCCGGTATATGCTCCGGTGATGCCCTTCACAGTCACATTGCCCTTGGCATATGCATCGCTGATGAGCGCCTGCTGTGTCGATGCGTCCCCGAGCAAGCCCGCGAAGCCGCCCGTATACATGGTATTATCCTGATTGCTGTCCTCCACCTGCACCGGAATATCGGCGTAGGAATGAGTCATCTTCGTGTTGTCGCCCTTGCCGACGAAGCCGCCGATCTGGGCGACCGGCATCCGGCCTGGACGGGTAACGGCTTGTCCAGCAGTCACTTTCGCTTCGCCTGCCGCCTTGGCCTCCGAGTAATGAATCTCTCCGCCATCTGTTCTGCCGACCACACCGCCGACGGACAGAACAGTTCCGCCTGCAGCATCGACGCCGCCGCTCGACTTCACATGTACGAGAATGCCGCCAAGATTCGTCCCCACGGCGCCGCCTGCCGCAAGCTCTGTACCACCTGTAGCCTTCAGGCTTGCTGCTGTCTGCGAATAGTAGACCGAGGTCTGCTGGTTATATCCGATCAGGCCGCCCGTATGCGAATTGCCTGTCGCAGCATCCATCGCCAGCTCGATCGAGCCCTGCTGAACGTCTGCCTGATAGATTCCATAGTAGAACGGAATGAGTCGGCCAAAGTCAAAGCGCTTGTTCAGATCGGCAGATTCGCTTCGCCCGATCACCCCGCCTGCCGCGGCTTCACCGGACAGAGCACTCACCTTGATATGAGGCACAACAGTCGCCTTGCTCACGATAGAGCTGTCGCTCCAGCCCACGGTACCTCCCACTGACGGGCTTGGCCCTGAGGCTTGAATGACAGCATTCGAGACCAGTTCTTCCGCTGCTGCCTGGCTCAGGCCGCCAGCTACACCGCCGATGATCGGCGTCCGTGTCGTAGACTGTCCCTGGATGAACAGCTCCTGAACCTTCACACGCTCGGCATCCAATGCAGCCGTTCCACTACCTTCCTTGAATCCGAGAGCTCCGCCAACATAGTAGTCGCCGACCACCTGCGGCGTCTCGCTGCCAGCAGTTGTCACAACGGTAAGATCAGCGATTACGTTGTTCGGCTCGGAGTACCCGAAGGCGCCGCCTGCTGCCGATCCGTCGCCTGCTGCCTTCACTTGGCCCAGCAGCTCCAGCTTGATATCTTGTGCCTTGCCGGAAGCATAATGACCGACGATGCCGCCAGCAGCGCTGCCCTCGCCATCTGCCTGTACCTTGTAGCTCGGCTCCAGCTTCAGCTCGAATCCGGTCAGGTCGCCTGTCTGCTCGCCGATCACTCCGCCAGCGTAGCCGCCTGACGCTTGCGCGCTAACACTACCCTCTACAGCATGAACCTCCAGCACACTGCCCTGCAGCGACTGACGGTTAACACCAACTACGCCGCCGGCGATAGCGCCCGGAACTTGGCTCTTCACTTCACTGCCACCATCGATCGTTACCTTGATGACCGACTCCAGTGTTCCTTCATTTTCACCTACTGCGCCGCCCGCATGCTTGCCGTTGACGGTTGCGCCATTGAGTAGTCGAATGTCTATCTTGTTAATCGTTCCTTTGTTCAGGCCGACGAGACTGCCTGTCGCTTGCTGGCCTGCCACATGCAGCGGCTCCAGCGTGACATTCTTCACTTCAGCCTTGTCGCCGATGACCCCGAACAGGCCGCCGTAGATATGCTCCGGCTGTACCGTCAGACCATCGATCAGATGTTTGCCGCCATCCAGCGTGCCCTGGAAGCCATGAGCGATCGTGTCGCCGATCGGCACCCATTGCAGCGATTGAATATGGATCGGCTTCGTAATGCGAATCGTTCTGCCCTCGAAGCTGAAGGCGTCCTCCCCTGGAACCGTGCCATTGACGATCGCTGCCAAACCGGCGAGCTCCGCCTCTGTGCCGATCTCGAACGTAACCGCATCCTTGTCGAGCAGATACCAGCGCAGATTGGTGTTCACTTCCTCGCTGCTGCCCCCGCCGCTGTTCGCGGTTCGGATCAGCTCAGGATATTTGTACTGTGCGCTGAGCGAGCCGTATTTCCACGTATTCGTGAAATCCCAGCCCGACAATCCAGGGAACACGTCGCGATTCTCCAGTTGCCCCGCCAAAATCGTGCTCAACCGTCCGTGAGCGTTCAAGAAGCGGTGATTGCCGTCTGCAAAATCGGAAAGGTCCTTGTTGATCAGCTTGTCTTCATCTTTGATGTAGTACGACTTGAACAGCAGTTCTCTGCTCGCATTGTCATAACGTCCTGCAAAGCCGCCCGCATACGCCTCACTGGAAGCGACAACCTGGGAAGCTGAGTAGGCGTAGGATATTTGACCAGCCACGATGCGTCCGATCAGACCACCCGCATACGAGTTCTGCTGCAATGCATGAACCGATTTACCCGAGTATGAATTGTCGATCGAGCCGGATAGCTGCTCGCCGACGAGACCACCAGTCATCGTATAGGCTCCCTCGGAGGTCACCTTCGCTACAGCGTATGATTTATTGATGATTCCGCTATTGCGCCCGACCAGACCACCGGTAAATACCGGTTCGCTAGCGGTGCCGTTCGCTTTGCTGGTTACATCATTGTCAATATAAGAAGCAATGATGCGACCGTTCTGTTCGTTATGACCAACGAGACCGCCGGTCAGTGTGCCTGTGCCTTCAATAGCCAGGTTGGCATTGGTGTACGTATAGTACAATACGCCTGTCCCTTTATTGACGCCGACCAGACCGCCCGCTATCGATTGGTTGCCTTTAAGCGTGAGCGGATTTTTGTCGGTAATGCTGTTGTTGGCAATCAGGCTGTTGTTCTCGCCCGCCATGCCGCCCGCCACCGTCAGCGGCGCGCTGCTCTGAATGCTGCCCGCCACGCGGCTGCTCTGAATCGTGCTCACCCCGGCAGCCGGATCAGGAACCGTGTCGCCTGCGCGCTGCGCATTGCGGCCTATGAATCCGCCTGCTACGAGGCGCTGCGCCGCAGCATTGGCACGCAGATTAAGCTCCGTCACATAGGTGCCTGTAATAACCTTATTATTAGAGCCCAGATTGTAGCCGACGATGCCACCTGCTTCGGCATCAGTGCCATTAAGCACCAGATTCACCTTATAGCCAACCAGCTTCTCAAGCTGTGTGCGAAGGCTCGTTCCGACGAGTCCCCCTGCACGGGCATTCGTTGCGGCAGCCGAGGTCGTCAACAGTACATTCTCCGCATTGATCTTCACTGCGTTGCCGATCATGACGGAATCCTCTGCTGTACCAGCCAGCGCACCTGCCGATACACCCGTTCCCTGTACAGAGAGCGCTACATAATCCGGGATGATGGCTGCCGCGCGCGAGTCTGCCAGCCTGGCGTTCTTGATGTAGCCGACCAGTCCGCCTACATGCCCATCCGCTCCTGCCGCCGTCAGGAGGGTCTCCTCGCCAGCCAGCGCATTCGCTCTTGTAATCGACGCCAGCACGCCACCGTCTACCGTCTCCATGCGGCCTGCGATACCGCCTGCCTCCACGCGCGCTCCGCTCGCATGAATAACGATATTGCTGGTGCGTGTATCTGCCAGCACGCCCGTATTCCATCCCGCTACGCCGCCCAGCTTATTATCTGCCGCTGTCGAGACGAGACGAACGCGGTTAGCCAGCACGATCTGCTCTTGCTCCTCTACGTCTTGCTGCATGGTTGTGCCAACTACCTCGCCATGCTGCTCGGCGAACAGGCCGCCCAGTATGCTGCTTGCGCCTGTGCTTCCCAGCTCGCTATCCTGCACGCTCAGCAGCGTATTGTCCGGCAGCAAGGTTGCCGTATTGACGGCCGCGATGCCCCCTATACGTACCTGCTCGCCGGCTGTCTGCAGTTCCAGTCTCTCTGCCACTGCGTGCAGCTTGGCCGAATTGTTGCGGCCTGCCGCGCCACCGATATAACTGTTAGCGGCTTGCACCGTAAAGGCTATATCGTGAATATTCAACGGCTGCTCCTTGGAGCCTGCCGTTGCCTTCTCTGTCAGCTCTCCAGCCACCGCACCGAAGGTGTAGCCGCTTCTTCCTGGCTCTGTAACCAGTTGGATTCGCGCCACCTCGATGCCGCTAAGCGTCAGATTGTCCGAGTTGCGTCCGATGACGCCGCCAGCGGCGAACTCGTCGCTGCCCGCAGGGGCGGCAGCCAGATCGGCAGCAATCGTCACACTATGGCTTGCATCATGGTTCACATCACCGACTACAGCGTTGGTGATCGTGCCTTGAGCCAGACCTGCCACGCCCCCGGCAACCACCTGGCTTGGACGACCCGCAAGCGCAATATAGCTGACTTGCGTCTCTTCAATCGTGCCATCTGCATAACCGGCAACGCCGCCCAATACAGCATCTGCTGTAATGGAAGCATATTGGTCGGTTGTATTGCCAATGACCGTATGAGATATCGTGCTTCCTTGCATATAACCGATGATGCCGCCGGTATAAGACCCTGCCTGGCCGACAACATCCAGCTTCCCTTTGAACGCCGTATTCTTCACGCCATCGCCGCCGATGTATTCCCCGACAACGCCGCCGGTGCTCACGCGGCTGTTGCTGTCCGATTGCGCAGCCTCTACCTTAATCTCGTTCGTGTAGACAGCTCCATTAATCGCGGTATCCGCAGCAACTGCGCTGTCTACCAGGCCAATGTAGCCGCCTGTATACAGCTTGGTCTGCCCGTTCACCGTAATATTACCGGTGCTGTGAACATTCGTCGGAGCCGTGCCGGCTGTGCTGGAATAAGCCAGGTTGGAGATAATCCCCCCAGTAACCACCCCGCTGCCTGCTGTGACTTGCAGCTCTCCGCTGTTCACATACGCTTGCGGATCGCTGTTGTCGAGCAGCACACGGCTTGCGCCGAAGCCGATCAGACCACCGGTATAGACCTCATTCGCTCCGCCGCTTACCGACACGAGCGCACTGTTGCCTGCCTTGCCGGTAAAGGTAAGATTGCCAGTCATCCGGCCAATCAAGCCACCGGTGTACAGCTCGGATGCTCCGCTAACTGTAATCGGGACTGTATTGGTAAAATTGCGATTCCAGGTCATATTGCCCTCGACCTTGCCGAAGAGACCGCCCGTATGAGCACGGCTTGCGCCATTCGTGCTCACCGCGCCACTACTTGCAAATTGCACCTGGAACAGCTCCTGCTGCTGCGGCGCAGTGATAGCTCCTGCAAGACCGCCTGCATAGGAGGAGGAAGCGTCAGCAGCAGTGACAGTGACCGCTCCGCTATTGGAGGTCTGCTCCGAGAAGTCCGTCTCGCCACCCGCCAGACCGATAATCCCCCCGGCATAGCTGTTCACGCCCTGAACGGCAGTAACCGCGCCGCTGTTGCCGATGGGTGTCGATTCCTCAATCATGGTCAGCACAGCCGTCGATTGGCCGACGATGCCCCCGGCTATGCTATCGCCTGCGCCTGAGCTCGTGGCCGTAACCAGCCCGCTGTTCGAGCTTTTCTTCACCTTCAATCCATTCGCGCTGGAATAACCGACGAGGCCGCCCGAGGAGCTATTAACCCCTGTCGCCTCCACTGCCGCATCATTCACAGACAGCGAGATCGTTCCTTCAGCAGAGCCGACCAGACCGCCCGCATACATGTTGTATGCTCCAGCATCGGCATTAATCGCCAGATGGTTCGTCACCTGGTGCACGATGCTGTTGCCGGTCATCTTGCCGACAACTGCGCCAATATAAATATCTCTGCCAGGCGCATCCACCTGTAGACGTCCGTCAGCGGCGAACTCCAGTCCGCCAACCGTTCCGCCGTCCATATATCCAATCAGCCCCCAGTAGCTGGTGTCGCTGATCACCCTCATGCCGGAGAGTGTAAATACTTGCGCGTTCTCACCCAGCAGCGTGCCCTTGAATGGGCGGTCAGCGTTGCCGATGGGAACCCACTGGTATTCAGACAGATCCAGATTGCGATCAATTTCCAGAATTCTTCCTTGGAACCCGTTAATCTCCTTGCCGTCCGCCGTCTGGCCGTCATTGACCAGCTTGGCGACACCAGCCAGCTTCTCCTTGGTATCAATCGTAAATGTAATATACATCTCGTTGTACCAGCTCGTATCTGCATGGCTGTCCCATCGGTCGGGATCGGCCTGAGCCATATATACGCCCGTCAAAGCAGCCAATGACACGCAGATTGCCGCAAGGATAACCTTAAACATCGAGGATTGCTTCGCTATCATTCATTGCACCGCCTCAAGTAATTTGTGACTGCCCGACCCTGCTCCATAATGTAGCTTCGCACGATAGTCAGAGCAGCGCCCAGTGAGAGCAGATATACCCACACAAGCGTCAAGCGTCTTGTGTGGGTATTGCCCGCTACTCTATTATCCGTTGATGAAGCTATCGAGGCGCACGGCAATTGCTGCGGCTTGCGCCCTTGTCAGATCGCCCTGCGGCATAATGCTGCCATTCTCACCGCGGATAATGCCTTGCTTGATCGTCAAGGCCACCGATTGTCTTGCCCATGCCGGGATGGATGCTCCATCCTTGAATTCGTTCAGAATCTTGTCCGCCTCGTCGGCGCTTAGCTGCTCTGCCAAGCCTAGTGCACCTAGCGTTCTGCCTACCATCGCCATCGCCTCCATGCGGGAGATCGTCGCGTTCGGCGCATAGCTTCCATCTGCATTGCCAGTGACGATGCCCAGCTCTGCTGCGATCGAGACGCTGCGGCTATACCAGTCCTTCGCCGCCACATCCGTAAAGCTGTTCTCTGCATTCCGATTCATCCAGCCGCCTACACGTAGCAGAATCGTTGGATACTCGGCTCTCGTAATTTTGCTGTCCGGTTCAAAGCGGTCTGCGCTCTTGCCAAGCACGAACAGCTTGGCTGCTGCTGCCTCGATGCTGGCTTGTCCCCAGAAGCTCGCCGGTACATCCTGGAATGACTTCGTGCTGCTCAGGAAGGCCAGGCTGCCATTGCCTGTCACATGAACAATCGCATAGGTCTTGCCGTTTATCTGCTCCAGCTTCCATGGAAGGGTTGTCCAGCTTCCATTGCTAGCACGCTGTACAATCGCGGTCACATCCTCCGCGCGAACCTGATCAGGCAAGGCTACCACAGCATTCACATAAGGGAGCAGGCTTTGCGCCGGCAGGTTCGTTGTGATACGCACGCCTTGACCATTGCCAAGCAGCGTTGCGCCCAGTGTACCCGCCAGCCCTTGCAGCCCTGTTGTCTCTGCTGTGCTGCTAGCGCCGATGTTCATGCTCAAGTTATCCTTCACATGAGCCAGTTGCTCCGGAGTCAGCTCCACCGTTGCCCCTGGCAATTCAATGCGCAGCTTGCTCTTCTTGCTGCCAAGCTGCTGCACGATCGACTTGTCCAGTTGAACATCATAGCTGGAGGCCGTCGCATCGCTGGTAGCAATGACCAGATCGGTCGCATCCTTCACCGTTACTGCTCCTGCAGCAAGATGGATGCGCGCTTCATTGCCGACCCGTGTTGCCTTCTGCTTCACTCCGCCGACGGTAATCTCGATCGGGCCAGTTGTTGTGGTGCTTCCACCACCACCACCACCGCCACCGCCGCCGATGACGCCAGGGCCGGATACTGCCCATACCTGTGCCGTTACTCTGGAGGACAGTGCTGTCGCTTCCTTCGATTGCGTCAGGCGCTTCGCGACAAGTACGGTATCCCCTACATTGGCTGCAATCTCGCCCTGGGTTGGCAGGACGCTCCATTGGCTCAGATTTTGCTTGTAGACGGGCAGCTCTACCGATGTCCCCTGCGGGAACACCTTGTACACGAGCTGCTGACCGGCCATATCGCCCGGATCGGCTACCGTCATCTTCGTCTTGCTGCCTACATTGACAATGGACGCAGATGTTGCTGTCAAGCTGTCCAGTCCGTCCACCGTAGCGACAGACATCGTCTGCAGCTTCACATCCTCCGTTACCGTATACTCTGCCTGGATAATCGACGAGCCCGTCTGCAGACTGGTAACACGTCCGGTGTCGGTTACATTGACCGCTTCGCCGCGATATACCGAGTAGGTCAGGCGCTTGTCTCCGGCTGCTACTGCAACCTCCTTAAACTTCGGCTTGCCGCTTACATCCTTGCCCGTCACATACTTGAGATAGGCCTGGAAGCTTGCGCTCTCGCCCGGCTTCATCGCCGCCAGCTCCTTCAGCACCAAGCCTGCAGGTGCTTCGAAGCCGTCATTGGTAATCTGGACGCTCGCCGCATTCTTATTGCCTGCGCCGTCCTCCGCTGCGAATTCCAGCATGGCTGTCGCTGCACTGTTGCCCACGGCAACACTGCCCTCAAAGCTGCCGTCCTGCGCTACTTCAATGCGAGTGCCATTCACTTTTAATTCCGCATCATTGGATGTTTTGCCAACGACCTTGATCTTGCCATTCGTTGTCCGCTCGCCCGTCAACGGCTGATCGATATACAGCACCGGAGCGATCGTGTCTACGGTCACATACAGCATCGTCACCGAAATATCCTTGGTCTTGGTGTTTCTGGAGACCAGTTCAATAGCATACGTGCCATCACTTTTCAGTTGGTCCAGCTTCAGCGTGCCCTTGCTGCCGCTGCCGCTGTTGGTCAGTACCGCCTTGCCAATCGACTTCTCATCATACAAGGCTTCTACCTCAACGTTAGGCTGATCGGAGGTGAGCTGCAGCGTCTGCTCTGTCTTGCCTGTCAGCAGCTCTCTCGACGCTGGAAGCACATTGATCTTGCCTGAGTCGGATTGCACCTGCAGGACAGGCTTCTTCGGAATCGGCAGCAGCTCTTTGGTGCTCCGCGTCAGTTCCGCATAATGATAGTTCTCATTTTTGTCGGCTTGCTTGGTCGGCTTGGTGACTGCCGAGACTGCGGCAATATATTCCTGACCCGTAAGCAGTCCAACATACTTCACGTTCTGCTTATCGAGCGTCATGCCTTTGAGGTTGCCTGTATTGATCTCATCCGTTGTGGACGTTGGCGTCCAGCCACCAATCAGAATCCCCTCATACTTGCCGCTCTTGCTGTTCCAATACGGAGCCAGCTCATCGGCCGTGAACAGAATGTCGCCAAAGTTCTCATAGGTCTGCAGCTTGCCATCCTTCTCCTGCAACGCCTGAATGAGATAGCTGTGCTCGAAGCTCTCATGACCTTCCTTCTTCGCCGCTGGCTTGAAGGACAGCGAGAACAATCCATTGCCTGCCGGCTCGATCGCGACATCGCTCACTGGCTGTGGCGCCAGCGGATCGATGATCTCGAATGTGCTGGATGAGGTCTTGGTTCCATATGCTGCATGAGACTTGAGCTCTGCGCGCAGATAATATTTGCCTTGACCCAGCAGACCGCGAATATCTTCAACCTCGCCCATCATGCTCACTTTGGTCACATCGACCTGCAGACTGCCTTTTGTAACAGAACCGCTCACTGAACCGCTCGTGACCACCGGAATGTCCTTGGCGATCAGCATACCTGGCTCGCCCGGCTCCAGCACTTCCTCACCGTTCTCCAGCTTCCCTGTCGTCTGGCTTACTGGTTCGGCTGTCAGATACAAGCTGACGGTGTCGCCAGGCTGGGCATTCTGCACCTTCCAGGATGCCGTGAACTGATTCGCATCTGTGCTGTCCTCGATAATCTCCACATCCGAAAGCCCTGGCGCGGTCGGCACGTTAAGCAGCCGTGTCTCCACTGGAGTAACCGAGGTGAGCTTCCATGTTCCGCCGGCTTCAGCTTGAGCCTCAGGAACGATGATATACAGCTTCCTCAGATCGACGCCATCTACCGATTCCGATGCCGGAATAATCTGAGTGAAGGCATTGGCATTCGGGTTCGTATTCGTGTTATCCATGATGAGAGGATATTCCTTGCCATTACGATCTTTCAGTGTCAGGCTCGGTATCTCCTTCTGATCATATTGCACTTCAATCAACGCATTGCCCGACACGCCCGTCATCGGAATCTCATGAACGCGACCGCCGTTCTTGGTTGTAATGCCGCCGATACCTGCATTGGCCTGACCGTTCTCGATCACGTTCACGCCTTCGGCTACATTGCGGTATACAATGCCTTGTGTCGGCTGTTCCGCATCAATCCAAGAGGTGGCTACCGTCTCGACGCCTTGTCCGATGACCATGAGACGCGGGCCACGTTCTGGATCATCGATAACCATATGAATGAAGCCTTCTGGCAGCTCCTCACCGGAGGTGCCGAATTCAATTCCACCGCCCCAATAATAGGTCACGCCGAGCGTGATCAGCAGCACACCAACGCTGCCCCATACCTTGTCGTTGTTGATGCCGAAGAATACGCTCGAGAGCGGCAATCCACCAACGATTGGAACACTGGAAGGAATCTGAATCTTCGAGCCCATATAACCTTCAAAATCAATCCGGTTCTTCTCCAGATTCTGACCGACGAAGATGCCCGCCTTACCGACGACGACATCCCAGCCGCCAATATCAACCTCCGCGGCGACACGAACGAACCATGGCGTCACCCACTGAGCCTCCAGCAACGCCAGGCTGAGCATCGGTACCAGGTCACTCTTCTTCGGATCGCTCTTGGTGGAGAAATCAAGCTTCCCTTCAATCTTGATGCCCGTTCTCTTCACGGTCAGGTCGACAGCTCCGAAGAAATACGCCGGCGCCACGCCAAATCGCATATCAACGCCTGCCTGCACCGTCAGCGGGAACGGGTCCTTGCTGGTGCCGCCCGCAATCGTGTCGGCCAGCTCGCGCACTGCTCCGCGCACCGCAGTCAGATAGGTCTGCCCGGCTACCAGAATACCCGGACTGCCAAGGGTCGTACTGAAGGCAATAACATCTGGCAGCACCCTGCCGTCGGCCACTTGCTTGAAGGCCAGCTCGGCCTCAATCTCAATCGTATTTTTCAGCTCGGCCTTGAACTTGATGCCGTACTGATTGCTGATATCCTCTACTTTCTGGACGTAGTGCACGACATTCAATTCGCCGCTCACACCGCCACCGTCATCGTCATCCTTCTTGCCTTTTTTGTCGTCCTTCTTGCCGATCAAGCCAAGATCCTGCTCCAGCTCGAACTTCAGCCCGGCATCGACGCCAACGAAGCCCTTCTCATTGAAGACGACATTTTTGATCTCGCCCTCTATAATTTTAAGCTTGATCGAGCCGCCAAAGGAGATGCCCTCTTCACGAAGAATATAGTCGTTGAAGGAGAAGCCAAACCCAGAGATGGAGAAGCTTGGCGCTGCAAACAGGCTGTGCTTGTTGAAGTACACCTGCTCAATCATCACCTGGCGCAGCGGGTTAATGCGGTCGCCTACACCGCCTACTGCCCATTTCAGGCTGCCGTTGAGGGAATCATCCTCTGCATTGGTTTTGGCGTTTTGCGCTTCCTCTTCCTTCTTCTCTTCTTCCTCTTCCTCATCTTCATCATCATCGTCGTCATCATCTTCTTGACGCTCGACGCTCTTGTTGAAGCCGTTGAAGAAGTCGAGTGTCCACTGGCCTTGATGGAAGACGAAGCCGCTGCTGGCTACGCTCAGCGTGCCGTCACCCTTGACGAACATCGTATCGAAGAACGGCATCGTGTCATAGCCGGAGACTTTGGTTTTGGCGCCGAAGATATCCAGCTTGCCGCGCACGAAGGCCAGGTCTTTGCCCTTATACGCTACCGCGCCATTAATGATCGCCGGCTCGGTGCGGGTATCAACAACAGCCTGCAGATCAGAGCCCTCGCCGACCTCGCGAATCATCCCGCGAATAACAACCAGCTTCTCGCGGTTCTCTGCCTCCTCGTTGTTCTCGTCGTCGAAGAACTCCTCCAGATCCTCCTCGGAAGCAAACAGCTTGTAATTGTAAGCCGGAACTTCCTCAAGTGCTTCGTCGTCCAGGAATTCATCAAGCTTGAACTTCGGATCGACAGCCTTGCTCGCTATGCCAAACAATGCCTTCGTCTGCTTGTAGGCCGTCACAGAGTCCTTCAGCGCAGTCGACGTACTGAATGGCTCGCCAGGGAACATCGTGTTCAGCTCATCCACCAGCTCCTGCTTGGGTGTACCGCCGCTTCCGACACCGCTCAGGTCGAAGGTCTGCTTGTAGACCGCCATAATGTTCGCTTCCCGAATACGCGCCTGCTGGTTCGTGGTTACCAGGAAGGTCTGCTTGGTCGTGATGTCATACATCGCAGCAAGTTCCTCGTCGCCGCCCGTATCGCCCTTGTAGTCTATCTCGACCTGGTATTCTCCCAGTGGCAGCTCTGGTCCGCGCCCGGCCTCGATAATCTCGCCGTTGCGATTAACCCGATCTCCGCCCTTGTAAGAGATGCGCATATCCCCGGAATATCCATCATCAGTCGGCTGGAGCAATACGGAATCCCTAACCGGAATTTTATAGCGCTCTCCTGTTACGATTTCCTTGAAGTACAGATCAAAGTTCGGCTCGGCCGTGTCATTGCCTGTATTGTACGCTTCAATATTGGAGAGGTTGAGGGTGACATACTTGATGTCATCCGTGTACAGCTCGCCTGGCGACAGCGCATAGACATACGTTGGCACGGCCTGTCCCACAGGCGGCAGCAATACAAAATTCGCTCGCGTGGCTTCGAATTGAGCCTTGATGCTCTCATCCTCAATCCCCTCGATCTCCTGCTGTGTCTCCGGGCTGGATACCTTGAGCATGTACTCTTTGGTCGTCGGCCACGGACGCCCCTTCGCCTGCACCTTGAACGATACGGTAATCGTATCCCCCGGCTTATACTTCGGCTCGATCCCCTGCGCCGCTTCCTCAGGCGTAGCTGGCTTCAGGAACTCCAGCGACTTGCTGCGGAAGGCCTCGATCTGCGCCTTGCCATTTGCATCGCGAATAATTTTGCCTTCCTCGTCCACCTTGACGAAGTTCAGCCCGCTCTGCAGCGACAGCTCGGCACTGATCTTGCTATGCTCCTTATTGTAGGAGGCGATATTCTCCACCTCAGCAATAATGTCGAAGATGCCTTCGTTCACATAATCGCTGTTATCCTGCAGTGTAGCGAGCTGCTGCACCGGATCAATGTAGCGAATCGAGAACATCTTGTCGGGTTCAATGATTTCGCCCAGTCCATAGATGGTCTCAAAGGTCTGCACCTTCTGATTATCCAGCGCCTTCGGCTTCCAATAGAAGGCTACCGCCGAATCTGCCGTGCCGTAATCATTGGTGTCCCGGGTGAAGTCAAGATTGGAATTAATGTTGTAATCCCACTTCGTATTGGCCAGGCCATTCCAGTGTCCCACGATCATCTCGTCGACAAGGTTGATGTTCGCCTCGGCAATGTTGTTGAAGCCATAAGCAACTACATTGGTTGCCAGCGGATTGGACAGATCCAGTTGGTCGCGCATGACCCAATAAGGAGGCAGCTTGTAGAAGTTGACATCCTCATCCTTCACGCCCAGCTCCGCCTTCGGATCATGCACCAGCTTGCGCTCTACCAGCAGTGGAGCGCGGTAGGCTGTGCCAATCTGGAACTGTGGCCCGTCATTGCCGGCCACCATCGTATCCAGCAGAATCCGGCTGCCCAGTTCCACCTTCGCTCCGCTGCGGTTGACCACCTCGTAGCGAATGTTGACGTTACCGGCATTTTTCTTATTCGAGGCGTCGGAGTAGAGCAGCAGAATCTGCTTGATCTCCACGCCCTTGATCTTCCAGACTGTCTCGATCTGGCGAGTGCCGTCTGTATTGTTAACGATCACCGGAGCGGTAATCTCAGAGAAGAAGTTCGCCCCGAATTTGTATGGATTACCAAAGATATAGTCCGTTCCGTCAATGCGGAAGGTCGTAAACGAAGTCTCAGGATTGTCACCCTGGAACAGCATATCCACGTTCTGATCCTTCTTGCGGATCGGCTGTCCTTCCACGGTACGAATGCTGAAGCGTCCTGTACTGTTATTGACCGTTACTTTCACAAAGTCATTCTGCAGCACCGTCACCTCGGGCGCTGAAGCCGCTGCCGCAACGGCCTGCAGGCCGCTTATATTGGCGGTCATCGTCAAGACGAAGGCCAGCAAAAGGACAAGCGTTCTTTTCATAAGCAACACATTACTACCTCCTGTCTGTTCATCCTCCCTGGCGAGCACCGCCCCGCTCATGTCCCAATGACAGGCGGAGCCGCACTATCCAGGGTTGCCGCTTCCTCTACTTGGTCTTCGTAATGAAGAAGGTTGCGTATTCCCGTTCACGTTCCTGGTTTCTTACGATCAATGTATACCAGCCCGCCTGCGGGAAGGTCACCGTGAACTTGCCGCTGACCAGCTCTTCATACGTCAGCTTCTGGGCGATGTATTTCATCTGCCCTTCGCGATACAGTCCCGGCTGATACAGCAGATCGAAGGTAGCCTGCTCGTTCGTCAACTGCTTGCCCCCAACGTCCATCACGTTGAATCGGCTGATTCGGAAGGTAATCGAGCTGGTGTCGAACAGCACCGACTCACCCAGTCCCGCAGAGATCAGACGATCGTTGCCGAATATGAGCATGCCTTGGTCACTCACGACGAACACTTCCTGCACAACCTTGGTGACATTGCCAACTTGGTCAGTAGCCGTATAGGTTACCAGTTGCCGTCCCGTTTGCTCCAGCTTCGGACCTTTCACCTCGACCTTGATGTTCTCCGGTGCAGATACATTATCCGTCACTGTGTATCCGCCAAGATCGGTACGGAAATCGAAGTTCGCCTTGTTCTGCACGATGGCTGTGGTCGGCAGGTTGAGTGTCAGCTCAGGGCCCATGTTATCCAGCCCCTTGACCGTCACCGCCACCTTGTTGACATTGCCCACCAGATCAGAGAGTGCAATTAGGGTGCTGCCCTCAACACTGAATACTTTCGAATAGGAGAAGGTACCATCCGCATTGCTGATGAGATTGGTATATTCGTCATCCTTGACAACCGGGACAGAACCAGCAAATACCTTGTTCGGCGCAGTTGTCTTGCCGCTGAGCGTCACTTTGACAGCGCCCTTCGCATACTTCTGCCCATCAATCGTAACGATGCTGTCAGGTGCGAGCTCCACCCCTGTGTCATCCACAAAGGTATAGGATACTTGCTCCGGTGTAGGCGCCAGTCCGGCGATATTGTTGACTTCCTCCGTGATGGTCGCTGTATTGCCCTTGCGATCAGCGACCATGAAGGTCACCAAGCCGTTCTCGCGCACCGTCACTAATGGTTCGCCCTTGAGCATGATGAAGTCCTTCGTTGCTCCGTCGGCCTTCTGTACCTCTAGCGTCAAGCCGGAGGAGAGGAGGATGTTGCCTCTGTCATCCGTTACCGTGCCGAAGGTTTGGCTGCCTGTGCTGCCATACGTATAGCTGCGCACGATTTTGACTTGCGGCCCTTCCTTGTCGATATTCGACACCGTTGCCGTAGCCGTATTCGTATTGCCTGCCTCGTCCTTGAATTCAAAGGTAAACGTGCCGTTCCCTGTGAAGGTGTACACATTCCGCCCCTGATTGTTCGTAATGGTGACCGGCTCAGAGGTGCCGAGCTTGACGTTGACATTGCTGCTCGTCGGCTCCGTCACCGAATATTCGATGCTGCCCAGTGGCGCGATGCCGTCGATGTTGTTCACCACAACATACAAGGTCTCTTGCGGACGGTTCGCATCGGCTGTATCTGTCAAGTCAAAGGCGTAATACCCGTTCTCCTTCACCGTAAAGGTGTTGCCCTTGCGCTTGAGCGGAGCAGGATTGACTTCCGCCGCGACCGCCTTGATGCCGAGCGGCAGCGCCAGCTCGATGTCGACCCCGCGGTTCGGATTGACCGGTCTTGTCGTATGCAGTGTAGCAATCGCATAGATCGGCTCCTGCTCGGACAAGGTGCTGATCGTAAGTCCTGCCGGCTCGCTGGTCTGTCCGCCCGGTGTTCTGTACTTGATCATAATCTGCTGATCCGCCACCTTGGCAGAAGGAACCTTAAGCGCTGCGAAGTTCGTGTATGGCCGCCATTTCCCCCAGCTCTCGCCGAAGTCCGGCGACAGGGAGAACTCATAGCCGCGCTTATCCTCGGTAGCCAGGCTCAGCTTCATGACGGCGGTGTAGCCATCCTGATCATCTCCATATAGATAGATCAGATCGGACTCCGCATCTGCCGGAGGCGTGTCGCTTCCGCCCGCACGGGATACCTTGAAGGTCTCCGACGTGCTCGAGATCGCACTGTTGCCAGCGCCATCCTTAGCGAGTACATACAATTTGAAGTCTGCGACCTCGCCAGGCAACAGGACAGTGCCGTTAATGACAGCTACCTTATCCTCCGGGAGCGCTGTCCAGCCAGCCGATTGATCGGTCGGCTCAGGCTCGCCCGCTCTGACCCATAGATACTGGGCGGTCACGCCTTGTGTACTGTATGGCTCAGTGACGGTAACCGTCACCTCCTGGCTATCCAGCGGATAGGCCACTCCTTGCTTGCTGAAGGTCACGCTTGGTGCTTCGTTGTCGAAATAGTACGCCTTGGAGTAGAAATACTTGCGTTCTCCTTCACGCGCCATCATATGCACATACTGTATGCCGTTCAGCGTCGGGTCGGCCTCGATCAGATAGGCTCCCGGATCATCCGCCAAAGCGTCCAACGCCCTATAGCTCCCCTCTGAGGGGCGACTGGCGTTGCCGCTGATCGCATAGGCGACCAGATCTGGCGTTAAGCCGCTAAGCGAGAAACGTACCGCATGGCTCTGAGCATAGTCCGGGTTCGAGTCCGTGAGGAAGGTTCCCTGTACCTGTTGCTTCGAATCAACGGTTACCGGCGCTTCCAGCGACGTGATCTCCTCATTGCCCGCCTTGTCAGTGGACTTGAAGTACAGTTGGTACGTGCCATCCTCAAACACATTGTTTAAGGTAACGAAGGTTGCCTCGCCGCCTGCCAGCACCGCTTGGCGCCATTCAATCTCAGATGGCTGGCTGCCCTCCTTCACCCATTGATAGAATACCTGCTTCACACCGCTATGCTCGTCCGTTACGGTTGCCCGCACCTGAACATTAACGGTCTGATCGCCATTCACCTCATGAACCGTGACGGTCGGCGGCTTGTTGTCCAGCCGCAGCGTCGCCACGTTATAAGCCCAGTTGGAGTCCTCCTGTTTAAAATCCGAGAGATCCCAGACCGATGTATCGCCATACTGGCCGACTGCCGCAAGCGCCTTGTTGTTGGCGTAGAAGATCTGCTCCGCCTCGGACGCATTCGGTTGCTCTGCCTTCCATGCTTCATATTGCGATGGATTGGCAGCAACATAATCCTTCATCTTGGCATACTGCATCAGCTCGCGCGCAGTGTCCCAGGTCATATCCGCCGTCCACGTATGCAGATACCATTCGCCACTGTTCTCCGCTGTCAACGCCTCTGCCGGTGGAGCAATCATGTTTGTCTTGTTGTTGTTCACCTGCAATTGCAGATCGGGATATTCGCCCGGATACAGCTCCTCAGCTGGCTGCTTGGCCGACAAGGAGTAGCGCTTGATCGCTGCGAATTGATCATTTTCCTTGCCCGCAAGCGGATCATTCGGGTTCTGGCTCCACCAGTAGTAGACCAATCCGACAGATGGAGAGCTTGCTCCGGTCATGTTGGACGGGCGGTAGATGCCCCGGCTCGGTCGCTCGGTACCGCGCTGTGGCAGATCAGGCTCCAGATGCGGAATCTTCACCGCCGGATCATTAGCATCGATCCGTACCTTGCCGTTCTTGAGATACAGTTGGTTCGTTGCGCCGTCCGCTTCGTAATGGTAGCCGATGATCGGCTTCGTATTATCGATCGCGAGCGTCGCCCAGTCGATCGTGGAATCCATCAAGGCCGGGTCATTGCCCAGCTCATCGGTATGAATGCCCTTGAAGTTGGCCGGCTGCATCAGCAGGTTGCCTGCATAGTCCTGAATGACGCCGGTATCGGAATCATTGCCCTTCTGATCGTTGCCAAGCGAGATCACCTTGAGCAGCGGTGTCTCCATCACCAATGTGTCGGTGACATACGCTCGGAACAGCCAGTTGCGTGAATTTTCGCCGGAGACGTAATAGGCCTTCATCCCGTTGTTAAACAGCAGAAATGTATTCGTTACCTCCCAGCCGCGCTTCACGACGGCCTCCTCCGTCATCTGCAACGTAAAGTCGATCGTATCATTATCATTGAGCGTCACCCCGGTCAAAATCTCCGGTTGAACGCCGTTGGCCGTCTTGGAATATTTCGGCGGCACCGCATCGACAATGACCTTCAATCCGCCGTTGTCATAATCGAATGGATTGACCGTCTTCGCTCTCAGATAATCGTCACTGCTCCCGCTTGCCCGGTTAGGGAACGACATATCGACCGCATTGCCCGCCGCATCCGTCAGCTCCGCTTCCTTGAACTTCTGCTCTAGCGGCTGATCGATTGGCGCCCCGCTGCCGGTGCCGATGATCTTAGGCTCCAGACCGCGGTTAGCGCTGCTATGGTATCTGGACCCTATGTATTGGAAGACAATATCCTTGTTCAGCTTCTTCAAGGATGCTGCAGTTGTGTACGTCAGATTCTTCATATATTGCTGCTCACCCGATGCCGGCAAGCCTGTGCCCGGCTCACTGACGAACAGCGGATGTCTGGTGAAATGCTCGTAGTACGCATTGTTCAGCGTGTTCGGCCGAACAGGCTCGCTAAAGTTATAGGACAGCTTAATATCCTCGTTAGCCTTGACGTACAGTTCCTGATCCCCCGTATTCGGGTTCGTCCACCGTGCTCCGCTTCCTGTGAAGGTGTAGCTGTTCATAACAGGACGAGTCGTGTCGGAGAACTTGAAGTACAGCCCGCGCACGCCGGATGGCGCATCCGTCTTGTCACGAATCCCTCTTACCTTTACTTTAATAGTCATGTTGGGAGTTAGGGTTCTTGTCGCGCTTCGCGAGCCAACCCCGCCATGATAAGCTTCCTCGTGAATTACATTGGAGCCGTTAATATCAATCCAGGCTTCCGTGCCTTGGTAATCCTTGTCGACACAGACTCCCAGAACTCTCGTCTCACACTCTTCTTGCCACTCAAGATGGCCCCATCCTACCTCCACTTGGGCATGTCCGCTGGCAGCCAGCTCGCTCAGCAGTGTGTTGTTCGCAACACTCAGATCAAATTCAACCAAATCTCCACGATAGAGGATCGTATCCCCCGCAGCGAAGTCGATGATGAAATCTCTGTTCTTCGTATAGGTGAACCCATCCGAGTTGCCGCTGAAATTGATCGCCGCATTCGTCGCCGAATACGTGGCATTCCCGACGCGCCCCCCTCTCTGAAATTCGACCTCCCGGTCTGCTGCAAATGTCGCTGCTTTGGCAATGGGTGTGTACCATCCTGGAGCCGGCAGCGCCAGCAAGCAAATAATCAGTAGAGTCGCCAACAGCCTATATGCCTTGCTATTCCTAAGCAATACCACAACCTCCTTCTAAAGTACTAGACTTATGCTTGCATCCGTAGATCAGTGCTCGATCCGCTATGTTCTATCCACCCCCAGCAATCGATTTTGTTCAGGAATGCTTGTAAATAATGACCTCATTCTATCTATAGAACTAGCTACTCTACACTACGAACCAGTATATCAGCCCGCTCTGAGCGAATTCTGAGCAAACTGGACAATACTCCCTAATTCATGACAGCTTATTGCGCAACTAAAGGCCTATCACAGCGATATATTGTTGAAAATAAGCTTATTTTGTCGATAAAAGAAGGTATGAAAACAATAGAAAAAAACCCCTAAAAGGGGCTTATATTAAACAGCCTGCGCAGGTCGGACACCCCTACCCGCACAGGCTGTTATACGATTTCACTCATTCAGTGGCTTGCTCTTGCAGGCTGCAGCCTGGCAACCAACGGCTGCATTCGCTCTAATGCGCGCTCCAGTTGCTCCGGGGCAACCGAGTAGGAGCAGCGGATATGCCCTTCACCGCTCTCGCCGAATACAGAGCCGGGAACGACGCCTACGCCCGCTTCCTCCCGCAGCGCCATGGCGAACTGCTGTGAGGTCAGCCCGCTATGAGCGATCGAAGGGAAGGCGTAGAAGGCGCCCTCCGGTGTATGACAGGGCAGTCCGATCGCTTGCAATCCCTGTACGAAGCGGTCACGGCGCTGCCTATAAGCGGCAATCATGACTCTCATCGGCTCCATGCCGCTGCGCAGCGACTCCAGAGCCGCAATCTGCCCGATCGCGGGCGCGCACATCGCGGTATACTGGTGAATCTTGAGCATCTGGCTGATCAGCTCGTCTGGACCGCAAGCATATCCGATGCGCCAGCCGGTCATGGCGAAGGCCTTGGAGAAGCCGTTAATGACAATTGTCCGCTCGCGCATCCCCGGCAAGGACGCAATGCTGACATGGCGCCCGCTATAGGTCAGCTCGCAGTAGACCTCATCTGAGATGACGATCAAGTCATGCTCCTGTATGACTTCAATCAGCGGCAGCCAATCCGCCGCGGTCATTACTGCGCCTGTGGGATTGTTCGGGTAATTGACCAGCAGTACCTTGGAGCGGGCTGTCAGCTTCTGCCGCAGCGCATCCGCTGTCAGCTTGAAGCCGTGGGTGGCAGAGGTAGCAAGCGGAACGACCGTGCCGCCATTGATGGCAGCAATCGGAGCATAGGCGATATAACCTGGGGAAGGAATGAGCACCTCATCGCCAGGCGTCACGAGAGCACGCAAGGCCAGATCCACCGCCTCGCTCGTGCCGACGGTTACCACCATTTCACCCTCCGGCTCATAGTTCAGCCCGAAGCTGGTCGCCAGATAGCGGGCAATCTCTTGCCTAAGCTCCGGCATCCCCGCATTGGACGTGTACTTGGTATAGCCTTCATTCAGCGCGCGAATGCAGGCCTCGCGCACCGTCTCCGGTGTCACAAAATCCGGCTCGCCCACTCCGAGCGAGATCATCTCCCCGCTGTTATCCCGTTCAAAAAAAGCCCGAATCCCCGAAGGGGGAATCTCCCGCACCAACGGTGCAATCCATTCCTTACTCATGCTGCAGCACCCCTTGCTTCCCTATGATTATCCTGGTTAACTCTCCTGCTAGCCCTGCTCCTGTAATAACACCCTTGCTTGCTCGCCTATCACCCTTATCCCCAGCTCGATTTCCTCATCTGCTACCCGCGAGAAGCCGATCCGCATCGTATGGCGTCCCCCGCCATCCGTGTAGAAGATATCTCCCGGCGTGAAGATGACGCCGTGCAACTGACAGCGCTCCAGCAGCCTTCGGGTATCAAAGCCCTGGGCAAAGACGACAAACAGATGCAGCCCGCCATGCCCTGTCAGCTCCGCATACGGGATATGCTCCCGGCAGCAACGCAGCGTCAGCTCGTATTTCCGTTTGTATTCGGCGCGTGCCCGTCTGAGGTATTTCTCCAGATTGCCATTGTGTATATATTGGTACAGCGTCGATTGATCCAGTGTGGAGGTGTGAATCGTGCGCGCCCGCTTGATGCTCTCCAGATAGCCGACTAGCTCGGCATCCGCGAGCACCCAGCCGACCCTAAGACCTGGAAACAGCACCTTGGAGAAGCTGCCAATGTAGATGACGCCATTGCCGCTGCCCGCCGCCGCAATTAGCGGCGATACATGAGATGCGGTATAGCGCAGCTCCTCGTTAAAGCCGTCCTCGATAATGGGGACGCGGTACTCTCCCATCAGCCGCACCAGCTCCAGCCGCTTCTGCACCGACATGACGATGCCTGTCGGATTATGATAGGACGGAACCAGGTAGGCACAGTCGAAGCGCTGCTCTGCCAGCGCCCGCTCCAGCTCTAGCAGGTTTACGCCGTCCTGCTCCATCGGAATGCCTGTAATGTCGAAGCCATGCAGCCGCAGATTTTTGATCGCCGTATTATGAGTCGGATTCTCGCATAGCACCCGTCCGCTGCGCTTGCCCAGCGCCGACAGCACGATGTCGAAGCCCTCTGTGAAGCCGTTCGTAATCAGGATGTCCTTGCCCGTCAGATCGACGCCCTTATGCTCCATATAATGTAGCAAATAATCCATCAATGGCTTGTAGCCTTTGGCATAGCCGTAATTAAGCAGGACATGTCCCTCCATCGCCATCCGATCGAGAAATGCCCGCTTCACATTGCCCAGATCGAACAGCTTCTCATCCGGCGCGATGCTGGTGAAGGAGATCGTCCCCTTCTGCGAGCGAATGCCATGCTTCATCAGATCGAGCTCCTCCGCCTGCAACGCCTGGTCGCTGAGCCTCTCCTGCCAGCCGATGCGCCACGAAGGCTCCGCCGGCATGACCGATGTGGCAGCTACGAAGCTGCCCTTGCCCTGCTGCGTGTAGGTGAAGCCATCCTCCTCCAGTGCCGCATAGGCGGCGATGACGGTATTGCGGCTCACCTGGAGCAGCTCGCCCAGCTCGCGGGTCGATGGCAGCTTCTGATGAGGCTGCAGCGCTCCCTTTATCATTAATCGCTTCATATAATCTTTGACTTGAATGTAGACCGGACGATCCGGCATCGGTAGAAAATCGTTGAACATCGAGCATCGCCCCCACTGCTATCATGTCACAGGTCACAGGATAAAAAAAGAACCACCGCGCTGGATTTTTCATCCGGGGGTGGTTCTGCAACAAGTTATCTCAAAAGCACCCCCGTATCAGACGTATCCGAGGTGCTGACCATTTTCTATTCCACTAGAGATAATAAATATCCGTAATTTTCTTCAGCCATCTTGTCGAGCGGGACGAAGCGGATGGAGGCGCTGTTGATGCAGTACCTTTTCCCACCACGATCTGCAGGGCCATCATCGAACACATGCCCTAGATGGATGTCGCCTGATCGGCTTCTCACCTCGGTTCGTTCCAGCCCGAAGCTCTTATCCTCGGCATAGGTTACGACCTCAGGCACAATCGGCTTCGTAAAGCTCGGCCAGCCGCAACCGGAGTCATATTTGTCCTGGCTGCTAAATAACGGCTCTCCTGTTGCAATATCCACATACAGACCTGGTTCGTATAGATCCCAATACTCGTTGCTGAATGCATGCTCCGTATCATTGTTAACCGCTACCGCATACTGCTCCTTCGTTAATCGTTCCTTTAATAGTGCATCTGTCGGGCGTGGATACTGTGCGGGATCGATATCGATATCGATATCTATCTCCTGCTTATCCAGAATGCTCAAGTCAATGTGGCAATAGCCGTTAGGATTCTTCTCCAGATAGTCCTGGTGGTACTCCTCGGCAAGATAATAGTTTTGCAGCGGCAGCACTTCCGTTACGATAGGTTGATCGTATTTCTCTTGCTCTTGAGCTACAGCCTGCTCAATGATCTGTGCATCTTCAGGCGACGTGTAGTAGACTCCTGACCGATACTGAAGGCCTCGATCATTCCCCTGCTTATTCACACTGGTCGGGTCGACGACTCTAAAAAAATAATCAAGCAGCTTCGCAAGCGAAACCTGCTTCGAATCATATTTCACATGTACCGTCTCAGCAAAGCCGCGGTCCCCGCGAATGACATCTTCATAGGTGGGGTTCTCTCCATCTCCGTTGGCATAGCCCGAGGTGACATCCTGTACCCCGTGAATGCGAGTCATATACGCCTCCACGCCCCAGAAGCACCCTCCCGCCAGGTAGATCTCGCTGAGCTCAGCGTCTGACATGGTCACGGTCTTGACGGCTGGGGGAGAAGCAGACTCCCGATGACTCGCCTCCCTGCCGCCACAAGCAGTCCCTGTGATTGCAATAACAAGGAGGCATATGCCTACTAGTACACCTCTCATCGCGTTATCCCTCCTCACATCATTTCCTTCATCGTCTGCTTGATCTGGTCATTGGATGCATGACCCGGAAGGGATTTCACCAGCACCCCGTCTGAACCGATATAATAGGAGCTGGGATATGCCCTTACCTGGAACTCCTTCGCCCACACTCCGTCTTCATCCAACAGAACGTTGAGATGCTCATAAGGCTGCCTGTTGAACCATTCAGTGAACTCACTGGATGATTTCTCTCCTTTATAGCCCGGTGCAACAATCGTTATGACGGTGAAATCAGTGTCCTCGCCGGCTAAGGTATTGAGCTCTTCCAGTCCGGCTAGACAGATGGAGCACCATGAGGCCCAATATTTCACATAGACCTTCTTGCCTTGGAAATCCGCCAGCTTGAAGGATTCGCCTGCCAGATTGCTTAATGAAAATGCAGGTGCGGCCTCCCCCTTGTTCATATTGGTTGACGAGACTGTATCGGATGTTGGTGCCATCGGCTTCGCAGAACATGCAGTCAATGCAATCAATAAGCTGCCCATAGCCAGTATATAGCCCACCCGCTTCAACATGTTCCTCATCCCTCACGCCCCCAGTAATTATTGAACCCAGCCGACCAGCATATTTAGTCGATCTGTCATTAACAGTAGTCCCATCACAATAAGAATACAGCCTGACGCCACTTTGATTGCTCCCATATACCTGTACAGATGTCGGACGCGCTTCATTAGATAGCCTGAACATACAGACAGGATCAAGAATGGAATGGATAAGCCGACGCTATAAAGGAGCATAAGAAATCCGCCGTAGACAGGAGAGCCTTCACCTGCCGCGATCCCGAGTACAGCCGCTAATACAGGACCGATGCACGGTGTCCATCCAAAACTGAAGGTCAGGCCAAGCAAGAAGGCTCCGATATACCCGCCCTGCTTCATCCCATTGCGAGATAGCCTTACTTCTCGTTCCAGCCATGATAATCGAATCCATCCCGTCTGGTAGATTCCAAACAGGACGACGATTGCCCCGCAGATCGCAATAAACCAGGGGCTTGAGATGATATGACCTAGAATACCCGAGCCAAAGCCCAGTAGAATAAACACCATCGACAGCCCAAGCACAAACAATAACGTGCGCAACAGAAGTACAGAACGAAACCAAGCGGAGCCGGCGACAACCTCCTCCTGATTCACGGCATTGACTATGCCTCCTGACAAGTAAGACATGTATACCGGAAGCAGCGGCAAAATACATGGGGACAAAAAAGATAATACTCCTGCGCCGAATACGCCCATAAGAAATATGAAATCACCAGCCAACTCCAACACCACCTGAGCAAACAAGACTCGTTAAAGCCGAGCTTAGCGACTGAGGTATATCGGAAGCGTGAACCAAAAGCAACTGCCTGCTCCCTTGGTGCTGTTCACCCCGATCTCACCGCCATGGAGCTGAACAATCGATTGCGCGATTGCAAGACCTAGCCCGGCACCTCCATTGTTCTTTCCGCGTGATTTGTCAATCCGGTAGAACCGTTCAAATATACGGGAAGTCTCCTCCGCCTCGATTCCTTCCCCTTCATCTAGAACCGAAATACGCACGTATCGGCCCATCTCGGCGGCGGATAATACGATCTTGCCTTCAACCGGAGAGTATTGAATGGCATTTTGCAGCAGATTGGACAGGACGCGCTTCATTTGTGCAGGCACCATCATTGCAGCGGGCAATTTATCAGGCAGCTCGATCTCGATGGTCAGCTTTTTCTCCGCGAGATGTAATGAAAAGCTCTCCAGGGTATGGATCAGCAGCTCATCGGCATGATAAGGCTGGGGCTCGAACACCTCGCCTTGGGCTTCCAGGCTGGAAAGTTCAAATAAATCCTGGATCAGTCCACCCAATCGTTTCGTTTCGAGCCGAATCGTGTTCAGATAGCGTTGGAAGGTTTCCTCATCCTTAATCACATCGTCCTCCAGCGCCTCAACAAAGGATTGAATAGATGCCAGAGGTGTGCGCAAATCATGGGAGACGTTCGCAATCAATTCTCGCCGAGCAGATTCGGAATGATGCAGATTGTCGAAGCTTTCCTTCAGCTTGCAGCTCATCACATTGAATTGCTCGGCCAGCAGCTTAAACTCCTGCGGGCCGACCAAGGGGACCTCGGTATGGAAATCCCCTCTGGCAATTCGGACGGTCTGCTGTGAGATGCGCGCAATGGATTTCTCCAGTGGCTTAGTCAGAACATACTGAAGGATGAACGAAAGCAAGCCTACCCCTGCTGTTATGCCGGACAACCAATACAGTTGTTCAATAGAGAGCAGCATCTTGGAATAGCTGACAAATAAACAAATTAATAATACGCCGATGCCCGTCAAGCTGGACAATAGTAAGTAGGTACGCAGCTTCATGAGTTGCCATCACCCGAAAACTTGTAACCGATCCCCCATACCGTCTTAATAAACTTGGGATGAGAAGGAGTCGGTTCAATCTTCTCCCTTAATCTCCGAATATGCACGGTAACGGTTGTCGTGTCTCCTTCATAACTGAAGTCCCAAACCTTACTCAGTATCTGGTTGCGGGAAAATACTTGATCAGGATGGCTCGCCAGCAAGTACAGCATCTCAAATTCTGTAACCGTCAAGTCGATGATCTGCCCGCTAATCTCCACAATACGCTTCGCGACGTCAATTGTAAGTCCTTCGTACTTGATGATGTGTTCCGATGCGCTAGCAGGCTTTGCCTGTACATAACGCATCCTGCGCAAGATCGCCCGCACACGCAGCACGAGCTCTCGCGGACTAAAGGGTTTGGTTAAGTAATCATCAGCCCCCATGGTCAGACCCATCAAGCGATCCTGTTCCTCGCCGCGGGCAGTTAACATCACAATCGGAGTATCTTCGGTCTGCCGTATCTCGCTGCACACTTCCCAGCCATTCTTATGGGGCATCATGAGGTCGAGCACGATCAGGTTCGGCGTTTGACTGCGCCATAGCTCCAATGCCTCCAGGCCATCCTTGGCGGTCGTGACGAGATAGCCTTCCCTCTCCAGATACCTGCGGCACACATCGGTAATGTTACTATCGTCATCCGCTACCAGCACTCTCTCATTCACACTGACCCACCCCACCCCATATTCGCAGAATTCATTTGACTCCATCATATCATATGGTGATGGGCCTGCTTATTCAAATATTTATTTCATGGCCTCGGCAGGCATCATATATTGAATGAAGGCTTCCGCGACATAAGTGCTGCCCTTGGAGATGGTAGGGGCAGTATCCAGCTTAACTTCCTTCCCATCCACGTTGATTGTTTTGTTGCCAATCCATAATTTGATCATTTGTCCCGCCGGTTTCATCTCACTTTCCATCATCATGTCATCCTTCATCATCATATCGTCCTTCATCTTCATGTCGTCCTTCATCTTCATGTCGTCCATTTTGCCCGTATAGGATAACGTTACTGATCTTTCCTTGGCGTTCCATTGCACGCTATATCCGTACATTTCCGCCGCCTGCCTCAAATGGAATAGCTCCATCCCGCCTTTAGTTATTGTCTTGATGCCTGCGGCATTCACTACCCCGGAAAGCACCAACGATAGCATTAATACCGCCATTACGATCAATACCTTGCCTTGTTTTCTTCCAATCATTCTCATCGTCCTCCATTCATTTTATCTTGCATGGAGTAGAATAAGTAAGATAGCTTACGATTCTCTAAGCGAAGTATTACAAATGTATTACGACATAAAATTTTCCATCATCAGACTTCACTATGGTCTCCGAAGCATGCCTCTCCGGGAATGAGAGGTGAGTAAATAATTGTATAATAATCAATATATTGATATAATCTTTCGTGTAAGCGCTATCTTTTCTGTGTATTCATGATAGAAAGGAGGATCGAGCAGGCAGCAAGACCGTCATAGATCATTATTCAAACTAGAAAGGATGAAGGTAATGAACAGATCCTGGTTCAAAATCGGCTGGCTCGCTGTGATGTGTACTGTGTTGGCGACAGCCGCGCTCCTGCCGGCTGCGGGCTCGCGCGTGTATGCTGCTAATGAGGTAAATGCGAGGGACTTCGGCGCAACGCCTGGCGTCAGGAGCGATCAGAGCGCGGCGCTCCATGCCGCGATGAAGCATTTCTACGATAAGGGGCAAAAGGGGACGGTCTACCTCCCCGCGGGCACTTATTATGTCGATCAGGGCGTTCGTCTGCATGCCGGGGTCAATCTCGTTGGCGATGGTACCGGCCGGACGATCATTAAAAAGATGGGCAATGTGACCAGCTATGTGCTCGCCAATCCGGTGCTGCGCTCCGGCTCCAATGAACTGGGCGCAACCGTGTCCAAGCTGACGATCGATGCAGATCGCACTGCGCGCGCAGCCCAGGGGCTGTCCCAGGTTGGCGGCATTCTAATGGATGTGGATGTTCGCAACCTGACCTTGTCCAACATCGAGGTGCGCGACACGACGATCGGCGCGCTGCTGCGCAGAACGAAGGATTCAGCGATCATCGACAGCAGCTTCGACCGTACAACGGGACACGCCATCGCGACCGGACATGAGAGCTACCCTGTCGGCGAGTTCCGCAATGTGCGCATTGCCAACAACCGGATTACGAACTCTAGCGGCGGAAGCGGCATCAATCTGTCCCGCGCAGCCTATACGACCGTAACCGGCAACCAGATCATTAATTCAGTCCAGCAATCCGATACGTATGGCGGCATTCGGATTCCGAATGGCGGCGAATATAACGTCGTTACGAACAACCGGATTGTGAATTACCCGCGCGGCATCTTCGTGCTTACAGGTGCTCATAACAACCGGATTGAGGGCAATACCATCGTCGATTCGCGCATACACGGTATTTTGGTAGAGTCTAATAACAACACGTTCAAGAACAATATTATCCAGCAGCTCAATACTTCGCTGAACCCGGAGACGATTCGGCTAGCTAATGCCAGCGGCAACGAGCTGTCCAACAACCGGATGCAGACCTACAGCGCCTTCCGCAACTTTGGCATTCGCGTTACCGGCAGCTCGAATAATAACCGCATCCTGAACAATGTAACCTCCACCTCCGGCACCTCGATCAGCATCGAGGGCGGCACGGGCAATGTTGTCAGCGGCAATAGCAATTCACGGTAATCATCACCCTAGAGAGCAGGCAACAGCTAGGGGGCAGCCCATCAGCTTAAAAAAAGCAAACACCGAGAAATGCTTACAATACAGCATTCTCAGTGTTTGCTTTTCATTTGTAAATGGCTCAAAAAGGACGATTCGGAGAGCCCCAAGGAGGCGTTCCCCTGACCTTAATAGCCGATTTTAATGCTGTCTCCCTCGACAGCAATCCCCTTGGAGCGGGTCAGCGTCAGCTTCTGCTCCTCCGAAAATCCGATCGTCTCCCCGTCTTGCAGCAACACATCATATTCAATCAGGTATTGCGTAATCATATACAGAAATTCATACAGCTCACCCGGCGTTTTATCCGACTCCACAACCTCAAGCTCATCGCGGCCGAATTTGTTCAGTCCCACCGTATAGGCGCTATTCCCTTGCTCTCCGCTATATAAGCCGACGAATACCCAGAGCGGGATAGGAAGCTCCTCCTCCTGCAGCATCTGTGCCAGCTCAGTGTAATGAGCAGCCTCCAGTACTGCTGGAGCCATGTATAAGCCGAGCGCCTGCCCGGATTGCAACAGGCTGCTCGCAGCTTTGGTGAACAGGGCATGCCCTTCGATCGGATCATTATAATTCAGCACGGACAGGATCAACTGCGCCTGATGCTGTGAGACGACCTGCTCCGCCTCCGGCCAGATCAGATTATAGCGGCAGTTCTCCTCGACCTCGCGGTTAGGAATTGGCGCAGGAACATACATACACGCCGCACGCATGCCATCGACCTCGAAGACGAAGGCTCCGCCCTCCGGGTCGCCCTGATCGGACAGGTCGATCCCCCACCTCTGGCGCATCTCGTGAATGAACGGTGTGTAGTCAAAGGCATCCCCCTGCAGCAATACGAATCCCACTAATGCGCCATAGCCTTGCTCCTCAGCTTGCCCCTGCTGTTCATTGGGCTGCGGCTGCGGCTCCTCAGCTTGTTGTCTGCCTTTCCCCTTATTCCCGCGCAGACGATCCCAAATTCCCATCCTTAACTCTCTCCTCGCTCTTTGTAGTCTCAGCATCATCATATCAGATGAATCGACATTTCAAGCGTGGCCTAAGGATCATTTTGCCTTGACACCCAGTCATGCAGCACTATCCTTGCACCGATCACCCTGCGGAGAAGCAATCCTATGATTTGGCGAACAGATCGATAGCCTCGCGTATAATAACCTCTCCCGCCAAAGGTCCTCGGTAGAAGAGCCACTGCTCCATACTCACGGTGTAGGCATGTCCCGATTTGACGACGTCCAGGCTGCCGAATATAGGATACTCTTCAGGTATAACATCCGCTGTGTGCTCGGGACTTTGCATCAAGATGAAAGCATCCGCCTTCACATCGCCGATCGCTTCTACACTTAGCTCTTCGAAGGGCTTGCCGCCCGCCTCATATGGCAGCTCCAATCCTAGTCCCTGCAAGATCGCTCCCGTGTAGGATTGTGCCGTATAGATCCGTATTATGGACTTGGGATATAAGGTAATCGGCGCGACGGCCCGGAAGCCTGAGCCTGCAAGCTCCGCCTTTCCTGCCTCCAGCTTCTGCTCGAAGTCGGCAATGACCGTCTTCGCCTTCTCTTGCTGCCGGGTTGCCTCTCCAAGCTGTGTAATGATCGTTTTCCAATCCTCAGCACCCGATCCGCTTACAACCATTGTTGGTGCGATCTTTTCCAGTGCCTCGTAGCTTTTCTGATGCCGTTGCAGGTCAGCCACGATCAAGTCTGGTTCAAGTCCGGCCAGCACCTCCAGATTGGGGTCATTACGGGCTCCAACCCATGTCAAGTCATAGTCGACATAAGGTTTCAAATAGGAAGGCAGCTCCTCCTTGCCTGGACTTTCCGTAGGAGCACCGATCGGCCTCAGCCCCAGCGCTAGCGCAATATCCAGCAAATAGGTGTCGAGAACCACTATTTTCTGAGGTACCTGGTCCAGCTTGACTGTGCCAAGCTCATGCTTAATGCTCCACGATTCGTTTGCACCGCCTTCTGTTATCGGTGTGTTCAATTGGCTGTTCTTCCCTCCACAGCCAGCTACAACAGCTACAACGAGCACGAGCAGCGCTACCCCTAGCTGTTTTGCCGCAAGCTGCAGCCTCGAGATGAATATCGTCTTCATTCTACTTCCCCCTGTGAATTCAAAAATGAATCAGCGGTTCTGTTCTCCGCCTCTCTTCTCATCGATAATGAGAATTGTTATTATTGATCTTAACAACGGACGTTACGGATTTCCATAGCCTAAAATCTCCGATTCCATATCCGTTAATCACATCTTAGCTAAAGGAGCATGACTATGCGCAGATTGCGAACCCGGCATCCCGTCTACACCTTGTCCTCTATCCGCCTGCGAAGCTTGCCCGCCCATTCACAGCTCTCTGAACGTCAATCGCCCGTTCCTCTACTGCTCTACGTTACCAGGGGCGAGGGATGGATACAAGTCGGCCAGCATACGTGGAGCATTGATATGGATGGTCTTGTATATATTCCTGCAGGTGTAACATTTCGTGCGAAGATAGGCAGCAGCTCGGTCGAATATTACCAATTGCTTATACGTGCAGCCGAGCTTTCCTATGACTCCTCGGGATGCCATGCTCTCGTCTGTCGAACCTTAGAAGGGCTGCCCGAGCATAACGCCATTGTCGTACACGGGGGAAAGCAGTGGCGCCAGCTTTTGAGGGACATGCAGGCCGCCTACACATCGGCGAGCAGCCGCCAGTGCGATCGTGACATCCTGCTATTGCAAGCTATTAAGGAGCTTAAAGCCAGCACGGAAAGAGAACCTGCTGCGCCAATGGACGGTATTCAACAAACCATCGACTATATGGAGAAACATTATGCCACGAGAATTATGCGGGAAGCGCTCGCCCGCATCGCCATGCTGGCGCCTGGCGCCTATTGCCGCAGCTTCAAAAAAAGCCTCGGCGTAACGCCAACAGATTATTTGCAGCACATTCGTATTCAACATGCCAAGCAGCATCTGGCGCAAGGAGCAAGCCTCAAGGAGGCGGCGGCGGCAGTCAGCTACCGGAATGAATTCCATTTTAGCCGTGTATTCAAGAAGGTGACCGGGATTCCGCCAAGCCTCTATATTAAGAGGGAGTTCCTTCGGATCGCCCTCGCCACTCGCTTCCATTGGCGCGACAACTTGCAGGCCATGGGCGTCACCCCCATCCTGACAGTAGACTGCTACCGCCATCCGGGCATGGATGAGCATGAATATGAGCGCCGCGTCATGCTGCATCTGGAGGAATTGCGGGCGGTCAAGCCCGACCTGATCATCGCCGACTTCTCTCATGAGCCGTTCTATGATACGTTCAAGAAGATCGCCCCTACGGTTACAGTTAAGCACAGCCTGGATTGGCGATGGGTGCACCGGCAATTGTCAGAGCTAGTGGGCAGAGAGCGTGAAGCGGAGGACAGCCTGGAGCAATCCGAGCATGGTATTGCCGAAGCCGCCACCCGCTTCCGCCGCATCGCAGCCGGACAACAGATCGCCATGCTGCAGGTAATGCCTGATCATATTATGCTGCAAGGTACGGTCAGGCACCCGCTGAACGAGTTGCTATATCACGAGCTAAGCCTGCAGGCCGATCCGGCTGTTCCGCGCGATCATCTGCGATTGCAAGCCGCGCCACAGGATATTCCCGCGCTGCATGCAGATCATGTCTGGGTTCGCCAATACAATGAGCAAGCAGATGTTCAGCGTGTATTCGGCCGCTTGCAGGAGCGCCCGTTCTGGCAGGACATGCCCGCTGCTCAGCACGGCAAGGTTCAACTGGTCACCAATTGGCTGCTGATGAGCTGGACGCCCCAGGGTCGACAGGAAATCGTGGCGGAGATTGGAGGGTATCTAGGAGAATGTCAGCTATAACTATCGGCCTTGTATGACATGGCCATTCTGAATCGTACCACTGCACGATTGCACATCGACTGGCTGCCAGAGCATGTCTTATGCCCAGGCGATGCCGTGAGCAAGCCGTGTCTGACAAGCAAGGCGCTGAACAGCTAGCAAGCCCGGCCATTATCGGCCGGGCTTGCTTGTATAACATATGATCTTACGCCATAATCTTGCAAATATCGTTCGTGAATTCAACAGGGTCCTGCAACGGCAGTCCCTCAATCAGCAGCGCCTGATTGAACAGCAGGCTCGTGTAGAGCGCCAGCTTCTCCTTGTCGGAGGCCTGAGCGTTCTTGAGTGCCTGGAATACCTCGTGGTTCACATTGATCTCCAGCACCTTGTCCGCTTTAACCTCCTGGCTGTTCGGCATGGCGCTGAGCACCTTCTCCATCTCGATGGAGAGCTCGCCCTCGGTGGACAGGCAGACCGGATGCGACTTGAGACGCTTGGAGGCTTTGACGTCCTTCACCTTGCCGGACAGCAGCTCCTTCATCGCTGCGAACAGCTCCTTGTCCGCATCCTGCACCTCGTTATCCTTGTCCTTCTCGTCAGCCTCAATGCCCAGATCGCCGCTGGATACGGAGCGGAATTCCTTCTCCTTGTAGGACATGATCATCTTGATCGCGAACTCGTCGATGTCATCGGTGAAGTACAGAATCTCATACCCCTTGTCCAGCACACCCTCCGTCTGCGGCAGCTTCTCGATCCGCTCGATCGAATCGCCGGCTGCGTAATAGATATACTTCTGATCCTCTGGCATGCGAGAGACGTACTCATCCAGGCTGACCAGCTTCTTCTCCTTGGAGGAGTGGAACAGCAGCAGATCCTGCAGCACATCCTTGTTCGCGCCGTAGTCGCTGTATACACCGTATTTCAACTGGCGTCCGAACGAGCCATAGAACTTCTCATACTGCTCGCGCTCATCCTTGAGCATGCTCTGCAGTTGGCTCTTGATCTTGCTCTTGATGTTCTTGGCGATCAGCTTCAACTGGCGGTCATGCTGCAGCATCTCGCGCGAGATGTTAAGCGACAGATCCTCGGAGTCGACCATCCCTTTGACGAAGCTGAAATAGTCTGGCAGCAGGTCCGCGCATTTGTCCATGATCAGCACGCCGTTGGAGTACAGCTCCAGTCCCTTCTCATACTCCTTGGAATAATAATCGAACGGTGTATGCTCAGGAATGAACAGAATCGCATTGTAGACCACCGCGCCGTCCGCGCTAATATGGACATGCTTGAGCGGCTTGTCAAAGCCGTAGCGCTTCTCCATATAGAAGTTATGGTAGTCCTCATCCGTCAGCTCGCTCTTGTTCTTGCGCCAGATCGGCACCATGCTGTTGATGGTCTGCTCCTCCTGGTACTCCTCGAACTCACCCTCCGCATCCTCCTTCGGACGCTGCCCCTTCACATCCATCTTGATCGGATAACGGATGAAATCGGAATACTTCTTGATGATCGCTCTCAAGCGGTATTCTTCAAGAAATTCATCATAATTGTCATCCTCTGTGTTATCCTTGATCTTCATTATGATGTCCGTGCCGACAGTTGCCTTCTCCGCCTTCTCGATCGTGTAGCCGTCTGCGCCTTCGGATTCCCACTTGAACGCCTCATCGCTGCCCAGCGGCTTGCTGATGACGGTTACCACATCGGCCACCATGAACGCTGAATAGAAGCCAACGCCGAATTGCCCGATAATATTGTGGCCGTCCTTCAGCTCATTCTCCTTCTTGAACGCAAGCGAGCCGCTCTTGGCGATGACGCCCAGATTGTTCTCCAGCTCCTCCTGTGTCATTCCGATCCCGGTATCGGAGATGGTGAGCGTGCGGCTCTCCTTGTCCGCGGTAACCTTAATATAGTAATCTTCCTTATTAAATACGAGCTGGTCATCGCTCAACGCTCGATAATAAATTTTGTCGATGGCATCGCTGGAGTTGGATATAAGCTCTCTGAGGAAAATTTCACGCTGAGTATAAATGGAGTTGATCATCATCTCTAACAGCCGTTTGGATTCAGCCTGGAACTGCTTCTTCGCCATGAATGGATCTCCCTTCAATAATGAAATCTTCTGCAAAGGCCCGATCGCCTTCTGAATGTTAGCACTCCAACTAACCGAGTGCTAATGACTATTTTTATATTACCTATCCCATTTTTGGCTGTCAAGAGCCTCCACGATATTCTAGGCATAAATTTCCCATGGAATTTTTATGGAAGCTGATTATGGTGAGTCCCAGTAGCTTCAGTTGCTGGAAGGCATGGCATCATGCCGCGATAAGCAAAGACCTCGCCGTTCACCCGGCACAATAACAGCAGCCAGGCTCCGGTTACGGGAAGCCTGGCTGTTGTTATTGTGGCGCACACGCAAAGCGCAACGCGCGGCTTATGAATGACGGCAGCACCGATACGTGCCCTTCCTCTTCGAAGGCAAGAAAGTGGACGCGTCCCCCATGCTGCTCTAATAGGGTCAATCGTTCAGCCAGCTTCCGCGCCAGCTCATAATTGCCAGATGGATGACTCGCCTCCAGTTCCCCCATCGTGATCAGCACCTCCAGCTGCTGTGCAATCTCCCCTTGCGCCAGCTTGCTGGCAAAGCTCCTCTCCTCATCCAGCATCCTCTCCTTGTTCCAATGCAAGGAGGGACTTCCGGCAATATAGTAGCGGAAGCTCCCCGGGCGCGTGAACAGAAGATGCGCTACGAACAGCCCGCCCAGCGAGTGACCCAGCAGCGACTGGCGAGTGCGGTCAATGCGCCAATTGCGCTCAATCAGCTGCTTCAGCTCCTCTTCCAAGAAATCAGCAAACTCATCTGCTCCGCCTTGCTCGGGGACAGCGCCCTCTGCAAAGCGGTATAGAAATTCGCGCGTTGGCTCTGGAGTCAGATCATAGAACCGTTCGCTGCTGAACGGCTCGTCCACCTCATATCCAATTCCGATGATGACCGAGGGTACGACCCCCGTCTTCTCAGGAAGTCGGCATTGCAGGCGCAAAGCTTCAACCGCCGTTCCGAATACTGAATTGCCATCCAGCACATACAGAATCGGATACCCAGGCGGCAAACATTCCTGGGTAGGTATCGCCGCCATGATTCGGTAGCTCCTCCCCCTTTTGGATACCATCGTCCATTGCATCGTGTTCGGCAGCACTACATTCGTCTGTGTTGACTGCGACCCTCCAAGGCTCTCTGTGCCCCTACTGGCCATTGGGCCTCCCCCTTTCAGTCTAATTCCCCCGGTGATTCCGTTGCTCGCGGCGCTTGGGCTGCGATTACTGCAGCAACATCTGTGCGATGTCATCCAGGATGAGCTCATAAGCGTACAATCCCCCGCCCAGCCAATATTGCTTGTCGATTTCATAAGCATGGCCCTGCTTGACGGCCGGGATCGTCTCCCAGATGGGACTGGCCTTCATTTCCTTGATCGCTTCCGTTCCTTGCCCATAGGCATTAATTATAAATAAATAATCTGCATCCAGCTCCGGCAGCATCTCCAGCGAGACAGACGCGCTGTTCTCCCCAGCTACCAGCTTAGAGGTACCCAGTCCCAAGTCCTTATGCAGCACATAGCCCCCAAAATAATTGCCGCCCATCAGACTGATCCCCTTGATTGCAAATCGGAGAATAACCGCATTCTTCCCTTCAATCCGCTCCCCCAGTTCCTGCTTCACCTGCTCAACCTTGGCTCTATACTGGACCACGGCTTGCTCGGCTGCATCCTCAAGCCCTAGCAGCTCGCCCAACGTGTGCAGCGACTGCTCAATGTCACCGGAGGCATTGTTGAATACAAAGGTTGGCGCTATCTTTGCATAATTCTCATACACCCCATTGCCCGCATAGCTGGCAGTATGCAAGATGATGAGATCCGGGCTATAGGACATGAGCACCTCAGGCGACGGCAGACCGCCCGACATATCCAGCTTGGGCACATCCTGGAGCTGATCCTGCAAATATTCATGTCCAATGGGGCCATTCGACCATTGAACGACAGGCTTGACGCCCAGCTTCAACAGCGAGTCCTCCAAATAGGGGGCAAAGATGCGAGTCGGTTCTCCCTCCAGCACAACAGAATGGCCTAGCTCATCGACAAAGCTTCGCTCTTTCCCGCTATCGGCCGCATTCTCTCCTTCCTCCTGCGAAACGGGAGCGGTCGGCTCAATTGAGCTGGAGGGCATCTTCTCTCCGGCTCCGCTACATCCTGCCAGCAGGCTGGCGGCCAGTGCCACGCATCCTATAATAGCTGCGGCACGAGTACGCAGCTTGTAGTGCAATTCCAACATATGCTATCTCTCCTCATATGATAATAATTCTCAGTAACAAGAATTATAGATCATCACGGAGTACCCTCGCCATAGACATAATCCGGTGCTGGATTTGGACAATATCCGGTGACTAGGAGAAGCATCTCGTCCAGCATTCTATCCAGCGCAATCGAGGAATATTCCAGCCATGGATCGGAGGGTAACGGACTAGCCTTCCCATTGCGAACCGCTCCGAGCTGCTGCCATTCCCGCCGATGCTGCAGACGGAGCCAAGAGGCGCGTGAGATTGCCTCTGGACAGACCATCAGCAGGATGCGATCTGGATTTATCGCCGCTAGCTCTGCGAGCGTAATCGGCACACTGCCGCCAGGCTGCCCGTGCCTTGATACAGAGCATAAGCCCAAGTCCTGATACAGCACTGTCTCCAGAGTGCGGTTCCAGTACAGATGCAGCTCCTGCCTATACAGCCGCAGGACTGCCAGCCGCTCCCCCGCCGCGGCGGCTTGCAGCCGTGCAGCGTTCACTGCCGCCTTCTGCTCATAGCGTGCAATCCATTGCTCCGCCAGGTGTTCACGTTCAAGAAATGAACCAATAAGCCTCAGTTGCGCCTTCCAATCCGCCTGCTCTGGCACCAGCAGAAGGGGAGCCAGCTCCTGAAGCCTCATCCGGTCACTGGCTTCCAACTGATCTGTACCAATAATAGCATCTGGCCTGAGTTGTGCGAGCGTGGCAAGGTTATCCGCGAACGGATGGGTGTTATACGGGTGACTCAGCCTCAGATGTGTGCGAATCCGATCATGATAGCCATAATAATAGTAGGGCGTCCATTTGGGATCGAGCGGCGCGGCGGCAGGCAGCAGTTGCAGGGCAAGCAGATGACTCATTATAATCGGTGAACAGACCGCTATACTCCTGCATTCCCTCCTCATAAATTCTGAGGGGGACACGCCCGTTTCTTTTTTGAACTTGCGACTAAAATAAAACTCATCGCTATACCCGACAGCATGGGCAATCTCCCGCAAGCTTCGCTCACCACGCCGAAGCAGTTGCTTCGCTGAGCTGATGCGCAGGCTCGTTACGTAGTCAAGCGCACTGTGGCCGTATCTTTTTTTGAATAGCTCGCCAAAATACTTCGGACTAATATGCGCCAGCTCGGCCAGTTGTCCAAGCGACAGCGATTCATGGTAATGCCGTGCCATATAGCTGCGGACTGGCTCCAGATCGATCTGGGAGATACGCCCAGTCCTCGTGCCGCCGCAGTGCTGCGCGGGGGATGACATCGTCCTATCCGTCCACTTCCGTTCCATCCTCGTCCCTCCTGTACTGCTTGACGACATAGAGGCCCGCTGATTACAGCCGGCCCATGACACTCTCTATAAGAACAATTCTGCAGCTTCATCTGCAATGCAAACAAAAACTATTGATAATAATTATCAGTATAACGATAGCATGATGAATCGCTGGCGTCAATGCCGCCTCGTGCCGCTCCCCCGGAGCAACCCCTTCCCCCTCGCGACACAGTTGCAATCACACCGTTAGCGTTTTGAAATACTGATAGATTTGCTCCAGCTTTTGCGACTGCTTGCCATTCTTTTTCTCCATGCTGCCAAATTCAAAAAATTTGACCCGCTTGATCCCGACATAACCAAACAGCGCCCGCTTCATCAACACCTTATGTGCATTGTTCAGCCAGAACATTGTGTAGCGCGGCGGCCCCTCCATCGTCGAGATGCATATGGCCGACTTTCCCTTCAGCAAGCCCTCCACCATGAGACCACCTGTCCTACGATAAGCAAAATTGGCGGAAAACATCCGGTCGATATAGCCTAGCAGCATCGCCGGCGGTCGTCCCCACCAGATGGGGTAGATCATGACGATCCGATCGGCCCACATCAGTTGCTGGCGATGGCGTTCCAGCTCGGGATCACGGTGCATATCTCGCCTGCGCTTGTTCTCGTTGAAGACGAGCCGCGGGTCAAACTGTTCGGCATACAAGTCGAGCACCTGCACTTCACTTGTCTGCGGATTGTCCTTGAGTCCAGCCAGCGTGCGCTGCAAAAAGGCATAGTTCAAGCTTTCATGATTAGGGTGAGTGAATACGATTAGGGTTTTCATTTCGCACCTTCTTTGTTATGATTCAAGCGTAAACGGCAAGGGAGAGTTTCGACTACCTTGCATCGTTTCGCGTAGAAATAGAAGACAAAGGTCACTCGCGCAGCGTGTCCTCCTTCTATTTCAAGCGTAAACGGCAAGGGAGAGTTTCGACTGCCTTGCATCGATTCGCGTAGAAATAGAAGACAAAGGTCACTCGCGCAGCGTGTCCTCCTTCTATTTCAAGCGTAAACGGCAAGGGAGAGTTTAGACTACCTTGCATCGTTTCGCGTAGAAATAGAAGCTAAAGGTCACTCGCGTAGCGTGTCCTTCTTCTATTTCAAGCGTAAACGGCAAGGAAGAGATTTGATTACCCTGCATCGTTTCGCGTAGTGAGCTGTTGTCGATAATAAACTAACACAAACATAATTTAGTTGTCAATAGATAAGTATCATTTGATAATAAAATAACACTGAGGTGAGCCACTTGGAGTTAAAAGAACGAATTTTCCAACAAACCGTCGCGTTCCTTACTTCGGCACATAACTTGCAATCGGAATTTACCAAGGTTGTACCCAAGGAGGATGTTACCCCCCTGCAATTTGATATTCTGATTTTCCTATGCATACAACAGCCACTGACCCCGAGCCAGATCAGCGACTGCATGAACATGTCGATGCCCAACACGAGCCGCGAGCTGCGCAAGCTCACGGAACGGGGACTATGCGAGAAATACAGCGATGCTATGGATCGTCGTAAGCAATACATCCGGCTGTCCCAATCGGGATGGACCTATATGGAAGGCGCCTTCGACCAGATGAAGCAGGAGCTGAACAAGCGCCTGGACAGTTGGACGGTAGAGGAGCTTGAGAACATCTCGCAAGCGCTGGGGCTGCTACAATCCACTCTGTTCCGAACCCCCGCAGTACAGGTGGACAAGCTATTACAGGAGAACATGGGGACAACACGGAGCGACTTAGAGGGCTAGTACATTAGAGGAACATGCAGCTTTCCTAGCCGATTGAAGAATTGGATCGACCGCTTTAATGGAGCAGCAACCAAATATTCGCAACATTATGGGGATTAATTCCGTTATATAGACAGCAAGGAATATGAGAATACCTCATCGAACAAGAAGAAAAATAGGTTGGTCAAATCGTGCTTGTTTACGGTGACCGCCACGAACGCCAAACTTCGGCTTTCTACTTAACTAATGTTTTATCGAAAGGGCTTTTAGATGAAGGCAATAATAATTTCATTCTTGATGTTACTCATTCTTTGTTCGTGTAGTAGTCAGTTTGACCAAGAAACATGGTTAAAGGAACCAGAGAAAAGACAAGATATGGTAAGCAGTTTAACAAACAAGTTCAAACTAAAGGGTATGACTGAGAGTGAAATTATTGAATTGCTTGGAGAACCAGAGGAAAAGCTATCTGAACCATCACGACAATTATTGTACTACATCGGGAGTGCAGGATTAGGGGTAAAGGTTACGTTATTACAACTTCAATTGGATGAAAGCGGCAAAGTGGAGAGTCATGACATCCTATATAAATAGGAAGATCGCTACTCGTAAAAGAGGTTATTCGCGGGAGTGAAGTTATGGAAACTCTCAAAGAGGCCAACCCGTTCAACGAAGACCCTCAAGAAGGATATGAATACATGATGTCTAAAATTCACTACATCATATCTTCAAAAATGGGTAAGCCACAGATACAAGCCCGCGGCCCGCGGGGACACTTACCCGGCTGAATTTTCAGCCCAGTTATTACATCTGCTTCAATCAGGGAAAGGCTGAGTAGACGGTCAGTGACGGGAGGAGAACGCAATTTTGCGTTCAGCTAAAGTAGAGGCTCGACTGTTTGTTTCAGCTTCTTGAAGGTATATCCTGAATATGGTATGCTTACAATAGAATTAAGGGGCGATTCGCGGTCGCCCCCTGCACAACATTTTGGATGGGAAACCTCCAGTCAAAACTAGAGAAAATAACCTGCTCCCAGTGGCGAAACTTGGGCAGGTTATTTTCGTTTATTCAGGTAAGTAAGTAGCGCGAGCAAGAACATGCCGAGCATAATCACTTCTGTCAACGAAAATTGCATGAGCATCACCTCCGCTCTGGAGGCGATACTTCCCCACCCAAGTCATGTTGTACGGGAATCATTATACCAAAGTTTTCTAGTGTAGAGTATACCTTTTGATAAACGAATCGCTTATCAGTGTACAGCCTTCTAATCGATGTGAAGTCGAATTAACGAATCCATCCTCACAACGAATCAACATTAGAATTTCATATAGCCTTCATTGAATGTTGCTGAAATTTATCCATACCCCTAACCTGATCCTGCGATTAAGACACCCTGCGCCCACTGCGTCGTAAGCCCTTGCTGAGCAAGAGCACCAGAGCCGACAGCGCGATCAGGCAGCCTGCAAGCAGAAACGGTATCGACGAATCTAATTGATACAGCGTTGTGGACAGCAGTGGAGCAATGATAGAGGCCACGCCCTGTACAGCAGCCACCATCCCGGCCACTCCCCCCTGCCTTTCCTTGCCGACTGCAAGCGATGCGCCAGCCATGAAGCCCGGCATCATCAGTCCAGCGCCGATACCAAACAAGAAAAAGTCTCCATAGTATAGGGACATTGTCCCTGGAACCAGGAACAGCACCATCCCAACTGCGCTGCATAACGAACCCCAGATTATCATCCGCATTGGCTGCCAGCGCAGCAACCTCATCTGCAGCACCTGTACCAGCAGCATCGCAACTCCCGAGCACATCAGGCCGAAGGAGACGGCACGCGCTGTCTCGCCGGATGTCAGCAGGAGACGATCTTGCAGGTAAAATCCGCCGATGACCTGCAAAGTAACGATGCCGATCATCGTAGAAAATCCCGCCATGAGATACAGTCCGAGACCTGGCTGAAGCACCCCGTCCTTGACCTGCTTCTCCTGACGCATAGGCGGAGCAGGCGGTATCATCACCTTCGCGATTACAAGCGCACATACAGCAGTGAAGATGCCGAAATAGAGCGGCCACAGAAGTCCAATCAGAGTAAATGCGCCTGCTATCGCTGGCCCCAGCACGAGGCCAAGCCCGTTGGCGGCGCTGATCAGCGCCATGCCGTGGGTACGCTCCTCCCCTTCTGTCACGTCGCTCATATAAGCCTGGCTGGAAGACAGTATTGCCGGTATGAAGATGCCAATCAGGCTCCTGGTTGCGATCATCCACCCTAGCAGCAGCCCGCCACTGATCCAATGCTGCAAGCCGCTGAACAATACCACCGCAAACAACAGGCAACTGATCGCCATGCCACCGAAGCCAACTAAGATAATCGGCTTGCGGCCGAATTTATCACTGAGCTTTCCCCACAGCGGCGCCGTTAGCGCCATCATGACCGAGCCGATCGAGACGATCCACCCGGAATGACTTTCTTGAAGACCCAATTCACGAATGAGTGGCGGCATAATCGGAGCGATCAGCATCAGACCGAGCATAGCCACAAATACAATAAAGAATAGACTTCCTTTCACCTTGTTCATCGCGTTGTTTTTCTCCTTCCACGATCAGCAGTACTAGACAAGTCACAGTATAGCGCGGCTCTATGCCCTGTGCTGCTCGCAGGCGGAGGATTAATGACGCGTGAAGGATTATTAATAGAGCCGCTTGACAGCCGACGGCTTCAGCCCATATCTGCGACAAAATTGCTGGGAGAACGCGCTGACATTGCTGTAGCCTACCGACACAGCCGCCTCTGTCACGCTGCAATCCCCCTCTCGCAGCAAAGACATGGCCGATTCCAGCCTTACTTGCCGGAGATGCTCATAGACGGTTGTGCCATAGCAGGCCTTGAAGCCCTTCTTCAGCTTAAAATCATTCAACCCGACACGCCGGGACAACTCAAGCAGCGAAGGTGGATCAAGCAAGCTATCCTCGATGATGCTTCGTGCCAGCCCCAGCTTGCGCATATCCTCTCGCGAGAAGCCTTCAGGGAGACGACGCCCTTCAAATAGATGATGAAAGGAACGATCCACCAGCTCCAGAGCAGACGCCTCCATGAGCAGCGGCGATCGGTGCCGCTCCTGCATCGCCAGCAACAATGCCCTAGCCATCATCAGGCTGCGCTCATCCGGCTCGAAGGTTAGAGCCTTGAAGCTGCGCCCGCTCAGGAGCGATAGGAAATCAACTGCATGTCTCGTTTCCATACGAGACACAGCATAATGAAAGAGCGGGATGGGAATACCGATCGTCAGCGAAATATACGGCTCCTGCGACGGCGGGTAAAAGCAGGCACGGAAATTTTGCAGGAGGATTAATGCCCCCTGCCCGGCAGGCAGCGTATACTCCTCCCGTTCTATCATCACATGACGCTGTCCCTGGAAGGCGAACTGCAGCTCGACAAGCGCACCTGGAGAGGAGAATGAGGTAGACAACGGCTGATTATATTGAATATCGGAATAGACAATCTCGATCCCACTAAATGTGGTTAGCCTCCTGATCTGCCCTGAGCCTATCTGGGGGTGCAGCGTGTACAGATAAGGCTCCAGCTCGCAGAATGGACTTCGACTTAGATAATACTGATAAATGTCTTGCAGAGCCAGGGATGGGCTCATCATAGGATCACCTCAACAAGAATAGTGGAGGCACATCAAAGGCACCAAAGGCATCCGAATTCAACGGTGTCACCGTCCACTTTTAATTGATAATAATTATCATTATCTTAGCGTACTCTCCTTTATTTGACTAGTCCTAACAGCTTTCTGCTGGAATGATGTGGGCAGCTCAGTACTTCCCTTGCTCCTACTGTTATTCCCCTTTGGCGCCCAGAACCTATTCGTGTATAATCAGTGCTAACCGTTCATGCTGCGATGGTCTACGAACTGCGAATGCGGCAACAGCATAACGATATAAGACAGTTCGAGTTGACGAGCAGTGGTACAGGATAATACCTTGGAGGGAAATGGGGAAGCCGCATGATCTATGTCGCATTGCTACGCGGAATCAACGTGGGTGGTAATAATAAAATCAATATGAAGGAGCTCAAGATTACCTTCGAGCAAGCGGGAATGGGGTCGGTCGTTACTTATATTCAGTCCGGCAATATTATATTTGCCGACTCGGCACATTCCAGCGCTGAACTTGCAGCTCTGCTGGAGCAGGCGATCGAGGATGACTTCGGACTGCGCATTCGCATGCTCCTCCGCAGCCTGCCCGAGATGCAGGCCATCGTATCCGCGCTGCCGGAGCATTGGAGCAATGACGAGGCGATGAAGAGTGATTGCCTGTTTCTATGGGAGGAGGCGGATAACCCCGATGTGCTCAAGCAGTTGCCTCTCAAGCCAGGCATCGGCACCGTCATGTATGTGCCTGGCGCCGTGCTGGCCTCGTTCAGCCGGGAGGAGGCTGCTCGCAGTGGAATGAACAAGCTCATCGGGTCAAAGGTGTATCAGCATATGACCGTTCGCAATGTCAATACAACACGGCGCATCTATGAGCTGATGACCGCCGCGGAAGAATAAACGGCGAGGCTAACGAAAATTCGGCCAGATCTGATCCCTTCAGAGTATCCAGACACGACCTAGAAAAAGACAGCCAGCCCTATGCGGCTCGCTGTCCTACTTGTATTTCTTCCAATCTATATTGGTGTTGTTCAGTAAATATTCAAAATCCCCCTCCAGCCGCTTCTGCTCTGCCTTGCGCTGCTCCTCAGCCTCCTTGCGCCGCTGCTCCTGCTGAGCAGCCTCGGTCGCTTTAAGCTCTTCAGCCTGAGCCTTGAGCTTACGGAGCACATCAGGGCTAAGCATATCCTTCAATGTCGGCGCACTGCTCCCGGCCGATGCTGAAGTTGCCGGAGCCTGCCGTCTCTTCTTCGCCAAGCGATCCCCTCCTCTCCATGATGTTTGCCTCTATGCGCAGGCTTCCGGGCTCATACGAGCCACCATCCACACACATTGCCCGTCGCCCACGTCAGGAAGCGAGCCAGCGATGACCGTTCATGATCATTCCCTAGCGCATAGCATTCAACCTGCTACCCGTATGGTACTCCCGCTATGTGGAAAATGTCAAATTGCCAGAAATGCAAGCGATGATGCTGTACATACCGAGCACCCCTTACGTGCTGTGGTTCCCCGGGGATATTCGCCTGCCAGCACAACGGCGATTGGTGTGATTCTGTCTTATATGGTATAATCTCAACCACAATTCATATGCAGGAGGGGAAGCTGTGCTGACCTTTGAACAGAAACTGGAGATTCTCGAATCCTTCCCTGAGCTGACACGCAAAAATGTGTCACTGGGAAGGGTCAACTTTCAATACGAACAGAGCGTATATGACAAGAAAAATGTCGTCTACCATCTGCATCCTAACGGCAACGGCTATGTCTATGGGGAGCGTCTGCTTGGTTATCCGATGGATGACAAGGGCTTCGTCAATATCCGTGATTTCACCGAAGCTGAGCTGCGCATCATCGTCGAGAAGGCCATTCGTTCCCTCTCCGCGGCGACAGACAAGCTCGTCGGTTCACAGCAGCCTCGTCCACTCAACGCCTCAACGGATAACATTGCAGATCGTGTAGCAAGTGCAAGCGATGATAGAGTCGATGAGGCCAGCCGAGCTGATGCGGCGTCTGAAGCAGGCATTGCCCCACATGGTGCGGAAAAGCCACACGCCGCCGAAGCAGGCATTGCCCTGGAGGGTACGACAGATTCAGAGCCCTCCGACTATCCTAATGCCGGACAATGGATCGATGAAGCAGGGCATACACTCGTACTCGTATGGGCAGAGGAAGAGGAGCTATGGTTCGTCTATGCAGGGGAAGCTGTCGATATGGCCTTCGAGACAAGAGGGGAAGCAGCAGCCTACCTGAGAGAAGAGGGCTTTCGCCCGCTGTAGCCGTTATGGAGCTGATGAGCAATATCGTGTGTCATAATATCTGTTGTCATAACACCGTGTGTCATAGACACCGTTATTCGCTCACCGGCTCCATGCTATCATAAGCAGCCTCGCTGACCAGACTTTGAATATCCTCAGAACTAATACTCAGGCAGACATACCCATCTCGCTCACTTTTGCGCCTCGCCTGCTCCTTGATGAATCGCGGGCTTCCCGCCCCCGCCTCCTCATCGTAGACGAGCAAGATGCCGTCCGTCTTGCGCAGCAGCAGCTCGTCACGCGCACGGAATTGCCATGTTCCAGCATAGGGCTGGTGGCTGACCGCTTCGTAATAGTCCACATGCTTCAACACACCCGCATAGTACGCCTGACGCTCCTCCTTCCATGTCTCCTCCTGATTGCTGTACGCCGTAATGACTGCCAACTGCAAGTCAGGATACTGCGCCTTCAAGTCAATAACCGCTTCGCAGGCCCACAGATCGACACCATATTGCCCTGGCGTGATTACCCACTCCAGCCCCTCCTCTGCGAGCGGAATGAGCCGATTGGCGATTGCTTGCCGAATATAGGGGATGCCCGGATGCTTCTGATTGTAGATGCCTAGCTCATGGGCGCGATAGCCTGTAACCAATATATTTTTAATCATTCTATTCCTCTCCTGCAGCAATGCCGTGGTATCTGCGTCCTAATATGCTATTATTTTACCATGCCCCTCCACCCATCGTCATGCGACTTGCACATTGTACAATCATTGTGCTATGTGCTGCTTGGCGGCGTGCGGTCGAGCGCATGTCAAGATCGTTCTATTGAACGACGATTTCAACTTAGGAGATTCTAAAGATGTCTTTCAATGATTCCTTATCCTCATGTGCGCCCACCTTTTATATGCCGGTACGCGTGGCCGCTCTCAACAGTCTCATCATCCAGGCGGTCAATGAAGAGGCTGATGCGCGGGCCAGAATACTCATCATTAGCGGCGGCGAAGGGATGCTGGAGCAATTCGGCGTCGTCTATCCGCTGTACCGAGGCAGCGTGTGGATGAGTGAGCCTACATCCAATTCATCTATACGAATTAACGAGCGAATGCCGCTAAAGGGGACACTAATTGAATATCGCGCGTTCACCGCTGATGGTTCCCGTGCGCTGTCGATTCAGCCAGCCAAGCCATTGATTCGTTGCTCAGATCCGCTGCTGCGCCTTGCACTAGATCTGGAGCAAGCCTGGCGGCAGCCCAATGCTGACCCGCTCCAAGCACAAAGCCTCTTCACCAGACTGCTGGAGATCTTGCTCGGCGAGTTGCTCTCTAGCCATGACAGGCCCATCTCTTGGCTGGAACAGGTTCTACGGTATATGCACACCCATTTCGCCCAAGAATTAAGCCGAGAGCAATTGGCATTACTGGCTGGAGTCAGCCCTGAGCATTTCTCCCGCGTCTTTCATAAAGCAACTGGCCAGACGTACAATGCCTACCTGACTATGCTGAGAATTCGCCGCGCCCAGTTGGAGATTTTACATGGCGCTGCAAATATGGGCACGATAGCCCTGGATGTCGGCTTCAAAGAAAGTGCTTATTTCAGCCGCAAATTTAAACAACTGACGGGGATGCCCCCCGGTGCTTATCGTAGTAAGCCTAAGCGTGCCGCCGCGCTTAATCTCAATCATACCGCCTGCCTGCACGCGCTTGGCATTACACCAGAGGCAGGAGTCTATACGCCGTGGTTAGAGCAGCTTCCTGGCGTTCAGCCCTGTCGCAGATTGAATCCTGGCAAAGAGCCTTTTGACGACACCTATGCTGCGCTGCGCGCCGTGAACCCTGATCTCATCTTTAATTACAACACATCAGATGTAAATAAAGCGCTGCTCCCGATTGCCCCGGTCGTCGGGCTGCCGTTTATGCACATGGATTGGCGAGAGCAGTTCCGTTATATTGCCGATATGATGAACAAGCGTCCAGCGGCTGAAGCACGACTCCAGCGCTATAATGAACACATGGTACGTTTAAACAGGCAGCTTGATCTGAGACTTGGCACGAGGGGAACGGCAGTCATCTGGGAGGTCGGCAACAGCTCAGCCTGTTGCTTCAGTAGCAGCTTCGGCAGAGGATGTCAGATTGTCTATGACGATCTTGGTTTTCAGCTACCATCTGTCATGCTTGAGCAGGCGATCGAAGCCAAAGGCTATATCGAGATGGAGATCGAAGAGATGCCCTCCGTGGATGCGGACTATATCTTCATTACCGGATGGCCGACTCATCCATCCGCTTCCAGCCGGATCATGCTGCTGCTGCAATCCCCCCAGTGGCTCGCACTGGAGGCCGTGCGCAGCAGGCGGGTATATATTCTGAGCAGCACAGACGTATTTTTCGGCTACGATCCGCTGTCCTCTGAAGCACAGCTTCAGGAGCTGCAGCGAGTGCTGCTGCCCTGAAGTTGCCTTGGTGAGCAGCATCACAATAATCCAAGCAGCAAGATCATAGAAAAGCATCGCCATTTGCTGTGGAACACGATAAAGTAATGTCGAGAATGATTATCGTTATTATAAGGGGGATTTACTTTGTCCGTGTTTCACACCTTGCAAGTCTCTGATTCAGACAGAGCCTTAGCCGAACCTACAGCCGGCTTGAACCTGCGTCACTGTCATCATGCAACGCGCCTGTCGGCTGCTATCGCTTGCTTGCTGCTCACCCTGCTCGTTGCCGCTTGCGGCAATGACAGCAATGACGCAAGCGGCGGGAGGGAAGTGAATGCGAATGCTCAACCTCCCTCCAATACAGCCGCTATGGGCAATTCGTCTGCTGTAGACTCGAGTCCTGCTACTGCTGGAGCAGAAGGAACGAAGAGCGTATCGACCGTCAAAGGGGATGTCGAGATTCCCTTACATCCCAAGCGGATCGTTGCCGAAGAGTACCTCGGTACACTGATTGCGCTTGATGTCATTCCGGTAGGCGCTCCCGGATTAACTCTACAAAATTATTATTTTAAACAGGCGCTCAATGGTGTCGCTGATACGGGTCAATACGGACAGCCATCTGTTGAAAACATTGTCGGCCTACAGCCCGATCTGATCCTTATCGGCAGCGCCAACAACTATGATCAGCTCAGTAAAATTTCACCAACCTTGGTTATTCCGTATGGTGAGTTGAAAAATGTCCATGAGGAGCTGACCTACTTCGGTAAACTGCTGGATCGCGAAGAACAAGCGAAAGCCTGGCTCAAGCAATATGATGAGCGTGTCGCGGCAGCCAGAGCGAAGGTGGATGCGGCGATTCCTGACGATGCTACCTTCTCTATTATGGAGGTTGGAGACAAGTCCACCTGGGTATACGGGGATAATTTCGGCCGTGGCGGCCAGCCGATCTACCAAGCACTGGGGAGAAAGCCGCCTGAGCGGGTCAGGGCGGAAATTATGGAGAAACAATGGATGGAGCTGTCGGCTGAAATGCTCGACCACTATGCTGGGGATTATATAATTATGACCTCAAACAGTCGAACGGTCGAGGACTTCGAGAGCGATCCGCTCTGGGGCAGCTTACCTGCGGTCAAGAACGGACGGCTCTACGTCTGGCCCGAGGAACGCTCCTGGTACTATGACCCGCTGGCCGTACAGTCTCAGATCGAAGAACTGACAGCTTGGCTCGCTCCTGATCATTAACGTCCTCCTTCGAACCGCGTGCTCTGCTGTGGCAGGATGATTATGTTTATTTTCAGATTAATAATGGCATAAATAAAGGGTACGTTACAGATGGGGCTGGCCTTCCTCTGGCGGGTCATGCCACCCGATTTTACAGAAGGGAGCTCAACAATGAGCGCATTGTATACAGCTACAGCTACCGCAGAAGGCGGAAGAAGCGGTCAGGTCACCTCGTCAGACGGTATCCTCAATGAGGTGCTGACGATGCCTAGAGAGCTTGGCGGCGACGGCGCCGCGGGAACGAATCCAGAGCAGTTGTTTGCAGCAGGGTATGCCGCCTGCTTCGAGAGCGCCCTGCGGATGGTTGCCCGCAAGCACAAGGCCAAGGTCGACGGGACGAAGGTAACTGCGGCGATCTCCATTCATAAGGATGGCGAGGGCTTCAAGCTGTCCGCAGCCTTGACAGTCAGCATCCCCGGCATGGAGCGCGAAGCCGCCACCAAGCTGGCGGAGGCCGCTCACCAGGAATGCCCCTATTCCAAAGCGACACGCGGCAACATGGAGGTTTCTATTGCGGTTGAAGCATGACCGACGGCCAGAGGGCACACCTATGCAGGTGTGCCCTCCGGCTTGCTCGCGTGCGCCGTCGCGAGTGTTAGCGATGGTCTGCCGCCTACCTACAGATCAGTGTCTGGCTGACGATGTCCGAATAGATCTCCAAGCCTCTCGTAGCTGCAATATGAATGACATCGGCATACGACTCACCCTGCGGCAGCAGAGCCGCCAGCATATTGTCCTGTCCCAGCACCAGCGACGGATGGAACACGACCCCTTCCCGCCCGTCGAAGATCGCTGCGTAGAAGATGCCCGTCTCCACAAGATCCTGAAAGAAATGGCTGCCGTAAGACAACTCCGGCATGAAGCCGCCACCTGCAGAGGCCACCTCGCAGATGACCGACATATAGCAGATTTCGGAGAATCGTACAGGAACGCCAAGCGAGGGCGTCGTCGTTCCCCATCGCCCTGGCCCGACCAGCATAACACGCTTGCCCTTCAGTTCGCGGCCTATTCTACCGATCTGACGCGCCACTGCATACTTGTCCTGCTCGCTTAGCAGCAGATAAGGCTCTGGCCGCACATAGACGACATAATCAATCGGCAGGCGCACATTGCCGCCCATGAAGCTGCCCTTCGTCGCGAAGAAGCAGCCTTTGCCGTCATTCAGCCGTGGGATGCTGACCGGCTGACCCAGACCTCTCGTCTGGAGCGGACGGCATTGGAGCAGATTGATCTTGAATCGACCCTGTGGCGTAAAATTAGCCGTAAACTCAATATCAACCGGATATTCGTATACAGAGGACAGCAGCGCCAGCAGCTCCCTCATCAGAACAGGGAATTCCGTCTCTCGCAGCAGCTTCTGGAAATCAAGTATATGCGGAGTTGGCCGACCTGTGTAGCCCAGCTCTCGCATCCGGTCAGCCGTCTGGTAATCTACCGTGGCAAACAAGGAGCGATCAGCCTTGAGCGGGCGCGCCAGCAGTCCATCTGCATCCACTGTCGCCAGCCGGTTGTCCTGGAGGGAGATCAGGTCGACCTTATGTTGAGAGAACTTGCGCACATCCTCCGCATTCATCGGCGTGCGGCGGAGCGGGTCATCCAGGCTGACGATCTTCACATAATCTCCGACTGTGCGGTCGACCGCGCGTGTGCCCAGTCCAAATACGAGCCGCAACATGCCCGCATCCATATCGACATCCGGGTCCCACACATACAGATTAGAGGAGTTGCCTACCCCGGCAACATGCGGAAAGTACATATCCTGGTAATGGTCGCCAGACACACGCTGCACGAGCAGCGCCATCTGCTCATCCTGCTCGACTAGCCCGCGATCCATCCGGTACGCGAGCGCATCCTCATTCATCATGCTCGCATAGACGGTGCGGATCGCCTGCTCGAATGCCTCGTACCGCTCCTCCGGCGTCCCCTGATTGGCGCAGAACACGCTCTCGTATTTGCCCGCGAAGGCGTTGCCGAAGTTGTCCTCCAGCAGCGAGCTGGAGCGGACGATAATCGGGGACTGGCCATAATATTCGAGCAGCTCCATGAACCGTCTGCGGATGCCCTCGGAAAATCTGCCGCGCAGCAGCTTCTCCTGCAGCTCAGGAGCATGCTTGAAGTAGCCCTCCTCCGTCCGCTGCCTCGCTCGCAGCGCCCACCATCCGTTCTGCACAACATAGGTATAGAACACATCCACTCCGATATAGTAGGAATCATGCGGCTCCAGATACGGAGCGAACCGCTCTCCTCCCGCCCGCTCCGCGATGCGCCGCGCCAGCAGCATACCGACGCTCTTGCCCCCGATGAAGCCGGTACCGATCTCGCGCGAGGCCATCATGACCAGATCCTCCAGCGTAAAGAACCGGTCGCACAGCCTGAACATACGCGATTCACTGCCAATCAGCAGCGACATCAGCAGCCGCTTGTGCGGCTCCTGCTGTGCTGCATCCTGTTGCAACGCTTCGCGCGACCGATTGACGATGACATCCCAGTAGTCGAGCCGCTCCTCGCCGCGGTGAATGGCCGAGAATAGCTCCGCCGCCTGCGCGCTCGCCGTTATACATAGCGCCTCCCCGCCATCTATCAGATGCGGAAAAAACATCGTCGGCGAATAACGCGACCATACCTTGAGCGGGTGAATATAGAAGTGACCGTTCACCTGGTACAGATCGAGCAGCAACTGCGTTGTCTCGCGAATGCCGGCAATCGTGCTGTAGGTATGGGCATTGCGGATGATCGCAAAGTACGCGATCGTATCCAGCTCATACAGGAACGGACAGGAGACGTTGAAGAAATTAGCAATCATTGCATCCGAATACCAATGCTCCAGCAGCTCGGTCAGGCAATCGAATACATAAAAGGTTTTACGCCCTTCATGCTCCATCAAGCTATGCACCGCCATGGCGAAGCTCTCGAACCCTTTATTCGCATCCAGTTGATAGACCCGGATAGCCGGATCATCCTCCACCACCGGCTCATGGCGGCCGAAGCGGACATAGACCAGCTTGCGCCTGTCCTGCTTCGCCCGGGCTACATAAGGCGCGACCATCTCCCGATAATGATCAACCGAATCGACCTGCCACACGACATTGTCTCCCAGGCGCAGCCCGTCAATGACATCATCGAAGCCAGCCATGCCTGTGCTGGCCCGACTGCTCATTTCCGCATTCATCGGCATTCCTCCCGCAAAAGGATGATGTAAAGCTCAAGCGAACACAGCACGCTGCTCATCTTTTATCTGCTATTTATTGTACTTCAATCTTAGGAAGGCGACAAATGTGCCCACAAGCTGCTCCACTGGTGCACAGGGCACCTCAAGTGTGCGTACCTGGCGAACCTCATCAAATGAAGGCTGGACGGAAAACCCCACGGTTTTCTCGCCCAGCCTTTGAATTGGGGGACGTACTGGACGACCCCCGGTATGGTAGCCTGCTTGCGGGATTAGCGCCAGGCTCTAGCGACGCTTGCGGGAAACACGCCATAGCAGATAGATGAAGAAGGGAGCGCCGACCGCACTAATAATCAGCCCCGCCGGAATCTCCAGCGGCGGGCGCAGCAGCCGACCGCATAGATCGGCGGCCAGCACAAGCGATGAGCCGCATAAGGCTGCCGTCGGCAGCAGAATGCGATGACGCCCGCCGACAAGCAGGCGGGCCATATGCGGGGAGATGAGGCCGACGAAGCCGATCGTGCCCGCAGCAGATACCGAGGCGCCAGCCAGGCCGACGACCGCGCAAAACAGCAGCAGCCGGATCGCTGCTACCCGCATGCCAAGCCCCTGTGCCGCCGCCTCGCCCAGTTGCAGCAGATCTAGCTGGAGCGCCAGACGCCAGACGACGGGCAGGAGCACCCCAATCCAGGGCAGCAGCCCGAACAGCTCGCTCCAGCCGCGCCCCCACAGGCTGCCGGTCAGCCAGACGAGTGCGGTTGCGAGATTGGCGCTGCCGCGCAGCAGGATCAGGTCGATTCCTGCGCTGCAGAATGCGCCCATCGCGACACCGACGAGCGCCAGTCGTATCGGATCGATGCCGCCGCGATATGCGATGAAGTAGATGGCCAGTGCTACGGCTGCCCCGCCAACCATTGCCGCTGGGGACATCATCCCTGCCATCGAAGCAGGGAGCAGCAGCGCCACCATGACCGCGCCCAGTCCAGCGCCTGCGGTAATGCCCAGCGTGCCCGGGGAGGCAAGCGGGTTGCGCAGCAGCGTCTGAATGACCGTCCCCGCAACAGACAGCCCTGCGCCGATCAGTGCGCCGATCAGCACGCGTGCCAGCCGATAATCAAGCAGAATCGCGCGATAATCGGGATTCCCGTGACCGAGCAATACAGCAGCCATCTCCGCAGGCGGAATCGAGATCGCGCCCAGCACCAGACTCAGCAGCGCCACGAGCAGCAGAGTGGATGCGAGCCCCAGCAGCACCAGCCACTGCTGCCGCGATCCCCGCCTTCGTTCTGCTGTCAACTGCACGTTGCTCAAGTCGCGGCCCTGCTCCTTCCGCATTGCTTCCGTCATTGTCCCGTTCTCCTTCTGCGCGCCAGATAAATAAAGAATGGCGTGCCCAATAATGCGGTAACGATGCCGACCGGCGTCTCTCCAGGAAAGCTGATCCAGCGCGATCCGATGTCGGCGAGCGTCAGCAGCAGCGCCCCGAGCAGCGCACTGGCCGGAATAATCCGCCGATAATCGAGGCCGAGTATGTAGCGAGCCATATGCGGAACGATGAGCCCGACAAAGCCGATCGGGCCGGCGATCGATACCGAGACCCCGGCAAGCACAACGACGACCGCCAGCGCCGCCCCGCGCAGCAGCCGCACCCGCTGGCCCAGTCCCCGAGCCAGCTCATCCCCCAGTCCCAGTACCGATACCGAACGACTGAGCCAAGCAGCCGCAGCAAGTCCGGGCAGACTCCATATTGCCAAGACGGATGCCTCATAAGTCCGGTTGCCGACGACTGAGCCGGCAAGCCAGAACAAGAGCTGCTCGGTCTTGCTCTCATTGAAGATCAGCATCGCCTGAGTACCTACAGCCAGGAAGGCTTGCACTGTGACACCGACCAGTGTCATGTTCAATTCGATCTTTCCCCACCGGATCATATGGCTCAAGGCATACACGAGAACTGCGGTTCCGAGCGCACCGGCAAAAGCGCCATATACTCGCCAGGCTGCAGACAGACCCGGCAGCAGCATCGTCATGCATACTACCGCGAAGGCAGCGCCCGCATTTAGCCCGAATACACTTGGCGAGGCCAGCGAATTGCGAGTGATCGCCTGCATCAGCGCCCCGGCAACGCCCAGATTGGCTCCGACCAATACGGTAACCACCACGCGCGGCAGACGCAGGGTCGTCAGAATCAACTGCTCCCTGCTCGGCGTGTAATGGAAGATCGCATCATATAGCACCCTGACGGATAAGGTCGTTGAGCCATAGCGCAGTGAGATCAGGATCGCTACGGCAAGCAACAGCCCGCAAGCCGTCACCACCGTCCATAGCCTCCTGTGGCTGCCGCGCCCCGGGATACCGTCGCGCTGTGAGGCTTTCATCATCATGTTGTGCGCTCCTTAGACATGTTCATGTGCCGCCGCGCCCTTAGCGAAGGACTAGGATTGCGACTTGATGCTCGGTGCAAGAGCCTTCAGTTCCTCCAGCACGACATTAGCGCCCGGCACGCTGCGGTTGAATGACCATTTGCTATGCAGCACCGGGAAAACCTGATCCTCCTGAACCGCCTTCAGTTGCATGAACAACGGGTCCTTGCGCCATTCCTCCAGCAGCTCGCTGTTCGTGACGAACAGAACATCAGGGTCAATCTCCAGCAATTGCTCGATGCTGGCCTTGATAGCCGTTTCATCCGGCGCGCTTGCCTGGAGCGCATACTTCAACCCCGCCTTCTCCAGCATACTCGGCTGGAAGAACAGGTTCGTGCGCGGATTGAGCACCTTATCCCCCAGACTAACGATCAGATAGCTCTTGTCCTGCGGCAGCATCGCCACCGTCTGCTTCAGCAGTGCTTGATGCGCATCGACATAGGCTGCCGCCTCCGCTTCCTTGCCCAGCGCCTCGCCAATGATCAGATGATTATTCAGCGCATCCTCATAATTCGCCTTTGTATCCGGCAGCAGGAGCGTTGGAGCAATGTCCGACAGCTCTTTATAGATTTCATTGTGGCGAGCGTAGTCGCCAATGATCAGATCCGGCTTGAGCGTGCGGATGACTTCCAGGTTCGGCTGCTGCCTTGTGCCTGCTGGAGTGTAATCTCCCATTTGCTTCAAAAATCCGAGCTCCTCGAGTGTTCCTTGCTTGCCATCATCCGTGTAGCCGACAGGCTGTTCCCCGAGCGCAAGCACCGAGGCGAGCAATCCATACTCCATCACGACGATACGCGACGGCGTGCCACTGATCTTCGTCTCGCCCGCCTCATGGCGAATGAGACGCTCCCCGCCTGCCGCTTCCTGCTTATCCGATGTTCCGCTAGCCGCTGCTGCAGAAGAATTCGTCGACGTCCCGTTCGCCGCAGCATCCCCGCCGCCCATTCCGTTAGGGGCTGGAGTCGAAGAAGCACTACAGCCCGCAAGCCCACATAATACCAATGTTATCATAATTAAAACTACACTCCATTTTCGCATATGCCTGCAAGCCCCTCTTTACTTGAAATTGATAATCTTTATCATTAATGAAGTATAGCGGGCAAGCGGCTCGTCGTCCATGACTTCTTTATTCCATTTTGCCATGGACTTTATTGCATTGATCAAGGAAGTAGCGGGTCTATGACAGGGTACAGACTTTCGTCAAACAATGTAACCGCCTGCTGCAACTGCCATTGTACCGAGAGCGGCGCATACACCATCCAACGATGCCAGTCGAGCACCGCATACCGGCGTTGAACAATTGCGGGATGCCTCCTCCAGGATAGTGAATGCTGCAGACGGCGTCGAACCTCCATCTCTCCCTGCTCGGACTGGACGACGAAGGCCAGATAATCGGCCTTTACGTTATCCAGCCGCTCCACATCCAGCTCCATCCATGTAAATTCGACGCCAGGCGGATGCTGCTCCAGCGCCCTTTGCACCTGCTCCGGCGGCTGAAAGCCGAGCGCGCGGTAGAAGACATGACCGATGTTGCGCGCACCGTACAATCTCCAGCCTCTGGAATGCAGCACACAGATCGCCAAGGTAGCGCCGCGCTGCTCCACAGGCAGTGCCTCTCTGGCCTGTAGCTCCTGCAGGCGGTATTGCTCCTGCCACTGCTCGGCCTGCAGCTCGCGCCCGAGCACACGCGCCAGTTGCTGCTGCAGGCCGAACAGATCATAGGCTCGCCATGGATAAGAGATAATCGGCGCTACATCCCCGATGTGGAGGCGGGCCTGCCTGAGCACATTGTCCTTGCAGACAATCAGCTCCGGCGCGCAATCGACGAACATATTACGGCTAATCTCCCAGGGGTCCTTCTCATGATATGGGAGCGGCAGCACGGGCAGCGTGCCCTGCAGCGCGACAGGCACCTGTGCAGCCCGCGGAATAATGCCGAGCGCAAGCAATTGCTCCGTATATGGATAGGAGAGCGAGATAATCGAGGTATCACGGGTCACCTCCAGCCGATAACGGGAGGGCGAGATGCCGTGCAGTCGCTTGAACCGTCTGCTGAAATAAAATTCATCATGGAAGCCGCTACTCTGCGCCACCTCGCGCATATTGCGCCAGCCACCGGTAATGAGCTGCTCCTTCGCTCTGTTCATCCGCCTCTGTACAATAAATTCGGTTGGAGACTTGTCCATCATCTGTCTGAAGCGACGAGAGAACGACGAGAGCTGCAGCCCCGCCAACTCGCTCAATTGCTCCACCTTCACCTCTTCATGGCAATGCTCTGCAGCATAGCGGATGGCTGCGTTCATTCGGTCCTCGGCTGTATCCTCATGCGGTCGCTCCAGCGGTAGCGGTAGCAGCAGCTCCAGCAGCTTTAATAGCCGCTGGCCTGTCTTTAATTGCTCCGAAGCCGTGTGCTGCTCGCTGCGATGCGCGTACAGTTGCAGCAGCAGCCGCTTCAGCGCATCGATTCTCCAATTAATGAGTCCATGCACAGGAAGATTGTCTGCCTGCTCATAGATTAAGCGCTCTGTTCCCTCACTTGCCTTCGTGCTGCTTCGTTGATAGATTTGAAAATCCAACTGATAGGCTTCCAGCGGCTCTTGCGGCTGCCGCACCGACTCTATCTTCATGCCAGGCGCCATCACATAAATTCCAGGCGAGCGCAGCACCACTTGCCGACCGCTGACGATAAATACCGCCTTGCCCTGCTGAACAAATAGCAGCCGATAGTGCCTTAACTCCAACGGCTCCTGGCCCGCAGCCGGAAAAGCTTTCACCAAGGCGATACCCACTAGGTGCGGCAGCCATTCTGTTGCTATATTGCCTAACGAAGGAGCCTCCACGGGATGAGCCCCTAGCTGATTATCATATCCCCATCGTTCCATGCTCATGCTGCTATCCTCGTTCCTTTCCCCTTACATCCTGTTTCTCCCTTATTGTATCATGTTCCGAACGAGATATAGACCACACACCGCCAACTGCTCTACTGGAGCCGACGGCAATCCACCTTATGCCTCAGCCCGTTTCATCCGAATAAGACGTATAAGCCCTTCCATCCCACTGCAACGTGGAACGGAAGGGCTGTCGCTTCTTGCTATACACCTGGCTCGCATCAACATTCGAGCTTTGTGCTTTCCGCTTTATTACCTATTGCCTATTACCTATTTGAACGCTGGCACAACAGCACCCTTATACTTCTCATTAATGAACTTCTCCACCTCAGGTGTCTGCAACGCTGCCACCAGCTTCTGGATCGCCTCCGAGTCCTTGTTATCCGGGCGGGCAGCAACAATGTTCACATACGGGGAATCCTTATCTTCAATAAACAGCGCATCCTCCGTCGGATTCAGTCCGGCCTCAAGCGCATAGTTCGTGTTAATGGTCGCGATGGCTACTTCATCAAGCACCCGCGGCAATGTGGCGGCCTCCAGCTCGACAATCTCGAAGTTGCGCGGATTGTCCTTAATATCCGCTACGGTCACTTCAACACCCTTGGATTCATCCAGTGTGATCAAGCCATGCTGGGCAAGCAGCAGCAAAGCCCGACCGCCATTGGACGGATCATTCGGAATCGCGATTTTCGCGCCGTCCTGCAGCTCGTCGATCGACTTCAGCTTGCTGGAATAGACGCCAAACGGCTCCACATGGACGCCGGCAACCTGCACGAGATCATAGTTTTTATCCTTGTTGAACTGATCGAGATAAGGCACATGCTGGAAGAAGTTCGCATCCAGTTGTTTCTCATACAACTGCACATTCGGCAGTACATAATCTGTGAACTCCGAAATCTCCAGATTGATGCCTTGCTCCTTCAATACAGGAATCACCGATTCCAGAATCTCGGCATGAGGGACGGGCGATGCGCCCACCTTCAGCGTAATCGGCTCCGCAGCAGGCTCTTCCTTTTTCTCTGTCTGGGTATTGCCTGCACCGCCTGTTGTATCATTGGCAGCTGGAGTGTTCGTGCTCCCTGTCCCCTTCTGTCCGCATCCCGCCAGCACCAGCACGAGTGCGAATACAATAAACAATGATTTCTTCATTTCCTTCTCCTCCTACCCTTGTCTCTATTATTAAAACTATACTATTCAATCTACTTCCGGCTTAGTCGCCGCACGAGTGCGTCGCCTGCCATCTGCAGAAGTTGAACCATAATGACCAGCAGCGCTACCGTCACAATCAGCACATCCAGTTGAAAGCGCTGGAAGCCATAGCGAATCGCCAGATCGCCCAGACCGCCGCCCCCGATAACACCGGACATCGCCGTGTAGGAGACGAGTGTAATTGTTGTAATCGTCACCCCCGCCAGCAGTCCTGTACGTGCCTCCCGCAATATAACATGCCAGACTATCATCCACTTCGACAGCCCCATCGCAGCCGCAGCCTCGATGACGCCCCTGTCCACCTCGCGAAGCGATGCTTCCACTAATCTGGCAAAGAACGGCGCTGCCGCAATGACGAGCGGCGGGATGGCTCCCGGCACGCCGATCGAGGTGCCCATGATGAACTTGGATACCGGCAACAGGACAAGAATGAGAATAACAAAGGGCACCGAGCGTAATATATTAACCACCAAGGACAGTAAGCGGTAGATCCATTTATTGTGCAGCATCTGTCCGCCAGAGGTCAGAAATAAAATAATACCGAGGATCAGTCCTATCACGATGGTAAGCAGCAACGACATGCCCATCATCATCAGCGTCTCCTTGGTCGCCTTAATAATCTGATCCCAGCGAATATCCTGAAAGAAGCTACTCATTGTACAATGCTCACATCCAATCCATGCCATCTGAGCTCGGCGATAATCCGATCCGTCTCTGCCCGTTCTCCCCGCAGCTCCACGATCAGTTGGCCGTAAGGCGTGTCCTTCATGCGCGACACGGTTCCTTGCAGGATGACAAAGGAGGCTGTCGTTGACCGTACAGTATCGAACAAGACAGGCTCATAGGCCATGTTCCCCCGATAGGTGAGCCGAATGATGCGCCCCTGCGGATGAAGCGCCAGCCGATCTGTATCCAGCACATCAGCAACCTGACTCACAAAGTCCTTCGTCGTGTCATGCTGCGGATTCAGGAATACATTCAGCACATCCCCCTGCTCGATGATGCGGCCGGAGTCCATCACCGCAACCCTGTCACAGATCGCACGGATGACATGCATCTCATGGGTAATAAGCAGTATCGTAATGCCGAGCTTAGCGTTAATATCCTTCAGCAGCGCCAGGATCGCCTCCGTCGTCTGCGGGTCGAGCGCCGAGGTCGCCTCGTCGCATAGCAGCACATCCGGGTGATTGGCGAGCGCTCTGGCGATGCCTACACGCTGCTTCTGCCCACCGGACAGCTGTGACGGATACTTATGTTCATGTGCGCTCAGCCCGACCAGCTCGAGCAGCTCCGTTACCCGCTCTCTGACCTGGACTTTGGATAGCGTGGACGTCTTGAGCGGCAAGGCGATGTTGTCGCGCACCGTAGCCGTGGTCAACAGGTTGAAATGTTGAAAGATCATGCCGATCTTCTGCCTGCGCTGCTGCAGCTCCTTCTCGCCCAGCATCATCAAATCCACATCGCCGACAATAACTCTCCCGGAGCTAGGCCGCTCCAGTAGATTCACACAGCGCAACAGCGTGCTCTTGCCTGCTCCCGAATGTCCGATAACGCCAAATATCTCGCCTCGTTTTATCGTCAGATGCACCTCGCTCAGCGCATGAACCACGGCGCTGCCAGATACGTAGTCTTTATGCACGTCTACCAATTTAATCAGAAGTAACACTCCCCTACAAGCAACAGAAAAACATATCATATATTTCCTATTGACTTAGTCTAATATAAAAATGGAGAAATATCAATGTATACAGTTCAGGAAATTTATCCCTTCCTTTCATTCCTTCGTCCCTCCATTTTTTACCATGGATCGCACTGCTCACTATTCTATTGTATTTTGTATATTGTATTATAACATAGAACAGGCTGTTTACCGGGGAATTTGGATAACAAAGAAATGCTCCTCTTCAAGTAGAGGGATATGTACTAATCCGATCTACTTGAAGAGGAGCGTATAGAAGAATATCCAACTAAACGTCAAACTTATGTCTCTTTTTTAGGAATCACATGCGCTCGCAGCGCACCTTCATCCCCCGCGAACCAGAAGCTCGGCAAATGGCACATCAGCCGGAGCGAGCGCATAATTCATAAGCTCTGATGGAGCCACCCAGGCATGGGCATCGTGGTCGATTAATTCAATGACGCCGTCCATATAATCGGCCATATAGGCATACAGGCGAATCTGCACGGTTCCATAATCATGCTCATGAACGGCGAAATACGTGTGCGGTTCGATCTTGATTCCCATCTCCTCCAGCAGCTCGCGGCGCAAGCAGTCTGCCGCGCTCTCCCCTGGCTCCAGCTTCCCCCCAGGGAATTCCCATAATCCACCCTGCTGCTTGCCCTGCTTCCTGCGAGCAAGCAGCACCCGTCCTTGCTCACCCACCACAATAGCCGCCGCCACCTCAATCATGCCGCCGCTCCTTTCCTATCCTCTCTTGACTTTCATCTATAGTACCACGCTTCGTCCCATAGTTGCCTACAACCGCGGGTCCATCTCCTTCTCCTGTGCGGTCTCGAATAACAGACCGGCGGCAATCTCCCTGTAGCCTTGATGCTCAGGGGAAATGTCGTGGAATGGAACCTGCAGCATGCGCAGGCCAAGACGATATTCATTGAGCGAGGTACGCATCTTCCGCGCGATATTCTTCTGCTTGATCAGCTTGCGGTGCTTGTGCGGGAACATGTAATCATAGCCGTAGACGATGGACAGATACTCGCGGTTGCGAACCTTCAAGTACGGCACCGTGCGCCCATCCCATACATCCGGCTTGATAACGACGCCCTCCATCTGCTTCTCCACGGTCAATTGTTCAAAATATCGCTCCGCCCGCTCCAGACAATCCGGCTCGGACAGATCGAGTACGAGCGCCTCGTCCTCCGACAGCAAGGCGTACATCGTGGATACCTTCATATCCGGCAATTCCTCGCGTCCGTCCTCATCCATCCATTTCAGTATCGCAAATGGCTTGTAGTCCAATTCCTGATCCGATCCATATAGCTCCAACTGCCGCCTGTACGTCGCCAAGGCAGCGATATGGTCTGCTAAGGGTACATACGCCTCTCTTACCCCGCTAACATGCTTGTAGGTCTGGTATGTGCTGGAGCCGTACTTGTCGCTCAGTGCGCCCTTGGCCATGCGATTCTGCTCCTGCTCGAAGCCGCTGGCCTCATAATTCGTGATCAACTGGTTCACCGCCTGCTCGAACCCGGTCTGCTCCAGGAAGGCCAGCTCTGTCTCCAGCGCCCGCTCGATCGGCTTGAACTGCCGTTCGATCAGCCCTTCGCCAAGCGCCTTCCACGGCAGCAGCTCCCCGTCGAGCACCATCATCGCCAGCTTGTGTTCCTTCATATAACCGTCGAACCGTTCCAGCAGCCGCTCATAGATCGCGGTCAGATCCACCTTGCGAATGCGATAGCCGTTGCGGCTCACTGCATAGCAGCTCTCAAGCTCGCGATGCAGATAGATATTGCAACGTGAGCCCATATATTTCGGCTGCAGCACCACATGCTTCACTCCCCGCTCGCTGAATGCCTCCAGCCCACGCCGCAGCGACTCCAGCTCCTGCGCCTGCTCATCCTTATCCGCAGGGGACATCGTACCCGATATATAGTTGATCTGGTTGCGCGAGCAGTAATGAAGGCGCCGCAGCTCATCCTCGCCCAGCTCCTCTACCGCCACCTTGCGTTCGTGCTTGAACAGGATGCTCAGCTCCTCTGGCAGAGCCGTCTGCTGAGAGGCATGCGACTTCATCAACGGCTTGAACGAGATGACCGCCGAGCTCAATGCATACCCATGCACACAGCCACTGTCGAGATGAAGCTTGTTGCGGATGCGGAACGGCTGGGCGGCCGCCACATGGCCGAACACGTGGTAGGGATGATTGCCCACCGCCTCCTCCCGCAGGAAGGCGAGCTGCTCCTCAAGCGGCGCCTCGCGATTGATGCGATAGCTGCGCTGATGACGCAGCGAGTTCGGGTCCAGCTTGCCCAGATATTTCGTGCGGCACGGCGCATGCGTGACGATGAACGACGGGCCGCCGCTCCCGATATATCGATAGAAAGGCTGGGATTGCTCCACCAGCTCATTGAACTGCGCCCGCAGCTCCTCATCTCCCTCCAGGATGCGCACAGAGTCAAAATACGTCTCCAGCAGCGCCGGATCAGCCCCGGCAATCTCTCCCTTGAGATACTTGTAGACGAAGTTCTCATGATTGCCAAGCACCAGATACAACTGCTCCCGGTTGCGATGCAAAAACTGCACTATCTCCCGCGTCTGCTTCCCCTTATCGATCCAGTCTCCAACCAGCAACGGTCGCATATGACGTGCCTTGTCGCTGGCACTCAGTCGCCCGTCCTCGATCTGGAAGCCATAGTCGCGCAGCAGTCCCTGGAGCTCCTGTACACACTCATGCACATCGCCAATCATAATATACTGCTGACCCTGTGGAAGCACAGTGGCGGCATACGCGGCCGCATTCTCAATCTCGACCGTATAGGCAGGATTCGCTATCGCCTGCTGCGGCATATAGAAATCTTTGGCTCGCACCTTATGCACCTTATCATAGCTCTCTCTCGCCAGTTGGCCGAGCACCTCCTTGCGCAGCCGGTTAATATGGTTGCTGATCAGCTTCTTGGAGCGTTCGGAGGCGTAGTAATCCTCCCGGCTGCGGTAATCGAAGACGATGGCTTCAAGACGATAGTTGTTCTCATGGGCAATCTCCCTCACCTTTGCCCGGAAATCCTCCGCCAGCCCTGTCGCATCGATGATGACGAACTCGGCTTGAACCGGATACGAGGTTGCCAGCCTCAGCCGCTCGAACAACAACTGGAATGCCTGCCCGCTCGCCTCCATCATTTGCTGGTCGTATTTGTCATAAGGATAGCCGAGCAATGTCTGGCGCAGCTCATCCGAGGATAGATACTGTACATTGGTGCGCAGATTGCGGCTCTCATCCGTCAACTGAAGACCTGGCACCAGCACCTCCCTCGCGAAGGTCGTCTTCCCGCATTCTGTCGGCCCGATAAGCATGAAGATGGTATGCAGCCTAGTCTGAATGATCATCGCTCAAGCCCCCTCCTTCCGCACAATGACGCCCTGAGTCGTCTGCACCTGATTTACGCTGTCGCCCACCGCCACGAATTCATACTGCAAGCCCTGCAGCAGCTCTGCCATCCATTGCCGGAATTCCAGCTCGCCCAGCTCCCACTTGTGATCCTCATGCCGATAGCCACTCAATTCGTAGTAGCGGTTAAAGTCCGCATTGGGCGTTGTAATGATCAAACGCTCAAAGTTCGCATGCTGGCAAATGTCCCGGATCAGTTGCCCTGCTTCCTCGCGGCTCATATGCTCAATAACCTCAGTCAGCAGCACATCCACCCGCTCCCCATTATAATGCTCCAGAAATTGAGCGAAGGAGCCAAGCGGCACAATATTATCCAGCTCCCGAGCCGCCGCCTTGCGCTCCACAACCTCCAGCGCCTCCTTGTTAACGTCAATCGCATAGTAGCTGCCTTCCAGCTTGCTTGCAAATGGGAGCGCGTAGAAGCCCTCTCCACAGCCGACATCCACGATCGACTTGTCAAAATCCAGTACATCGGCAATATAATTGCGCCGCTGCAGCGCTGTTCCACCGAAGGCGAAGCGGATCGGATAGCGCTCCGTCCTCTCCAACTCCGCCCTGTACCTATTGAAGCGGCTGCGCGAGGACAGAAAGTTCCGCACGAACAAACTGCGGATATAGAACGGAGCATCGATGTTGCCCATGCTTTTAATATATTTGTCCAGTATGCTGTCCGAAATATCGAGACTCTCGTTGCCCAGCATCGACAGAAACAGACAGAGCACACTGGTTGTATGTAGCAGTTGGTATAGGCTGCGCTGTGTCCGAATGGTCAAGGAATAGCTCTTGTGCTCCAGGTGAATCAGCTCGAAGGCATAGTCTTGCATATGCTTGCGGAACGAATCGACGTAGCGCGGCAGCTCCACATGAATCATGTTGATGAACAGTACCTGCTCGAAGCCCTCCGTATCCCGTTCGTGCTGTATCTTGAGCGGCGCAGAGAAGAATTCCCCGATGGCTCCAAGCGGGAACAGCGGTGTATGATAACGCGAGACATTCAAGTATTCGAAGCTCTCGTCGGGATGCTGTTTATACGAAACCTCATTCTCCGCATCCTTGAAATAAACATTGTAGCTCTGTTCATCGCTATACCAGCCATACGCCATCCCTTTGCGGATAGAGCGCAGTTGCATACCGGAGGCCGGATTCTTCTTGATCAAAAATGAAAATTGCGGGTTTGTCGAGCGAACTTGCATGATAGCCATGTGCTACCCCTCCTTGCTGACTGAAGCCAACCTGTCCGCGCTTTACACGCAGTGCAGGATGAGCCGTTGCTGTTCATTTTCACTTATTTACCAGTCAATGAACAGGGTAGAAGTATTACAACACCATCTTGCCTCTACAATAGACGAGCGTGTGCTCTGTGGAACACCGATCAATGGAATGTAGCGCAACTCCCAGCACGCCGTGCAATGCCTGCATGACGGCGTTCGGTCGAGCGACAGCGAAGCTGCCAATAATGAAAGCGGTTCCAAAAATGGTCACAGGGTGACCACACACTCTTCCCCCTGCTGCGGCAGCGACATCTTGCGAGCAGCGGCATCGCGGGAGTCGCGCCAAGGACGGCAGAGCGCCACACCTGTGCGACTGACCAGCCTACCGTTTTTGCTATAGCAGTTGCAGCCTCCTGAATTTATGAATCTCTGCTTCAATGTAGACCCAGGCCTGCTCCAGCTCAGTAAACACCCAGCCGGCCTCCGTAACAGGCAATGGACTGTTCAGACCGAGCAGCAAGGTACGAATCCCTTCACAGCATTGCTCGCCAACTACGAGCGCCACCGGGAACGGCATTTCTTCATATTGTCGATTGCCGATGCCGAAGACCATCTCCAGTCGGTCTCCCCATTCATACGCCAGACCGCTCAGGTCAATGATGAGCCCTCCCGGCTCCCAAGCATCCACACAGGCATTGCCGATAGCTCTCATATAGATGGCATCACAGTTCCCCTCTGATCCGTAGCCATAACTTCCCGCAAATTTCAGCACCATAATGCCAAGATCGCTGGCCGCGCTGGAATTTCCGATATGCACCTCATGACGTATACTGCTTAGCTGCTCCAACTGAACCTGCTGCAATGTGGTTTCGATCATGGCTGTTGTCTCTCCTATCTCTCGTACTGTCCCTATGCCAAGCTGCAAGCATCCACAATCCGCCCTCTGGCCATCGCCCGCCTTCCCCGCTGCAGGCAGCTGCCTGCCCGCAGCGCTGCCGCTTAGCGCTGTCTCCCAAGCAGGCAATAAGCGCACGATCATGCCATGTTCGTACCAGCCGATTGGGCACCATGCATTCTCTATGTTTATACTATCGGATAAATACGCGAGTGTATGTAGAGCTACCGTGGCGAAACCTCATTTTTCTGCACGATTCGCTGCGGACACAGCATCCTGTGACCTCATCATCCGCTTCGTCCTTCCGCCATAAAGCGACCGAACAGCAGCGTTCGTCGCATACCCAGAGAACCCGATATACCTTGGGCCTCTGCCTTCGGCTCAGGCTTCTGCGCTCTGATATCTACCCTCTGCCGCCCGCTACTCTTCCTCCTGCCATACATCCAGATGCTCCCGGATCAGTCGCAGCAGCTTTATCCGTTCCTCATCAGGAACCCATTCCACTAGCCTAGCCGCGATGACAGGCAGGTACCAGCGTTGAATATCCAGCTCGTCAAGTCCAGACAGCTCGCAATAATGCTCCAGATACACAGCCGCGAGCTGTTCGCGCGCAGTGGAGAACACCTGCCGTACTTCCACAGGGGAATGCTCGGGCAATATCGCATGCTGCAGCAGAATCGCTGTCCGCGCCACATCTCCTGCAGGATGCCCGCTTGTTCCCGTCATCCAGTCCAATATCCAATCCTTCTGGCCCATCAGTACATTAGCCGGGTGGAAATCTCCATGACAGATTCGGTCGCCACCTGGCAATCGATCCATATACCGAATGATCTTTCTCTTCTCCTCCTCCTCTAGTTCAGCCGCTTGCATAATGTGTCCGCGCCACAGGTCCTGCTGCGGGCGGAGCATATCCTCTGCCCTCCATTGATGCATCTCCCAATGAAGAGCGGCGAGCTTGCGAGCATAATCATCAGCCTGCGCCGGATCGCGAATGATCTGCTCCAGCAGTGTGATGCCGTCCGCACGCTCGAATACGATGCCGCTGCGCCCATTCAGGCTGAGCTGCTCCAGCGCCTTCGGAACCGGGAGGCCTCGCTCATGGGCGATACAGCTCACCTCCCACTCCTCCTGTATGGCCTGGCTAGGGAAGCCGGAAACATATAGCTTGAGAATTGCATCTGTGCCGTGCTCGTAGATTTCGGCTGTTCTGCCTTGCGTGATTTTTTTCATCATTACAGTAGCCTCCTTGACTTGGCCTTCATCCATCTAGTAATAGAATACTACACTGGCTCCGGGACGAGGGGGGAGTCGTTTATGTATCATTCGTTAATCAACAGGAAGAAGCCTCTCGATGGTCAAGAGGCTTTTGGCTTCTTTGGTGATGTGTGTGGGACAACCTCATACATCGTTTAATTGTAGATGGACGTCAAGCGCAGCTCCTGCTCGCTCGTCAACCGATTGTCCAGCGCTTCACGGCGCAGAACCAGATACAGCTCCGCCTTGGTCGAATATACATAAGGCACGACGAACAGGGTTCCAATGCCAAACAGCAGCCCCCCGAGCAGCCACCAGCCGAGAAAGCTCAGGTCGAGTACAAATAGACGAAGCTTATGTCCTTGCGTCATCTCCGTGCTTAGCTCCACCGCACGGTTATATCCGATATTCGGATTATCCGCCAGGATAAACGCAGTCTGGCTATACGCGTAATACTTCACGATGCCCGGAACAACCAGCAGCAAGAACCAGAGAAAGTTCAGCACATCTCTCCAAATCATCGTTTTGACAATATCCCCGTACCGCCCTTTTTGAAATGCAGAGGCTACATAACCAATCTCCACATCCTGTTCGGCAGCACGCTTGTAATACCGGAGCGCTCCTGCCTCAAGCGGCCCGCCCACGAAGATGCGGAAGATCAGCGCGAGCCCTACAAATATAGCAGTTACCACCAGCGCCACGATAATTAACATGCCATTGATATATCCGCCATACTCACTACCTTCTGTTCCGCTATTCCATGAGCTATAGCTTGACACGCCGCCTCCACCGCCAGCAAGCACCAGGAGCAATCCAACCACGAACGCCTTCCAGTAGGAGGCGCGCAGCACATCCTTCGCCCGTTCCTTTAACACTTTACGATCCCACATAGTAACTCCCCTTAGTGAATAATAGTCGTCTATATTCATACAAATGAACTTCCAGCTCAATGGCTCCATGAGCTTTACTTCATATATATGCTTGTACTGCCGGCTCATGATCATGTCCCTTGAAACGGTTCACTCTGGTCGTTGGACCTACATCCTAAGTTATATCTACAGCTTAGGCTTCATGTCATACCAAGGGACTATAGTAGCAAGGAGCATGCATATTGGCAGAATAATCCGTAACTGTATCCCTTGTCAAGCACCGGCCCTGGCAGGCTAAGCCCGATCCACGCCAAAAAAGCGGCCGTTTGGCCGCTCCTTTGGTGGAAGCTCCAGCTCCCATGGAGGCTCCAGTTCCCGTATCAATGAATGTGCTGCATTATGGCTGCTGCCCTGGCTCCGTGCCCCAGACAAGCGTGCCATTACGATATAGCGTGACTCGCTCCCAGTCGGCGAAGGCCGTCTTGAGCGGATCATATGAGTAATCCCCGAGCTCATTATAATTGGACCAGTCCGTCTTGTTCACACGCGTCTGGATCGGGCCGCTGTCCGCGCCTGCCGCCACACTGCCAGCTCCCGCAGCAAATGACAGCTCCAGATAATAATCAGCCCCGGCAAGCGGCTGTGCCAGCTTCACAAGACTTCCACTCAGATTGGAGCAGCCTGCCTGCGCCCAGTCGCAATGAAATTGCTGCGGTCGCTCCCCATCCACCGTATACCAGTAGCGGATGGTCAGCTCGCTCAGCGGAACCGCCGCGCTGCCACGGTTAGCGATAAGAAAGTGCGGCGTCAGTGAATTGTCCCCGGCATTGCTCGAGCTGGTACGATACTGGACTGCGAGTTGGCCTGTTCCGGTATGCGGCGTTCCCTGCGGTGTGGCCGACACCACGGCTGATGTCGCACTGGCTCCCGCGGCATCATGCGCCGTCACCTTATAATAGTAGGCCGTACCATTAACTAGCCCCATGTCCAAATAAGTTGAAGCCGTCAGCCCCTGCGCTACCTGTGTATACGGCCCGCCGCTCTGCAATGCGCGCTGCACGCTGTAGCTCGCAGCCCCTGCAACCGGGCTCCAGCTCAGGGTGACGCGCCCATCGCCCGCAGCAGCCTGTACATTAGATGGCGCATTCGGAAGCTGCGTCTGCACATCGCCTACAATCTCCCAGTACGCGCTCTTGGACTGTAGCCGCTCATCGAACAGCAACGGCCAATTGTTGCGAGTCACAGGGAATTTACGCAGCCAGGTGTTCCCATCATCCTTGCCCCATACCGTAACATTATCGATCAGATCACGATGACGCCTGAATATCTCGAACAGTTGCTTATAGCGCTCTACCTGCCGCTGCTCAATCTGTGCCGGCAGCGTATCATAGCGCTGCCCCGAATTCGTGTAGACGTCAACATCCAGCTCGGTGATCTCCGTCCTGAGGCCCAGCGCAGCAAACTTGAGGATCGAAGCCTCAATCTGGCTCATCTGCGGATAATCGATATTCACATGCGTCTGATGCCCGACACCGTGAATCGGCACCCCTTTTTGCTGCAGACGAACGATCAGATTATACAGCGCCTGACTCTTGGCAGGATCATGCGTATTGTAATCATTGATGTACAGCATGGCATCAGGATCAGCCTCATGCGCATAGATGAATGCCTTCTCGATATATTCCTCACCCGCGATTTCATACCACAGACTGCGCCGCAGGCCGTTGGCCTCTCCTTCATCGATAACCTCGTTCACCACATCCCAGGCATAGATCTCATCCTTGTACCGTCCGACGACCGTTTTGATATGGTCCTCCATTCGTTCGAACAGCACTTGCTTCGTAACCAGGCCGCCATTGGCGTCACGGAATACCCAATCCGGCGTCTGATTATGCCAGATAAGCGTATGCCCCCGCACATGCCCAGCATTCTGTGCCGAGAACTGTACAGCCGCATCTGCCTCCGTGAAGCGGTAATTGCCCTCCTGCGGCTGCAGGCTGTCCCACTTGAGCACATTGCCTGGCGTCAGGCTGTTGAAGTGCTTGGCAAGCAATTGGGCGTCCGGCTGCTGGTACAGCTCGAAATTTTCGAAGGCTGAGCCAAGCAGGAAGTAATCGGCATAGACGTCCTTCAGCGAGGGAATATTCTCCTCAATCACGATGGGCTCGCTATCTGGCAGCTTCTCCAGTACGAAGTCATCCACATAGAACGACTGCGTAGGCTGACTCGGAATCTCAAAATAAACGGATAAGCTATCCGCTGGTTCGCGATACTTGTACTCGGCCCTTAGCTGCACCCATCCATGGGCGGCTGCATTCTCATTCACTAGCTGCTCATAATGCATCTCCTCCCCTGCGGTCCGCTGCATCGTCATGTATACGGGGCTCGCCGCAGATCCGGCAGGCAGCTTAACCCAACTGGAGAACACATACGTCTTGCCGAACTCCATGTAATCCGTCACATCAAGCGTCGCGCCATGCCACACCGCACTGCGATTAGCCACCTTCAGTCCGTAGGCTCCTGTGCGCGCAGCCTCTGCCGCAGCGGTCAGCGTCTCGTTATCGCTGCGCCCGGTCCAGCCCTGCGCCGTGCCATCCTCAAATCCGTGCTCCAGCAGCACTGTATTCTGTGCCTGAACCGTCGGTGTGCTGTAGACAAAGCTGCCTAGCAGGCCGACCAGACCCAGTAACGCGATTACTCTCCGCCAATTTCTTATTCTCATTACCCTCTCCTCCATTTCTTCACCATATAAACTTGCTCCCTATGCTTGGGGCCTCCGGGCGGCCTTTCCTTCGCGGCAGACCATCCACCCTGCTATCACACGAATAGATCCGCTTGGAATCGACCGATCATAGAGCTTGTCTCCTTCCCAAATGTATTCGGCTCCCCCTTTCTATAAAGCGCTTACATTTTTTCTTAATCGTATCGAATGGCAGCGGAATTGTCAATAAATATTTACCATATTAACCAATAAAATGAATTTAATTCAAACGCATAGCAAATGTACACGATGCCGATGATCTTGGCGGGCAAGCTATGTTTCATGTAATTGAAGACCCGTATACGTGAACATGTACTTTCTACTAATTTAAAAGAGACCGCCCCGCATAGACTGCTCATGCAGGACGATCTCTTCGTTGCCAGTGTGAACCAGCTATGAACGGCTAGATGCTGCCTGACGAGGCAACTCTAGCTACACGCTCATAAGCCAGCTTGGGGCGATGCTGTTCATCGAACAGCAACGGCCAGTTCTTGCGTCCCTGTACCGGGAAATAATCCAGCCAGGTGTCATCGTCGGCTGCTCCCCAGAACGTCACCGAGCCGATATAATCACGGTACTCCTTCAGCAGCCGAAAGATGGCTTCATATCGCTCTGCCTGCCGTTCCAGCAAGGAAGGGTCCGGGCGGAGCAGGTCGGTACGGCGGTCATGGAATTCGAATACGGACATATCCAGCTCCGTCAGATGCAGCTTTAGCCCAAGGGAGGCGTAGCGTTCAATCGCTGCCCGAATATCCTCCAAAGACGGGGCGAACAGATTCCAGTGTGCCTGCAGACCAATGCCATGAATAGGCGTTCCCTGCTTGAGCAGCGATTCAACCAATTGGAAGATTCGCTCCCGCTTCAGTGGATCGGATTCATTGTAATCGTTATAGAAGAGCAAGGCATTCGGGTCTGCTTCATGCGCATACTCGAAGGCTTTGGCGATAAATTCCGGCCCGGCAATGTCCAGCCATCTGGATGGACGGAGCTGTTGATCCCCTTCATCCGCCACCGCTTCATTCACCACATCCCAGGCATAGATGCTGTCCTTATAGCGTCCCACAACCGTGTGAATGTGCGAGCGCATCCGCTCCAGCAGCACTTCACGGCTAACTGGCTGCCCTTGGCTGTCCTCGAATACCCATCCGGTAGTCTGATTGTGCCACACCAGCGTATGTCCGCGCACTGCCATACCATGCTTGCGGGCGAACGAGATGAGTGTGTCCGCTGCTTCGAAGGTATACTTCCCCTCCTCAGGCTGCAGGCTGACGAATTTCATCTCATTCTCTGCCGTAATACTATTGAAATGGTAGCTCAGCAACTGCTCCTGCTTCTTCATCGAGGAAGGATTCACTGCCGCCCCGATATGGAAGTCTTCCTGGAACAGCTCCTTCAGAGCCGCTTCCGTGCGTTCATGCATGCTCATCCCTCCTGTCCTTCAGGCAGCCGGGTTTCAAACCATGCGAAGCGCGCTGGCTCCGCACAATGCTTGCCGTTGCCTGATGCATAGAGTCCCATCACTGTGCCAGTGAAGCACATCTTGTCTACAAAGTCCTCCGGCGATAACGAACGGGCTGAAGCTCCAGCCAGCCGTTTCCACTGCTCGCCGTCCAGCGAGTAGTACAGCGAATACTCCGCCACACCAGCCTCGATCCGTAGCCACACGTTGCCGGTGAAGTCTTCTCCCTCTATCGGCACCAGATGCTCGGTCTGTGACTTGCCCCTGTATCTTAGTCTGGCATATACAGCAAGCCCCCCGTCGACCCGCTTGACGCCAATCGCGTAGTAGGCATCCTCATCCCGTCTTGCGACCAGTCCCGCCTCTGCCTGCTCGCTAGCTGGCGCAAATGACATACAGGTCGTGTACTCCGCATGCACATGCTGCTGTCGACGCCCGATGAACGAGACCTGGGCGACATCATGCAGCCCACCGGGCTGTCCATACAGCGTGAGGCTGCCTGGATGGTCGGTAAGCGACCAACTGCCTTCTGCCGGATTGCGCAGGAACATCCACTCCGGCTTCAGCTCCGTACCGGCAAACGTCTCCCGCCCCTCGCAGGCGGCTGGCTTGGATCGGGTCGGCCGATTGCCTGCTGGCAGCTCCACCTGCATCTTGAGACTGACCACGCCTTCGTTGTTATCAATATGCGGCCAGCCGTCCCGCCATTGCACCGGTGCCAGGAACGTCTCGCGTCCGAGCACGCTGTAGCCTGTCTCGACCAGACGCACGCCCAGGAAGACCGCCCACCATTGCCCATCGGTATCCTCCACCAGATCGGCGTGCCCAAGATACTGGATCGGATGATCCATATCCCGATGCGTCAGGATCGGCTCAGGGAACATCTCGAACGGCCCATACGGGTGTGGACTGCGCCCGATAATCTCTCGATGCTCCTTGGCAGTACCGCCCGATGCAGACATCATGTAGTACATGCCGTTCACCTTGTACAGATGCGGCCCCTCCGTCCATGGCCCGCCATCGCCATGCCATACGACAACGGGCTCACTCAGCGCCTTGCCCGTCTGAATATCAATCTCATACTGGATCGCATGCGAGTTATAGCCCTCGCCCTGCTGTGCTGTCACGTAAACCTTGCCATCGTCATCAAAGAACAAGGACGGGTCAATCCCGCCATGAGGCACCAGGATCGGGTCTGACCATGGGCCAGCCGGGTCGGTCGCCGTGACGTAGAAGTTGCCAATTCCACGCACATCAGTCGTAATCATGTAGAAGGTTCCTGCATGATAGCGTATTGTCGGCGCGAAGATGCCATCTGAGCTAAGACGGTCGCGCACATCGAGCTGGCTGATGCGATCGAGCACATGCCCGATCTGCTCCCAATGGAGCAGATCATAGCTGCGGAAGATCGGCACGCCAGGGAAATATTCAAACGAGCTGTTGATCAAGTAATAGGCATCCTCTGCACGCACAATGCTTGGGTCTGGATAGAAGCCCGGTAGAATCGGGTTCGTATACGTAATCGTTTGCTTCGCCATTATTCTTTTACACTCCCCACATTCAGTCCAACGACAAAATATTTCTGCATGAATGGATAAACGACCAGAATCGGCACAGAGGCAACAATGGTGACCGCTGCACGAATCGAGATCGGCGTTACCATCGAGCTAACGGTATCCTGTGTCACGCCGCCACCATTGGCAACGGCCGGGTTGCTGTTCGCATTCATACTGGATGAGAGCAGCTTCATCAGCTCATACTGCAGCGTACTCAGCTCTTGCCTGGATGAGGTGTACAAGAACGCATCGAACCAGGAATTCCATGAACCTACGGCAACGAACAGCGCTATCGTAGCCAGCACGGGCTTACAGAGCGGAAATATAATGCTCCAGAAAATTTTAAACTCTCCTGCACCATCAATTCGTGCAGATTCCACCAAGCTTTCGGGAATCGTCCCGATATAGGTGCGAATAACGATCATATTGAAGGCACTAATCATCGAAGGAATAACATATACCCAGAACGAGTTAAGCAAATGCAGATCCTTCATCAGGAAGTATCCTGGAATGAGTCCGGCATTGAAGTACATCGTCAAGACAAACACCAGCGTGATCTGCTTGCGGAATATATATTCCCGGCGGCTAAGCGTATAGGCCAGCATCGTCGTCAAGAACAGATTCAGCAAGGTGGCCAGTACGGTTCTCGCTACCGAAACCCAGAACGCATCATAGATGGTACCGGATACGAATACCGCTCGATAGTTTTGCAGCGTCCATTCCCTCGGCCACAGATATAAGCCCCCGCGAATGGTATCATTGCCGGCATTGAAGGAAACAACGATCGTGTTCAGAAATGGATACAGTGTAACGACAACCAGAATAACCATAAACAAGGTGTTGAATGTATTAAAAAGGATCGGTTCAATCCTGTTTATTCCGGATTTGTTTTGCACAGTAGCAGAAGCCGACACAGCGCTCAGGCTCGTTTTTTTTGCGCTCATAGCAGCCTCTCCTCTCCCATTCGCTTGGCAATCCAGTTGGCGCCCAGCAGCAGTGTGATGCTGACGACGGTCTTGAAGATCCCGCCCGCAGTAGCCAAGGAATAGTTTCCTTGCGCGATCCCATACTTGAGTACGAAGATGTCAATCGTCTCCGACCAATCCACAACTAGACCATTGCCTAGCAGGTACTGAACCTCAAAGCCTGCTTCGAGCAGATGTCCGACGGACATGATCAGCAATATAATAATCGTCGCTTTAATTCCCGGAATGGTAACAAACCTCATCTTTTGATAACGGTTGGCGCCATCAATATCGGCTGCTTCATACAAGGACGGATCAATGGAGGACATCGCTGCCAGATAGATAATCGTATTCCAGCCCACTTCCTTCCACACATGCGAGGCTCCGACCACGCCCCAGAAATATTTGCCTTCACTAAGCCACACAATCGGCTCATTGATCAATCCCAGCCACATCAGCACATCGTTGACAATACCGTCTGAGGCCAGAGAGGTAGCGACGATGCCCGTCACAATAATCCAGGACAGGAAGTGAGGCAGATAAGAGACCGTCTGCACGGTACGTTTCCAATACATATTTTTGATTTCATTCAATAGCAATGCAAGCCCTATTGCAGTGACAAAGCCAAGCACCAGGTTAATAATACTCATGCCGAGCGTATTGCGCAGCACTCTCAAAAAATTATCATCGGTAAACAAAAACACAAAATGCTTAAATCCTACCCATGTCTGCTGAGCAAATGCCAAATTCGGCTTGAAATCCTGGAACGCCATCGTCCAGCCCCAGACTGGAACATAGGCAAACAGAATAATATAGGCCAGCAGAGGCACAGACATATAGATCAGTTGTCTTTGCCGCTTGATGGCCGCCCAGGTGATCGGATATTTGATCTCCTGCTTGCGTTTTGCGGCAGCACGATTTATCTTTTTAGTCTCCACCATAAGCTCGTTCTCCCCATGCACCCAAATTTCTGAAAGTGGAAGGCGGATCACGCCTCCCACTCTCTGATTACATCCTTATTTGACTGTCCATGTTTCAATACGCCATTGCAGTACCTCGTTAATCCGATCCTCGTAAGCTTTCACGTTAATTTTGCCCATCTCTGAGACATATTCGTTCCATGTTTTATCGAAGTCTGCCGCACTTCCAAGAATGACCCTAGGCAGGAATTTCGTCGACAGATCGGTCATCTTCGTGTTAGCCACCTTCGCTTCCGAGCCCTCTACCAAATCAACGGACCATGCCGGATAGTAGACGGGGTTCTCAGGCGGAGCGCTGAAGAAGTCCACATAGCTGTCATACCCGTATTTGTCCAGGAACTCCACATCATATGGCTTCAGGGACGCTCTGTACTCCTCCGGTTGAGCGCTTCCATCCGTGGCGTTGCCATCGCTGAAGTAGCCCTCCATCTTAGGGGCAAACCTATACAGACTATCTGCTTTGTTCGCCAGCTTCCAGGTTGCATCGGTGAACTTGTCTCTCTGCTCCTGGGTTTTCATAAAGCGGCCTTCCTCGTTGACAATATAATCCTCGCCTTCAAATCCCCAGCTCAATGTTTTCTGCCAATCTTCTTCCATCAGACGATCCAGCAGCTTGATGATACGCTCTGGATTTTTAGCGTTTACACTAATGCCAAAGCCGTTGTTCACGTTCAGCGCCGGACGATCCCGATAGTGATCCCTCGTGCTTTCATCGAATACGACCGGCAATCCGACATAGGTTCTCTCCAGCTTCTTCTGCGTCGTCAGGGAATCCTCTGCGGCCTGGAAGCTCCAGTGCTGATCGAACATGCCAAGCACTGTTCCGCTGGAAATCTTGGCCATGTATTGGTCATAGTTTTGCGTGAAGGCTTCCTTATCGAGCAAGCCCTTGGCGTTGATTTCATTCAGCTTCTGATAGTATCGCTTCGCATAATCCTTATCTGCGAAAATTTCGGCTTTGCCATCGTTTACAACGACGCCGCCATCATTTGGATGTCCAATCAGATGCTGAGGCGGGTTAAGCAGCCCCCAGGTTCTCCAGTCGTTGTTCAAAATCTCAAAGCCGATCGTTGGGCTTCCATCAATGGTCGGATATTTTTCCTTATACTTCTCAATCAGATCGAAGTACTCATCCAACGTCTTTACTTTAGGGTATCCAAACTCCGCCAACACTGCTTTTTGAATCCAGAATGCCGGACCTGAGTACCAACTGCTCGTTACTTCACCGTTGTATGCGCCATAGTTCGGAAGGATATAGATATGGCCATCACTCGGGTCCTTCATCATATTCCAGTATTTAGCATAATGCTTCTTCAGATTAGGCGCATGCTGCTCAATCAGATCCTCCAGCGGGATATAGGCACCGGCAGAAACCAGCTTCGTATTCCCTGTCATCATATCCGGGTAATCAGAGCCTGCGATCATAACGCCCAGCTTCTGGTTGCTCTCTCCTGCGAGAAACTCGAACTTGAAGCTCGCGCCCAGCTCATCCTTAATCTTCTTATACACCTTGTTATCCGGTGTCGGCTGTTGGCCGGCTTCCCCGATGTACACTGAAATCTCAAATGGCTCTGTTCCGTCTACGGAATTCCCTTCTCCGCTGCTTCCTGTACTCCCCTTATTGCTCGAGCAGCCTGCCAGCACAACGCTAAATGCCAGCAGCATCAGCAAGCTCATGCGAAAGAGTGATATTTTCTTTTCCCCCATGAAAAGCACCTCCATTATGTTCTGCTACAGGTGGTTGTAACCCCTTTCAAGCATCTGTCTTCATTGTAATAATGACCGCGTGTTGGAACTACTCCGCAATTAAAGCTTTTTCCCAAAAAATATTAGTTCCTGTTTTTGTATTCATTAGGAGACATATGAAACCGCTTTTCGAACTGCTTCAAAAACTGACTGTAGCTCGTATATCCTACCAGCTCGGACACCTCGCTATTGGTGTACTTCCCTATGCGCAGCAGCTCCTCAGCCTCTTCAATCCGCAGATTATGGAGCAATTCGTTAAAGCTGATGCCATTTTTCTTAATCAGCAATTGGCCCAGGTACGCTGGATGCAGGTAAAAAACCTCAGACAGCCGCTTGATCGTCAGCGCCTCTCTGTAATGCTCCTTGATGTAATCGTTAATGTCCTGAGCCGTCCCCTGCAGCTTGCCCTTCTGCTCCTTCAGCAGGAGTCCGATACATGCTTCTCCCCAGGCAAGGAGGCGTTCCATACATGTCTCCAGCCTGAGCAACGATTCTACTGCTCCTGGCATTTCCGGCTCCTGCAGCAGCAGCTCCGCCTCCTTGGGACCATGCTCACGCACATAATCATCCATCTCGTACCATAGATGGATGACGACCTTCTTCACAATCTCCGGCGCGACCCGTTGACTGCGGAACAAGCTAGCCGCCTCCTCGACGGCTGCATGGAAGGCAGAGGTATCCAGCAGCATGAGTGCGGACAGCAGCTTATTGATCAGCTCCGTCTGATCATATTGGTTAAGAATCGGAGCGCCGCCATCCCTTCGATAAGCAATAGCCCCGGCAGCGCCGGGGCAGTAGAAGGTATCGCGGAGCGCTTCTCTCGCTTCCGCATAGCTATGGTGCAGTTGACTCAGGGACGGCACAGCGCCTCCTCGCGCGATCTGAATGGGCCGGTCTGCATACTCATGCGCCAATTCGTTGATGATATGCCAGTCCGTGCCCGGCTGCTCGCTTGCATGCGAGCCTCCCCGTACAATCACGAACTGGCCGGCATTCATATGCAGCACATAGATTCCATCCTGGCTGCTCAGCCGCTCCGTTGCCAGTTCTCTCGCCCAATCGTAATCGCTCCGCTCTGTCTGAACGAGACACACCTGCCATTCCTGCCTGCTGCTAGACAGCCGTTCCAGAAGCTGCTGCTCCGCCATGCCCACAGGCGGACGAACGACCGCCTCCTGCAGCACACGCAGCGTCTGCTCCCAAAGCGCTGCATCACGGATGCGGCGCTGCTCCGCCTCCTGCCGCAGCTCCATGTAGATGCTGCGCAGCTCCCGCTCCGCCTCCTCCTCATCCATCGGCTTGAGCAGGTAATGGGTTACATTATATCGCAGCGCCTTGCGGGCATATTCAAACTCGCTGTACCCGCTCAGGATGACGAAGCGAACCGGACGCTCTCCTTGCTCCTGCCACCGCTTAATCATCTCCAGGCCATTCATGACCGGCATGTTAATATCGGTTAGCACCACGTCCGGTTGAAGCTGCTCGATCATCTGCAAGCCTTCCGCGCCGTTGCCGCACATGCCGCACACCTCGTAGCCCAGCCCTTCCCAATCAATCCACAGCTGCATGCCTTCCAGAGCACCCGGCTCATCATCAATTAGCAATACCCTCAATCTCATGACAGTCCCTCCTTGCTCTGCTCCATCAGCTTCATCGGAATTTCGAAGGACACACGAGTCCCCTCGTTCCATTCACTCATAATGCTGAACTTCACCTGATCATCATAATATAGCTCTAGTCGCCGGAAGACGTTGCGAATACCGATACTGCTTCCGGTCATATTCTCGCTGCTCATCGCCTGCGTAATCTCAGCCAGCTTCTCCTCTGTCATCCCGATGCCGTTATCCTCCACAGTTACCCCTAATCGACCTTCGATAAACTTCACACTAATCTGTACGGTGCCCAACCCTTCCACGGCCTGAAGCCCGTGCTTGCATGCATTTTCCACTAACGGCTGAATACTCATCTTGGGAATCTTGTACTGCAGCGCCTGCGGGTCAATGTCCAGCTCATATTCAAATTTATCCCGGAAACGGAACTTTTCGATCTTGAGATACATCTCAAGAAAACGAAGCTCCTCCTGCACCGTAACGAGGTCCTCCTTCCAACTGAGCAACCGGCGCAGCAGCTTGGATAGACTCTTAATAATATCGGTGACATCCGTATAGTTGTTCTTCGTGCAGACAACCAGAATCGCATTGAGCGTATTGAAGAGAAAATGCGGATTCATCTGGCTCTGCAGTACATTCAGCTCTGCCCGCACCTGCTCCATCTCCAGACTCTTCTTCTGAATCTCCAGCTTGTATACATTGTTAATCAATGAATTCATACGTGCGGTCATCATATTGAAGGACTGGATCAGTCCACCGATCTCGTCGCGTCCCTCATCCATGCGGATCAGATCGAACTTCTCATTGGTGACCTTATGCATATGACGGGACAGCCGTTTTACCCGGTAATTATAAGAACGGAGCATTATATAAATAAAGCCCGAGGCAAATAAAGCCATGCCTGCTGCAAGCATGAACACAAACATCTGCATATCCCGTGTCGCCTTGCTGAGCCGGGTTCCCTGTGGCACCCCGATCAGCTTCCAGCCCTTCACATAGCTGGCTGTTCCAATGGAGACGACATGAACGTCAGAATCCGCCTCCTGCGGCAGCTCAAAGACCGGATACGCCTGCTGTTCTCCTCCACTCAGCGTCTTGTCCGCCGAGACGATAATACGATTATGCTTATCGACCAGATACAACGTCAAGTAATCTCGCTCACGGACGATCACATCATAGATTTTGTCCAGATCCAGATCAATGCGGGCGAGTTTCTCATAGGTATTCAGTCCATCAAATGAATCCAATTGCTCCATAACACTGAGATAGGGACTGGTTACCGCCATATCGCTAATTCTTGTTTCAGTATAAGCGCCTACCACTACCTTATCAGAGGATTGCTTCCATAGCTTATACCACTCGCTAGACTTGACCTTATAACTCAGATTATAGTAGCTGCTGCCCGGCACGATCGTTGTATTATCCGTATAGACTCTGATTCTCAGAATCTGGCTATTGACCGGAATATAGCTGTTCACCCGGTGCCGCAGTTGCTCATCAAAGGTGTCATAGAATGTGATCGGGCTCTCATACCTACGCTCTAACATCTCATATAACGTCTTGTCTGTATTCAGCGCATGGCTGACAGCCACCCCGCCGTCAATAAAGTTATGAATATCCTTTCTTGCACGCTCCAGTGAAATTTGCAGATTCTGCTCCTCACGCTCTGTGATCAGATTGGACATGCGATCCATGAACATCAGATTAATGACAATAATCGGAAGCAGTATGCCGATTACAAAAATTAACAAAAACTTATAATTCAATGGAATATCATTGATGATCCCGCTGAACCGAACTGTTCTTCTTCTCACTTCAGCACCGTCCTGCTCATAGGTTGTTTCTGCCCTGCTCTACAACTGCTTCTTAAACACGGAGGGGACTGTGCCCGTCTTGCTCTTGAACAGTGATATAAAATAATCCGTATTGTGGTAGCCCACCTGCTGGGCAACCTCTGATACGTTCATGCGTGTCAGCTTCAGCAGCCGCTTCGCCTCCTCCAGACGCAGGTCGTTCAGATATTCACGGAACGACTTGCCCGTCTGACGCTTGAACAGTTGCCCGAGATATGTGGTGTTCATATGGAACATCTGAGCCAGCTCCTGAAGCTGCAGCTTGCTGCGGAATTCGCGCTCTACATATTGCACTAATTGAATAATCGTACTGCCCTCGTTGGAGCAGGCCAGCCTCGCCAGCTCGGCTGCGGCCTCCGTGCATAGCACACGCACATAAGAGCGCAGCCCTGCCATGCTGTCCATCGCTTGCATCGGGCCACATTGCTGATGCAGCTTCTGCATGAAATCATCCACCTTGCCATGCAGCTTCGCAATCCGGCGGCAGATGTTCAGCTCCAGATGTGCGATATGCGCCCGCAGCTCCTCCTGGTTCAGCCGCAATGCCGCCATGAGGGTGAGCAGTTGGTTGAGGGCAGCATCCAGTTGCTCAGGCCGCAGCTCATTCATCTGCTCCAGCAGCTCCCGATAGGCCTCCTTAGCCGCAGCTTGCTGCCGCTCTCCCGCTAACAGCTCGACCTCAGCAGCGAAGACGATGCCCTCACGTCCTTGATGGCGTTTCCATTCAATAAGATTCGAAGCTTGAACATACAAGCTATGTATCCTGCGCAGGCCGGCACTGCTGCCGCTGACACCTACAACGATGGGCTCGCTCTGGTCAGCGTATAATTGCTCATACAGCCTGGCGGCACACTCCTCCAGACGGTGGGGAGACAGCTCGGCGATCGGAAGGATCGCACCTGCCCGCCCCTCATGATCCACGAACGTCCGGTCGGGCAATTCCGGCAGCAGCGCCTGCAATGTATGCTGTGCCTTAACCGGATCGGCTGCTCCGGCTACCAGCAAGCATGTCAAGGACTGCTCATTCGTCAATTGAAGCATACTAGCTGCCTGCCGCTCCAATTCCCCGCCAGCCTCTCCCTGTAGGAAGCGATGAAGCAGTTGCTGCGTATATACGGTTCGCTCTCTGCTCTGATGCAGCTCAGCGGCGCGCTCCTCGTGAATTTTACGGCTCATGCGGGCGAGAGCCGCCTCAATCTCTTCCTCATCGATCGGCTTAAGCACATATTCGGCTACCCGCTGCTGGAGCGCCGTCTTCGCGTACTCGAAGCTGTCATAACCGCTCAATATAATAAATTGCGGCGGGCTTTGAAATCTCTGATTGGATTGTTGAATCAGCTCCAGCCCGTTGACGGACGGCATATTAATATCCGTCAGCACCAGCTCTGGCCGCAGTTGATCGATAAGCGACAACGCAGCCGTTCCATTGGACGCCTCTCCACATATTTGAAAGCCATAGCCGTTCCAATTAATCATGGTTCGCAAGCCCTCCAGCACCCAAGGCTCATCATCTACCAGCAGAACATTCATCATGCTCATCCTGCTCCTTTCCTACCTTAAGTGAAAGCGTACTCATCCACTATGCTATCATATTTGTATAGGCGTGGAAATAAGTGTATTTTGACAAATACAGCACCTTTTGCTCTCCTGGGTGTAAGCCGCTCGTCTACAGCCTGCACGCCAATAGAGCAGCCGCTAACAAACACGGCTGCTCTATTGTGGCAGATTTCCATTGATAATCGCATGATTGCAGGGGATTGCTACCGTGTGAGGGATGGAGCTATTGCCGCTCCAGCAACTCCTTGAGAAAATCTGATAAGGCATGTTGACGTTCTTCTGACTGGGACACGATGACCTCAATTCCCCTTTGTTTGTACACCGCTTCAAGAACAGGATTAGGGTTTAACAAGAAAAGATATATTTTAGGTTTTTTGTTACTGAGGGACGAGTTCTCCCATATTTTTTGCAGCTTGTATAACAAGTATCGGATATTAATGTCACTCAAGCTATAGCCTATAAACAGAATGGATTTGCCTAGCATATCTGATCTCAGCTTCAGATCCAGCGGCCCTTCCAAATCCAGTCGTTCAAAATAACTGGACTCGGTGAGTACTAAGGAATGGTCCGAGTCAAAATCTCCATGAAATTTAATGATCTGCGTAACACCATCCTTGATTTGGGTCATTCCAAACACATCTACGATCTTGATGGCATCTTTATCATAATATTCGTAGGCTCTCTCAATCCAGCGATCATAATTGGTCGTATAAATCAAGGGGAAATCCAGCTTAACCAGATATTCATGAGCTTTGGAATGCTGAATATGACTCAGCGGCTTCGCATGCCAGTCATTGTCCATCCAGCTTCTTAATCCACCTATGGAACCCTTCTTCGCCGTATAATATTCGGCAAGCTGCAGCGAATCTCCATATGTCGCGAATATACTAGGATCATATTGAAGCTCCTTGGCCACCTGTTCTATTAATTTGTTCCAGGTGGGGAGCTCAAGTTGGGCAGAAAGACCAGATCCCGCGAATAAAATGGTGTTGCGTTGGCGGATCGACTCCACTAAATCTTCCAGCATACGATTACCTCCCACTAATGAATTGAGCCAGCTTATCCAGAGCAACTCGTCTCATAGAAATCTCGTGCTTCTGTTCTCCCATCTCGGCGAAGGTCTGATCGAAGCCATCGGGGATAAAAATGCAATCCCACTGAAAATCTCGGCTGCCGCGTGGCTCGGGAGCGATCATGCCTTGAATTTCCCCATGAAAATAATGGATTTGTGTGCCGTCGAAATATCCGATGCTTGTTTTAGCACTGACCCTCCTGTCAGAGACACCATGAAATAATTCTGTAAATCGTTCCGGGCCCAGACTATCCCAAAATAATTGTGTCAATGCGCCAGGAAATTCGTTCATATAACGGATATACAGCCCTGTATGCTCTACAAACAACGGCCTGCCTATTTTTTTAAATGCCTCCAGCACCTTGTGATGGATCAGCTTGTTCGGATCGTCTGTCTGTAGCTCATTGATTTCAATCTCTTTGGGAATGACCCGGATGCCCGCCGCACCTAGAATGGCTTGCGCCTCCCTCAGCTTCCCGTCATTTTTCGAGATAAATCTTAATTCCATTGTGCTTCCCCCTTAGACATCTTCACAATAATCAGGATCATGCAGCGATGCCAGGAGGCAATCGAGCTGCTCCACGTATTCATAATTGCTGATGTTATCCCGAATAAATGAGGTGTCCATCCCTGATCTTCGCACCTGCTCAATCCATTTCAGCGCTTCGCTCCTCCCGATCCCGCGATGAAGCATGCCATAATACAGATAAGCCAATTCATTGCTGATATTCGTGTTAAACACGATCGGATCATCGGTGTTGACGTTGATGATGATGTCAGGAATGTCCTGATCCTGCTGCTGTATCTGAAAAAACTGATTCTCTGTCCATGCCTGCATGTCCATAATGACAAAGTTCGAGGAGGGATTAACCTCTACAACGATCCCCTTCTCTGCAACGATACGCCTGACATAACGCTGCATATCCATGACAATCTCCTTCTCCAGATCCGTCGCCCTTACAAAGACAGGCTCCCGCTGTTTCTGGAGATACGCCTGATCATGATAGGACAGCAGGACATCAGAGAGAACAGATTGTCTGGAACGCTGCTCCTTGCGCTCCCAGTCCCTGAAACGAGCAATTTCCTGCTGAACACTGGCCGCGACAGGCAGAAACCTCCTCTGGTACGACTCGTAGAGCATTTCGATAGAGTAGTCGTAGACAGCTTCACCAAAGATGTCCTTGGCCACTTCGTGAATCTTATGCTGCAGGTAGGAGTAGGTCTTGAAGTTCACTTCTGTCGAGCGGGTATACACGCCCCATGCCCATAACAGATTATCCAAATATTCGCCGCGGGGCAGCACAACCTGCGAATGCTCGTGTACCCAGCGCTCGACCGATACGCCAAGGGCAATGCCATGACCGATCCGGTCCCCGGAATGAAATTTGCAATAATGAATGACCTCATCAATCCGCCGCAGGCCGGAATTCAGATGGCGAAAATCCTCGCCCGCGTGGAATGTAAAAAACAAGCTTTGCTGTCTCGAACGCTTGCCGTCCCGATCCACCATCACCTTGCGATCATGGTCACTGTTGCGCGCCGCTTCAAACACAGGAGCGAACACATGAATCGGCGTATTGTTCTCCAGGCTGGCAGCATCGAGCCCAACGATGAAGTTGGACAGGTATGGGATGTTGTTCCGCAGCTTCAGCATGTGCCGCACCTTCTCAATATAGTTCTGCTGAATCCGACCATAATACAGATGCTCAGACTTCCCGGTCTTCTCATATTCCTGCCAATCTTTCGCAATGTGATCCTCCTGCTTGATCAAGTGATAGACCAGACTTACCCGCGGAAAATCCACTTCCCGATCCAGCTCGACATTGTAATCCTCTGTCAAAATATCGCGGTATGCCTGAAGGATGCTGCGAATTCTCGTTCGGTTGGCTGCCACGCTGCTCGCAATGGACAGACGCAGCTCCACCTTCCTCAGATAGGGGTTCTGGAACAGATTGCGCAGCATATCGCGATAATAGTAGTGATCCTGGGAGTCAAATCCATCTGTCGCCCGGTCGAAATATTGGCGAAAATGATCCAAGCCCTGCACGGCATTCGATTGATTCACCTGCTGGTAGAACTCATTTTTGATGCACAAGTAACGAAACATCAGATGCCATAGCTCATGATCCTGCTGCCGCACTCCACCCTTGCCCTGCCGCTTCATCACGAAAATCATCAGCTTATGCATCAGCATATTTTCGCCATAGGTATGAAACGGCTTATACTCCTGTAAGATATAGCTCATCCAGTCGGCTCCGTTCTCGCCGATATGACCGATGAACTCCTTCTGCAGATTTTCCAGCACCAGCTTCAGCTCCTCGATCGACAGGAAGCCTTCCTCGCCGAACAGGGCTGTACGCACTAGAGGATATTCGCGCCTCATACTCTTCCTGAGCCAGCGGCTGACCGCAATATCCTCGTCAAGACGCATATAGAGCGCCAACACGAAACGAATGATCTGGGCAGTCAGCATGTATTCCCTCACTTGCTCCGACTTGCAGCTATGGGAAGGACGAAAGTTCGCCAGATATGTCCCTACCGCCGAACGGCTGAAGTCGCCGTTGAAGTTCATGCACCGCTCCCACAGCATCGTAAACGTAAAGGCAGCACTCGCATGGATGTGATTCTCTGCAATGCCCTGCTGCAGTACATCGTGCAACGGCGCATCGGCCAAATTAATGTGCTGGTACCATCCGTCCAACTGATGCGGCTCATGGAGGCCGTTCACCGCGTAGTACGTCGCAACGAACAGATCAATGGGAAGCAATCGGCTCAGCGTACTGAACATGTGCACCTTGTCCAGCTCCTCATAGGCCCGCCATACATCGCGAAACATGGCGTCCCCGCTCTGCTGCTCATGATTCCAATACTTGAACACCATCTCTCCGTCCCGATGCGACAACAATGCACGCGTAAATTCTCGGATCAGCTCCAGATAATGCTGATACAGTCTTCCTTCTATCTCTCGCGGCTCCTCGATCCCTTCGAAATACGGCTTGAACAGATACGGGTGAAACTTCTCCACCATCAGGTTGATCTCATCCAGACTGGAGGGCGAGCATTCTGCAAGCACGATGGGGTGAAGCTTATTCAGCAGCGCCTTGCGCGCATCCATTGCTCCCTTCCTGCTGAAGTGGGACAGCTCAGCCACCTTGATCAGTTCCTGCTGCCCCTCAAATGACAGATCCTTAAAAGGGAAAAAGGCAGTGTGCAGCATAAGCTGCATGTGGTCAAGCGTCATCGGTCGGCTCCTCGTCTTCCAGGTCAAGATCAAGAGCAGCAAGATCTGTCTTAACTGCAGCTTGCGCTTGTTGGAAGGCTTGCTCAAGTTTAGCTTGTATCTGTTGCTGAATCATTTCGTATTCCTTATCCTCACGTGGTACTTTGAGATTCACTTTACGCAAATAAACACTGAGGTTTTCGAGAATCCATAATGAATGTATATCAAAAGCAGTCGGCGACATGTAGGCTTGTTCTTTCAATACGCGCAATAACTGCTCGGCCTCCCAGCGACCGAACCAAATTCGATAGTTAATGGCCAGAGCTCTTATATCTTTAATCAACACGTCATAGTCAGCATAATTCATGCTCTCAGGCACCCACTGACGATATTTCCATTTCACTTCGCCGTATTTCGTATTCATACCGTTTCTACCCTCTTGAAAAGCTCTCATCGCTGATTGAACGGCTTCAATATTACCCCATTCCACTCTTAACTCTTTTTCTACTACACTGCTATTAACACGTTCAAATATTTCATTATAGAACCGCACGATTATTAAATCCAATTGTTTTATTTGCACCGCCGTGAATTCGATGGAGGACAGCTCTTCTTGCTGCTCGACAGCAGCTTTAAGAGCCTTCCTCAACTTGCTTGTATTCTTGGACATCGGTTCTCTAGCTAGCTTGTCTTCCATTTCCATTATCCTGGACTGACGCTCAGTAGGATTGTGGAGTTGCACAATTAAGTTGATAAACAATTCTACAATCAAATCCTTATGTGCTTTAAATTGATTTAGATTCTCCAGAGTAATTTTCTTTATAAAATCTAATTCATTTAATTTATTCCAATTCGATACACCTAAAGAATATTCATATAATGACTTGAAATACACAAAATCTCGCTTACTTGAGCTGGCATTTATCAAATATTCAAAGCTTGATGAATAGTTATTGTTATCTGCAACATAAGCCTCTTGATATAACCGTGCCAGCAGCTTCTCCTCACGACCTGGATTCGTAAGCTGGTTCACCGCTTGCAGCAGATAGCGAGTTCTCATCTCACTCTCAAAGGCAGCTTGTATATCGCCTTGCAGCCATTCTCTCTCCTCCAACAGCAGATGAGTAAAGAAAAGTGCATTTTCAAATCGGATCAGGTTAATGAAGTGAATAACCAATTTCCCTTCAACGCGATCCTCACCCTTTAAAGGCAGCAGCTTCTTTATTGATTCTAATCGTTGTTGACTTCTCATCGCTTCATCATAACGGACATGTGGCAATAATTGATGGATGATGTGACCGATAATAAGCAAAGACAATACAAGGCTGTCAGAGCTACTGGTAATCAACGAGCTACTATAATCAACAAAAGTGCTACTCTCATCATGTCCCCATTGAATAAACTCCCCAATGATAATGCGTTGATGTGCCGTCAATGTAGTCGATGACAATATCATCGTATCCACCAACGCCTTTACAAGATTATATCGCTCCTTTCCTTCATCTTCCCCAAGTTCCTTCCCCTGAAACAAATCTGCATACCGCTCCAGCATTTCATAAAGATGATAATACACATTCACTATGCCGCGAGGTGTCCGGTCAAATATACTGTAGCTCTGTGTTAACGGCTGAAGCTCCTCTTTGCCCTCTCTTTCTTTTTTATAGCTGAAGAGGCTATTCTCACCAAACAGCCTAACCAATTGGCTCATCAACGTCCTTTTGTCGAACGCAAACTGCGGAATTGTATTATTATTCCATTCCAGCAAATTATGCCGTCTGGCTGGCGGAATAATTTTCTTCAAATATTCGTGAGCCAGCTTTAACTTTCTTTCGTTAAGGGGCATCTCATCCACTCTAAACCTGACACTGATGTTACTATGCCTGAGATTCTCATCCTGAATCAGCGCTAGCGTGATCGCCTCTTGCAGGATCGTGTAGTCCCCAGACAGCACCGTGATAATGTTCGGATGATTCGCATACTGCAATATCGATTCCATCAGCTCTCTGCTGCGCGTCATTTTCAGATCAATATCATCAATAAACAGGAAAATAAGCGGCTCCTGGTCGATGTAAGGCTTCTCCAGCAATTTCCTCTGATTGTACACCAGCAAGGAGATCAGCTTGTCCAGCCTTGACTTGAACTCAATGTCAGGGGTCAGCAGCTTTTCGGACTTGCGTATATGAGTGGCCAGGTCGTCATAGTTATGCACCAGGATTTTGCGATATTCATTTTCCGTGTACAGATGATACTCGATTAATGCATTCATGGCGCTCTTCAATTCGTTGTTCGGGCGGAGCACTCCCTTGGTGAAGTAGTCCTCAAACTCTGTAGATTTGGGGTTATTCAAGACATGATGCTTGATTGCCCTCAACTGCTCCTCCACGGTCTTGTTCAATAGACCGACGATTGAGCCCATAATTTTCGTATTATCGCCAAAATGATCCGGCTCGATAATATCCAGTACGAGATTCGGAGAAATCAGGGGCCAGTCGCGCTGCACTGGCTGCGGAGGATTCAGATGATTGATGAGCGTAAACATGACCGAGCTTTTCCCCATGCCCCTTGCCCCGAAGATGCCGATCGTGTTATTAATGCTCTTGTTATATCTATTGTGTCTGCCGCCCGCGCTGGCGCGGCTCGTATCGCGAATCTGCTCAATCTGCTTGAGCATCAGATCATAGGTCGGCATGATGTTTTTGACCTCATCCTTCAGGTCTCTTGCCCCGATAAACACCTCGATCTCCTGTTCTTCCTTCACCTGATCCGTCATAATCCTTTCCCCTTCCATCTGCTACTTAAGACTTATTAAACATGTCCCTGGAGCTATATTCCATTTCGACATGTTCCAACAAATACCTTTACATTTATACAAAATAATTGATTTTAAAGTAAAATTCATACAAATGTCCATCCAAACGAAACCGCTGCCGTCGTCCTTGACGGGCTTAAAAATCAAAAAAAAGGCGCCCTCCCGTCATGGGAAAGCACCTTATGTTGCAGCTCGGACATGCCTAGACCTGCCTAGATCTGCCTTCATTGCTTTATTACCGACCACGTCTGCAGCCGCGTATTTCCCTTCGCAATCCCGTCTCTATTCTGCCGCCCCGGCCAGCCGTCCCTCGCGGTCATACGCAAAGCCGACCATCATTGCTCCAGCAAGCGCGCATAGCCCGTACATCCACGAATACGAAAGCAGATCGGCCAGCGGCCCCATCAGCATGCCACCTAGCGACACGCCCAGATCAGCAGTCGCAATGAACAGTCCCATCAGCACATTGCGGCTTGCCTTGGGCAGCACGAAGGACAGATAAGTTGTCAGGGCCGGATAGAGAAGTGCCTGAGCGAGCCCCATCAGCAACGCCCCTGTATAGAAGAGGACAGGGCCGCCCCAGGCCGCCAGACTGACACAGAGTGCCGCAGCGCTCAACAGCAGCATCACCTTCATGACGAACCCGTGATGCCATCTGCCGTCTGACGGGATGCGCTTGCGCAGGGTGAAGCGCGCGACCACAACCACTGCGGCCTGCAGCATCAGGAACAGCGCGGCGCTGCCGCCTGCCACCTGCGATGCATACAGCGGAATGAAGATCGTCGCCGCCCCGAACACCACCGATGCGGTCAGCATCAGCACGCTGCACTTGAACAGGTGCGGATTGCGCACCAGCTCGCCGAAGGAGCCGCGCAGCGAGGCGGCTGGCGGTGCAGATGCTCCAGCAGCGGGTGGCGCGGGCGCAGCGGATGTCCGCTCGCTGCGCTCGTCAGTCGCTCCATCACCGCACGGCTGCCTGATGTGCACGCTCGCAGCCGGTGACTGTCCGGTTGCCACGCTCGCAGCAGCCGATCGCACAGCGGACACCCCCGCAGCAGGCACTTGCTGCGCCTCCCGCTGCGCTGCCTCTCCCTGCTGCATCGCCTCCCGCTGCTGCATCACACTGGCGGAGCCGTTCGCCGCACGGCTGCCGCCAAGCGTAGCGCTGTAGCCGATCGCACCCGTCAGCAGCGCCAGCCCGATCATCGACCAGGTGAAGGCGCTCCCGTCGCTCGCCTCCCACATGCCCAGCGCCAGCAACGGGCCGATAATGCCCGGCATCGAGGCGCATAGTGAATACATGGAGATGCCCTGCGACCGCTCCTGCTCCGGCAAGGCATCGATAATGCCAAGCTGCAGCGCCATCGAGAAGAATGCGGTGCACACGCCCTGCAGCATCCGTGCCGCCAGATAGCCGCCCAGCCCCGTGAAGGTGTACAGCACCAGCGCCACCCCGTTTACTGCCAGGATAAGCCTCAGCACCCGCACGGCGCCATGCCGTCCGATCACCTGTCCGGCCCACGGACGCAGCAGCATCGTCGTGAACAGGTACGCCCCCATCACCATGCCAATCTCGGCATTGCTTGCGCCAAGCGCCTCTCCCTTGAGCGGGATGATGACATTCAAGATCGCGTTGGCGCTAAAATAAAACAAGGTTAATAGATACAATCGGACAAAAGGCCATGACAACGCCCCTCTCACGATGCCCACCGCCTTTCTTCCTTTCATGAAACCCATACTGCTAGATCAGGACAGCCTGTAGCAGCCGCTGCGCATACTCGGACTTGACGTCGCGAAGCTGGCTGATTGCGACCGTCTCCTCCACCCGCCCCTGATGCATAATAACGACCCGGTCGCACAGATAAGCTGCCGCCTGCAGGTCATGCGTGATGAATATATAACTCATGCCGTACTGTTGTCGCAGCCGCTTCAGCAGCTCCAGCACCTGTAGCTGCACGGAGCCATCGAGCGAGCTGACCGCCTCATCCAGCACGATGCAGGACGGATCGGTCGCTAACGCACGGGCGATGCATACTCGCTGTGCCTGTCCGCCGGACAGCTCATGCGGATATTTGCTGCGATAGGAAGCATCCAGCCCGACTTCATGAAGCAGGCTGTCGATCTGCTCCAGCATCGCTTGCCTGTCAGCAGTCGGCCAGCCTCCAGCGCCCCGCGGACGCCCCGCGCTGACTGTCATGCCCTCGCCCCGTGAGCTCGCAGCCTGTCGGATGACCGCTCGCTCACCGCGAGGCTGCTGCTCTGCCCAAGAGATACCTTCTCCCGGCTTCGCTGCTCCCACCCTGGACAGCTCCGCGCCATCCGACCGCTCCGCCACTGCCGCTGTCACTCCACCCTGCACGCCCCTAGCCTCAGCGGACGATCCTCGGTAGCGAAGCGGCTCCAGCAGCACCTGCTCGACCGTATAGAACGGGTTCATCGAGGAGGTGTAATCCTGGAAGACAGCGCTGATCCGCCCGCCGCGCGCTTCACGGCGCGACACCTCCCGTCCCGCGAACTGCACTGTCCCGCGATCGGGCTTCTCGATGCCCAGCATGAGCCGGGCCAGTGTCGACTTGCCGCTGCCACTCGCCCCGATGATGCCGACACACTCCCCATAGCCGCACTCCAGGCTGATGCCATGCAGCACCTGCTGCTGTCTCCGCGAGAACAGCCCACCAACCGGGTACGACTTCTCCACCTGCTCGACCTTCAGCATCATGAACCGCCCCCCATCATCTGTGTGAAATGACGCTGCAGCGTCTGTCTGGCATCGATCAGCTCACGAGTATAGGGATGGACAGGACGGCGGCCTGACATCAGCTCCTGCAGCTCACCTCGCTCCACGATCTCGCCATGACGCATCACCAGCAGCTCATCTGCTACCTTGCGCACCGCGCCCAGATCATGCGAGACGAACAGCATCGAGCAATCGAGCCGCTCCCGCAGGCGAACGAATTGCTCCAGCACCTCGTACTGCGCGATGGCATCCAGCGCCGTCGTCGGCTCATCGGCAATGATCAGCTCCGGCTCCAGCACCAGCGCCAGCGCGATCATCATACGCTGCAGCATCCCGCCCGACAGTTGGTGGGGATACTGATTCATCACGGCAAGCGGGTCCTTGAGCAGTACCGCCTCCATCGCCCGCTTGAGGCGGGCTGTCGTCTCCTCACGCCCCAGCCCCAGATGCTCCGCCACCGTCTCGCGCAGATGGACACCGACAACACAGGACGGATCGAAGGCACGCATCCCATGCTGCAGGATCATGCACATCTGCTTGCCGCGCTTCTTGCGCAGCTCGGGCTCCGGCAGAGATGACAGATTGACCCCGCTCAGCACAATCTCGCCCTCCTGACGCAGCGCCTGTCTGTTGAGCCGCATGACCGCACGGCAGGTGACCGACTTGCCGCTGCCGCTCTCGCCTATGATCGCCAGACAGGAGCCGCGCTTCACTTCAAAGGAGCTGTCCTGCACCAGCAGCTTGCCTGTCAGACTATCCCACACGTTCAGCCCGCTTACTGCGAGCACCGTCTGCTCCATGCTACGCGACCTCCTTCCCGCGCACTTCGGCGTCTCTAGCTGTAGGCTGCCCCGGCGCCTGCCGCCTGGAAGCAGCCAGCTTCGGGTCCAGCGCCGTCTGCAGCGCATCCGATAGAAAATTGATCGCTGATACGACAACCATGATCGCGATACCTGGCGCCAGCATCATCTCCGGCCGCGAGAACATAACCTCTCTCGCTTCACTCAGCATCATTCCCCACTCCGGCTGCGGCGCCTGTACGCCTAACCCAAGGAAGGAAAAGCCGCTCATTTGCAATACCATCGAGCCGAAGGCGCTGCTGGCAATGACTGCGATAGCAGGCATCGTCACCGGGACGAGATGACGCCATATAATCTGCACATGGCCTATGCCCAATGTACGGGCATACTTCACATAGTCCGCCTCCGCATACGACATGACCGCCGTGCGGATCGCCCGCGCGAACCAGGCCCACTTGGTCAAGATGAAGGCCAGCAATATATTTTCCAGCCCGACCCCGAGGATGCCGACAAGCGCCAGTGTCATGACATAGCCAGGAAAGGACAGCACGACATCGCATACTCGCATGAGCAGCGAATCGATGCGCCCGCGGAAATATCCAGCCAAGAGCCCAATCACTGCGCCCCATGCCACCGAAGCGCCCAATGCTGCCAGTACCCAGAGTATGCTTGGGCGGATACCATAGATCAGTCTGGACATTATGCAGCGGCCGAGATGGTCATTGCCCAGCCAATACGCCCAGGAGGCTCCCGCATACCGCAGCTCCATGTGCACCTCCTCCGGGTCATGTGGCGCAAGCCATGGCGCGCACACGCCAGCTACCAGGACAGAGGCCACAATCGCCAGCGAAAGCACAACCAGCTTATCCTTGAAGATACGCTCCCATCCTCTCATCTACAGCTCCTTCCGCAGCTTCGGATTCAGGGCTGCATTGATAATATCGGCTAGCGCGTTGAACAGCACGAAGGCTGCTGCCAGCACCAGCACATAGGCCTGAATGACCGGGAAATCCCGGCTCAGAATCGCCTTGATGCTCAACGACCCCAGCCCCGGCCAGGCAAATAGATTCTCGACCACCACCGTGCTGCCGAGCAGGATCGGAATCGCCATTCCGAATACAGAGATCGCCACCTGCAAGGAATTGCGCACAATATGCGCCGCTATCTTCCGTTCGGGCAGACCGCTCGCTCGCCCGTACAGCACATAGTCCTCATTCATATTGCTCAGCACCGAGCTGCGCACCATCCGAAAATAAATGCCTGCATAGGCCACAGTAATGACGAGTACAGGCAGAACGTAGCTGCTGTATCCGTCCAGACCACTCGTCGGCAGCCAGTCCAGATGAACGGCGAAATACCAGACCAGCAGCGCAGCCAGCCAGTAGGACGGCATCGAGGCGAGCAGGAAGGTGATGCCGCGTACCAGCCGATCTGTCCAGCTCCCTTCTCTACGTGCGCAGAGCACGCCGAGCAGGATCGACAGCGCAATTATGGCAGCGCCAGAGCTTATCGTCAGCTTGAATGTATTCGCGAAGGCTGGCGCAAGCAGTGACCAGACCGGCTTGCCCGACACATACGAAGCGCCGAAGTCCAGACGCAGACAAGACAGCAGCCAATCCAGATAGCGTACAAGAAACGGACGATCGAGTCCCAGCTCTGCCCTTGTGCTGGCCAGGAGCTCTTCCGTAATGACCGGCACGCCTTGCTCATGCAGCACCGATCTGACCGGGTCCGCAGGGGACAGCTCGTTCAACATAAATGTCACAAAGGATACCAGCAGCAGCAGTGGAAGCGCAGTTGCCAGCCGCTTCATGATATATCTGATCATAGCCCTCTCCTCCGTCCTGCGAATTCCAGTCCGCCAGATTATTCCACATACATCCGTTCAAATGGCAGCTCGTACTGTGTCTGCTTGAAGCCGATGCCCTGCAGCCTGGAGGAAGCAATCACCGTTACGCTGCCGTTCGTCAGCGGGATGAACACCGCCTCATCATGCACCGTCCGCAATATATCCGCATACAGCGCCTTGCGGCTCGCCTCATCCTTGGTCACCATCACCTCGCCAATCTTGCGGTACAGCTCATCGGCATGCTCGATCCCACTGGTGGTGTAATAGTAGGAGGACTCAGAGGTAAAGGCCGACACGGTGCTCTGCGGATCATAGGCCAGCCCCCAGGTCTGGTTAAACAGCAAGTCATAGTCGCCAGACGATCTCCTGCCCGCAATCGAGCTCGATTCCTCGCCAACCAGCTCGATCTGCATACCAATTTGCTTCAGCGCGTTCTGCAAGTATTCGGCCTCTGTTTTTTGAGTAGAGGAATTAATGTCAAAATACAGCTTCATCGCCAGCGGCGCACCGTTCTTCGTCCGAGCGCCCTCTCCCTCTGCCAGCCAGCCCGCTTGCTCTAGCAACTCCTTCGCCTGCTCCGGGTTATAGTCTCTTGGCTTCAAGTCCACCTGGGCATAGTTCACATTGGAGGAGAAGAGCGACTTAGCAGGGGATTCTGTCCCGCCGAAAATCTGCTTGCTCAGCATCTCGCGGTCAATCGCGTACCAGATGGCTTCGCGTACCGCCTTGTCGTGTACAGGGGATTCCTGACGGCTGCTGTTCGCCACAATCATCTTCGTATTCATCGGCTCGCTGCGCACCAACTGGTAATCTCCCGAATCGACCAGTTGCTTCATCGCCTCGACATCGATGCTGTCTGCCCCCCGGTCATCTGTGAAGATCAGATTCACCTCTCCCTTCTTCAGGGCAAGATAGGTGGTCTCCCCGGACGGCAGCACCTTGGCTGTAATCTTCTTGATCTTAGGCGCACCATTCCAGTAGCTTTCATTGGCCTCGAATACGGCATACTGGTCGGTCTTCTGCTCGATCAGCTTATATGGGCCTGTGCCATGATGCCCGCTCACGCCGTCCTTCGTCTCGCCGTTCACGAAATCCTTGGGCGAGATGAAGACGAACGGCCGGGTCATCGACAGCTCCTCCAACGCCGGGTAATACGGCTCAGACAGCTTCAGCTCAACCGTATGCTCATTGACAGCGGTCGTGCTCACGATCTTGGTGGACAGCTTGATCCACGAGTGCTTGGCAGCGTTCCGCTGCACCGCCTCGATATTTTGCTTCACCGCCTCGGCATTGAACGGCTCGCCGTCATGGAACACGACCCCCTTGCGCAGGTGGAACGTATAGACCAGCCCATCCTCGGATACATCCCAGCTCTCGGCAAGCAGCGGCTTGATGCCCTCGGAGGTGTTCTCCACCAGCGATTCATAGACCATCCCCTGCGCCGCCATCAGACCCGGATAGAGATGCGGGTTCATATCGTTAATATCTTTGGAGATCGCAAATACCAGCTCCTGAGCCGGAGTCTTAGCAGCGCTGCTGCTCGTCTGTGCACTGCTGGCTGCCTCGCCCTTGCTGTCCGCTCCTTTGCCATGGTTGCTGCCGGCCTGCTCGACGTTGCCGCTGCAGCCAGCCAGCATGACGACGGTCATGACCAGAACGGTTAATCGTGTCGTTAATTTTCTCATCGGGTTCCATCCTCCTGTAATTACCACAAGTTCGTTCCTATCCTTTGCTTCATGAGCTCATGCGAGTCTGACTCTCACTTGCCTGTCAATATGTATTGCTCTACGCTTCTTGTTCTGTGATTCTTGTTCTGTGATTCTTGTTCTGCATGCCTGAGCCCCCATTGGGCTTTTATATATTCTCGTTCTGCTTCTATGAACTCCCTGACAGCGAGCCCTGCAGTCGATCCCCGAGCCCGCTGCATATACGGCGCACATCCTCGGCAAAATCCTGCACGGCAAAGGCATCCGACAAGGGCTGTCCTTGCAGCCTGCTCGCCGCCTGCATCAGCGCTTGCTCATATCTGGCAATAAACCGGTCGATCACCGGACATTCCACCTCCACATACCGTGCGATGCCCTGAATGATCTTGACCCGGTAATCATCCTCCTTGGGCATACGCGGCACATCCCAGCAGCCCTCGCGATCTCTATAGATCTGGCGGAAGGGCACCGCGCTAAAATCGAAATAACGACCGTCCTCATCCGGCTCCGAGAAAGGATCGATCAGCAGCGAGGTGTAGCGAACATACAGCAGATATTGCTGATGAATCGGCTCCAGCTCCATAAATTGCTCAATATCCTGACGCGACAGGCTCTCCGGTCTCACTGGATAATTGTCATCGATCATGAACTGGAGCAGATTCACGCCGGGGATGCCCAGCTTCTCCATAATCGCCGTCATCTCCCGCCACCCCGACAGCATCTCGCAGATCAATTGCTGTGTGATCGGGCCCTCCGGGAACATCTTGTAGACGAACTTCCTCGCCACACCCTCTCCAAAAATAACGTCCAGCGAAAATTCATTCATAAATAATGGCGGATGAACATACAGCGATATATTTCTGGTCTCCGCCTCCAGCGCAGCAGGCAAGACCTGCATGACTATACCTGCGCTGCCATATAGCCTGCATAGCTGATCCACCGCTGACAAGCGGACAGGCGACGAGGAGCCCACATACAGCTTCCGCTTCATCCCGGTGGTCAGCACACGCTCACATGGCTCGCCCTGAGCCCAGCGGGTATCGCCCAGATAGGTGGAGAAGCTGATCACCTCGGCCTCTGGCTGAATGCCTGCCATGTAATGGCAAACCAGATGGTTCGAGCCACATGTTGGCGACAGCAGCACGATACGGCGCACCTGCCTCAGCGTCTCATCAGGCATACACCTTAGCACCTCAATGTACGCATTGGCGGCAACTGCCAGTATGAGAGTGTCCCACTCGCCCTCCACCGTCTCATAGCCAAGAAAGACACGCTCCAGCACACATTCGCCCGCAAGCGCCTGATGCTGGGCATTTTGCACCTCGGCCCGCACCCGATTGCCGCTCTGCAGCAACGCACAGAAGAATGGGGCTGCCCGTACCGAGTCTCTCCCCGCGATAGCAACCACGGTTCCCGGCTCTTTACCGAACAGAACCGCCAGTTGAACCGCTGCCGGGCCGGTGCCTGCAATTAACACCTTGCCAAAGTTGCTCATTTGCCTGCTCCTTCTGCCCTCTGGGCTGCGTTAGCCTTACGGTACAATGCAACATCGAAGATATGTCCGGGGCGCAGCAGTGTATCGGCAAGCTGCCATTTATCTTCGTCCACCTGCTCCATCGGATAATTGAACAAGGACTTCAGCTTGTTCCCGAACCGCATCGCTACGACAACTCCACTGTCGGTCGCAGCATACATCCGGTCCAGCAGCTCATACTTGATCGGCACCGTAGAGCTGAAGATCATATGCGTCGCTTCGCGCGCTGCTGGCAGTTGATCGGCTGGTATGTTCTCCAGCCGGATCGGCAGGCCTTCGCCCAGCCGCTCCACCACCTTGCGCCCCAGCGTGACCGCTTCCTCGTCAATATCGACTCCGATGACCCGCGCGCCTGTTCTTCTGGCGATCAGCAGCGGAGTCATCGGGAAGGAGCCGGAGCCAACCAGCAGCACGGTGGAGTCAGAGCTTACCCGAAAGCTGCCGAATTCCTGCTCGATGCACGATTCGATATTGTGAAAGTAGCCTGCAATATCGTCCTCGCCTTGCAGCAGCTTCAGCGCGCGGTACTTCTCCATCGTCGCCACGCAGACAGCCGAGGCTCGCCGCACCTCATCTGTCAGTTGATACAGAGGAGACCTACTATCCATTATCGTTCCCAGTTCCTGCTCCGCCCCCTCTCCCGTTCCCTGCTCCAGCTCCAGTTGCTCCCACGCCTGCACATTCCGCTCATCTGTAATCCATGCCGAGTAAGCATTAATCGTCTCCTCCAGCTCAGCGCTATGCTGGACGGTTCCGTCATAGCATGCCGCCAGCTCCGCGAAGCGATCGGCATAATACTTGATCTCATCCTCCAGCCGAAGAACCCTTCTCATCTCTGTCGCTCCTCCCCAGCCGCCATGCAGAGCTGAGCCTGCCCCTGCTCCAGCGACTCCAGCTCGATAAACGCCCGGCCCTGCGCCACGATGCCCACGCTTCCTTCTATGGCGATGCTCATCGCATCCCCATTAGAGCAATCTGCATAGACATGGATGACACCTCCCGGCTGCTTGATCGGCGCCACGATCGCTTGCCCCCGGCTCCATGACAAGTATGCGCCCAGCGATGCCGTACCCGACCCGCAGCCTCGCTCCCATATCAGACTGTCAAGCGCCGGTACGTAGATCAGCGGCTCCAGCTCATTCGTCTGGCGACGGTAGAGCATCATACCGACCAGCTTCGAGCCTGGCGCCATGCCGAGCAGCCTCGCCAGCGCCATCGCCTTGCGCCTGACCGCTTCATCCAGCAGCTCCACCTCCAGAATCAGATGAAAGCTCTGCTCATAACTGACCAGCACCGCCTCCAGTTGCTCCTCCTCATAGGTGAACGTCCTGCGTTCGATGGTGCGAGGAGGCGGCATCGCAACCCGGCATATATACCGGTTGTCGCTCCTCCTGACTCTGCAAGCAACCGCCTGTGCCGCCCCCGAGGAATCGAAGGACAGCTCCAGCGCGCCTCCCGGCGACAGCTCCTGCCCGGAAGCAAACCAGGCAGCCAGCGCCATACACGCATTGCCACAGAACTCGCCTCCTGCCATATGCAGAGAGGCAACAGCCTGGGGGCTGTGTGCAGCGCCGATGAATCCTACCTGCTCTGCATGCACATGGTCATAGGACATTAGCCGGGCGGCGATAAATGAACGAGACTCAGACGGATGCTCTGAGCTGACCAGCACCGTCATGTTCTGCGTTGGATCACATTTCACGAACTCAATTTCCTGTCTCATTGCGGTTCCCCTCATCCACCTAATTTGACGAGCCTGCGGTTCCATAAATGATACTAGAATGATAATAGTAATTATTACTATTACTGAACAAGATTGATCTTACCCATAATTTGTCTCGGCGTCAATATGTATGCCAAAAAAAGTTCATAGCGGCCTTGCGGAGCATCCTCCTGCTGCGTCTGGCGGAGCGAGCTTTCGAGCTTTATAGTGAAAGACGAAAAGCCCAAAAATGCAGATAACTCTTGCTGCATTCTTGAGCTTTTCATTTATAGGGGAGCGCCAGCATGCCCCCGTTTTAAGGGCAGCCTCACATAAGTACCGCGCGCAGCTCCCGGCGCGCGGTGCATAGCGGCATGACGCCACTGGGTCGAACCACATCGCTGTCACAAGCGCTTGCCTCATAGCGGCTGCTCCTTGCCCGCCAACTTCGACCGGAAGCAGCCAGCTACGACTATCCCCGCTGACTCAGCTCTGCCGCAACCTCGGCTAGACGGGTAGCATAGCCCCATTCGTTGTCATACCAGGCGGCGACAGATAAGATCTCTCCCTGCACATGGGTCAAGGGCAGGTCAATGATCGAGGAATGAGGATCGCCGACGATGCGCGAGGAAGCCCACTCCTCCTCCAGTACATCGAGCACGCCCTGCAATGGGCCCTCCGCGGCAGCAGAGCGGAAGATATCATTCACCTGCTGAATTGTGCATGGCTTCTCTGTCACCAGATTCAGCTCGGCGACGCTGCCGGTGCGCGTTGGCACCCGGTACGCTTTCCCGGTAATTTGCAGGTCATTCCATATAAATTTCAACGCCTTGGCTGCTCCTGAGGAGGACGGGATAATATTTTCCGTTGCCGCCCATGAATCACGCCGTGCCTTCATCGGCTGATCCGTCAAGGATTGCGTGTTTGTGTAGGAATGCACGGTGGAGAATACCCCGCTTTTTATACCGAAGTTTTCGCGCACCAGCTTAACGACCGGAGCCAGTGCATTGGTCGTGCAGCTCGCCATACTAATGATCTTGTGCTGCGCCGAGTCAAAGCGATCCAGATTGATGCCCTTGAGCAATACCGCATCACAGTCATCCAGACTTTTGCTTGGGCCGCTGACCAGCACTCTTTTGGCGCCGCGATCGAGATGGGCCTGGGCTACTGAGCGGGTCACAGCCCGCCCCGTACATTCAATGACCAGATCGACCTCCAGGCTCTTCCAGTCGGGCAGCTCCTGTAATGAATTGATGTACGGGATGTTATGTTCGCCAATATGGAGATGCCCGGACTCGCCGCGAACCTGCTCCGGCCAGCGATTATAATTGGTATCCACCTCGAACAATGCCGCCAGCGTCTCCTCGTCCCTAATATCGGAGATGGACACCGGGACGAACAACGAATTTTCCAGCGCAACCCTCAATAACTGTCTTCCGATACGGCCAAATCCATGAATCGCAATTCTTTTCATTTTTGTCCTCTTTTCTACGCTTTACGCGATAATGTGTTAGTGTCTTCAACCACTTGCCCCAGTGCAAGGCAGAAGGCAGGAATAGCTTCCTGAGGCAGACTGGCGATGCATATTCGTCCTGTATCCAATAGATAAATCCCATGCTGCTCCCGCAGCACTTCAATGGAGGGCGGAGAGAGCTGCAGACACAGAAACATCCCCTGTTGTCGATGATATGACAGTAACGTATCCATCAGACCACTGCTCTCCAGCTCGGCGAATAGTGCAGCGCGGCGACGCTGCAGATCGCATCGCATCTCCTTCAGCTCCTGCTGCCAGCAGGAATAGCGATGTGGATCATTAATAATATGACTGGCGATGTAGGCTCCATGCGCCGGTGGTGTGGAATACGTACTGCGAATCATCCTCTTGAGCGTGCTGTGCCAGACTGCCAAGCGATCCGCATCCTTGAATACAAGGGTCAGGGCTCCGGTACGCTCGTTATACAATCCCATATTTTTCGAGAAGGAATTGCATATAATCAACCTGTCCGAGTGCTCTCGAAACAAGGCGAAGAGCTCGGCATCCTGCTCGGCCGATTGCGCGAAGCCTTGGTAGGCAAAGTCAAACAGCGGAATCAGACCGCGCTCCGCACAGAACTCCGCCCACTCCCTCCATTGGGAGAGCGTGGGGTCCATCCCTGTCGGATTATGGCAGCAGGCATGCAGCAACACATAATCACCAGGACGAGCCGCCTGCAGGTCTTCCAGAATCGTAGTCATGCATAACTGATCAGGATCGGCAGGCTGATACCGGTAATAGCCGATCTGCTCCGGGCGGCTGCTCAGCAGCGCAGCATGGTTCTCCCAGGTTGGGGAGCTGATCCACACCCGCGCTGCCGGGGCATCGTGCTGAATCATGCGTCCAGCAAGATGCAAGGCTCCGCTGGAGCCGACCGTCTGGATCACCTGAACATGGTGCTCGCTGCCCTCCTCGCCGGATGGGAACAGCAGACGGCGCACAGCCTGTTGAAATTCGGGAGCGCCATCCATATCGAACGTGGCCTTGCTGCGCTGATGCTGTATGCGGGCATATTCAGCCTCGCGCACCGTTTCCAGTACAGGGGAATTTCCCGATGGGTCCGTGTAGATGCCTGCCGTCAGATTGAGCTTATCTGCCCGCGGGTCCTGATGATACTGAGCTAGTAATTGCAGGATGCCGGGCTTGGTCGGGTTCGTGAGCATACTGTCCTCCTTGAATAATATCAGCGGCTATCGCATCAGCATCCATCATAAAGTCAATCCATTTGTGCGGACGGCTGCTGCCTGACTGCATAAACCACCGGGTGTGCTCGGTCGGAATGCCCAACACATATAGCTGGCCTGCAATCGATTGATTGGCCCGGATCGGGTGGAACGGAGAGTCCGTCACAGCGACACCGCCTGTCTCGAACTCCGCCTCCGCGTCCGCATTGACAAACGGGACATAGATGCCTTGATCCAGAAGCGACTGGGTCAAGCAGGAGCGATCACGGGTAATATCGGTGACCGGAACACGGCCATCAATGATTACCTGCACCGCCACCCTCGAATGCTGTACAGCAGGCGATGACATGTAGACACAAGCTTCCGTCTCCGCAGGCTCGAATTGGACAGAAGGCCCGACTACGGTGACGATCCCTGCGCGAATCAAGGCTTGCAGTTGAAGATTGCGGAAGGCAGGCGGCCCGGCAGACAAAAAGCTGCTCACAGGCGCAAATCTCGCCAGAAACTCCTTCTCATGCGAGGCAGGCTGCAGCCCCCCGAAGTCTACATAGGCGCGAATAACCGAACGCGAGTTGCGAATGACATCCAGCGCCGCCTTGAGCGGAGAATCCACATTGCCCTGCATCGCCTCGGCGTAATCGGCAGCCAGCACGTCTTGCAAGGCTTCATGGAAGGCAAGCGGCGATGGGAATATACATCCATTGAACGGATTAGCTAACGAATACAGATCGATCTTGATCGGATGCGACAGCCCTAACCGATGCGCCATCGTGCTGACTCCCTCTACAGAATCCACCTGGCATTCCAGCACCAGCTCGCATAATCTTGCCGCTTGCTCCTCGCCCTGCTCATGAAGAAGTCTGGTCTTGGCATACATGAGCGTAATTTCCGCCTCCAGCACAGGCAGCACATCCCGGTCAAAGCCTATCTCGCCCCGCTCTCGCATGGCATGGGCGCGCTCCAATGTGAAGATTACCGGCTCATACTCGTAGTCATACGGCTTCTGATTGCGGCCGCGCGCCGGGACAGGCATCCCGCTGCGGCTTCCAGCGTAGATGAGCGGCTCCCGCCCGGACGGGCAATACCGCAAGGAGCCGTCTATATCCGCTACAAATCTACCACCGCGCCCCAGTGTAAGCTCAGCGACAATATCATAGAAGGCCAGTCCCATGCCGATTATCCCGACCCTCTGCCCCGGTTCGATCGTGGAGAAGTCCATATCCGCCGCGGAATCCCCGGCGATATAAGCTACTCCGTGAGTTTGGCTGGCATAATCATGGAGAGACTTCTCCAGACCTGACAACTGATTCGTCGAATGTCCTGTTGCCAGTACCGTCCGATCAGCCTGCAAGGATTGGCCGTCCGAGAAATGCAGAAGCTGCATCTCGCCCATCTCCTCCAGGCGATCCACTCGCCCCGATATTTTGTGAAGGGCAACAGAGGGCGGCAGCGCACGCTCGATGGCGGCCAACACATAGAGCAGGTATTGTCCGTAGTAGGCTCGCGGGCCGTAGCCGCCATATTGCTCATAGTCGTCCAGGTGCAACTGCCACCACTGGGCGAAGGACGGCCCATTGCCCGGGCGAATCTCCTTGCCATCCCACAGGCCGGAGAAGGCGGAGATTTCTTGTGCGACGGTATTCATCAGCAGGTGAGGGGACTGCCCGGTCGCCCAGACCCGCCCGGTGCCTACATACCCGTCATCGATCAGATACAGGTTAATTGGCTCCCCGTTGTCCCGCTCCAGCAACCGGGCAGCCAGCCGTTCCAGAACCGACATGCCTCGCGGGCCGCTACCTATAATGGCAATTCTCAGCGCCTGCTTCATAGCTGCGGCTCGCTTAGGAGCGTGCGGCAGCCAGGCGATGGCAATGTCGTCGCCAGATGCACATTTCTGGCCGCCTCGTATGCCGCTATGCTGTATTGATCCTGGATCGTCAGTGCAATATCATCCAGATTGAGAATGTACTTCTGCTTGTAGTGGGCTTCCATCAGAAGCGGTACACACCCTTCATCCCAGGTAATAGCATCCTTCTCCAGATCTATGCTAATCTGTGCCCGCGGGCGGCGGCTCAGCACCTCCCATAACGAGCGAATCCCTTCCTCAGTGGTTCGTACAGGCAGCACATCATTGATAATGGCGTTTTTATAGAAAATATCGCCGAAGCTGTGAGCAATGACGGCCTTGAAGCCGTAATCCTTGATCGCCCATACCGCATATTCACGCGATGAGCCTGTCGCGAACTCCCGCCCCGCAACCAATATATCGGCCTGGGCATAACGAGGGTCATTCAGCACAAAGCTCGGGTCCTGCCGCCAATTGCCAAACAAGGAGCCGCTGTGTCCCACCCGCTTGGGCTGATAACAAAATCGCGCAGGAATGATCTGATCCGTATCCACATCGTTTCTCGTTAAGGGCATGCCGTATCCGCTAATCCGTTCCCTGCTCATCCTCGTCTCCCCTCTCATCCTACAAATCTGCTACTCTGCTAATCCGTCCAGCAATCGCACTGGCGGCTGCCACGGCAGGCGAAGCAATATGGGTCATCGCATTCACACCCTGCCGTCCTTCATAATTACGATTGCTCGTCGAGACCGAACGCTGCCCGCTCCTCATACTGTCTTCATTCAAGCCGCAGCACATCGAGCAGCCAGGCAACTGGCGAAAGTCCGCGCCCGCCTGCCTGAATATGGCATCCATCCCCTCGCTGATGGCCTGATCGCGCACCCGGGTAGATCCGGGGACGATGATCATATGCACATTGGGATGAACAGAGCGCCCCTTCAATATATGTGCCACCGTGCGCAAATCCTCGATGCGCCCGTTCGTACAAGACCCTACGAACACTTTGTCAATCGGAATGTCCCGAAGAGATTGCCCCGCCTTCAGGTTCATATATTCCAGCGCACGCTGTACCGCCTGCCGCTGACTCGGCTCCTCGTAGTCATCGATGTCTGGCACACTCTCGTCAAAATGAATATTTTGATAAGGAGCCGTCCCCCATGTGACACTCTCCCCGATCGCTGCGCCATCCAGCACAATCTCCTTGTCGAATACAGCGCCCGGATCACTTACGCATGTACGCCATCGCTCCACTTCCTCCGCAGCAGGTGGATTCCCGCTCGCCGAGATCGTCCGGGTCAGATAATCGACCGTCACCTCATCCACCCCGATCAGGCCCGCGCTCGCCCCCGCTTCTACGGACATATTGCATAAGGTCATGCGCGCTTCCATGCTGAGCCCTCTAATGGCTGAGCCGGCATACTCGATGACATAGCCTATTCCGCCGCCAGTGCCCAAGGAACGAATAATAGACAGTGCCAAATCCTTTGCCGAGCTCTGCTCCGGCAATTGATTGTTCACTGTAACCCGCATCGATTTGAACTTTTGAAATCTTAACGTTTGCGTTGCCAGCACATGCTCGACCTGGCTTGTGCCAATCCCGAATGCCAGTGCAGCGAAGGCGCCATGGGTGGTCGTGTGGGAATCGCAGCACACCAGCGTCGTGCCGGGAAGCACCAGCCCCTGCTCCGGGGCGATGACATGGGTGATGCCCTGGCCAGGGTCGCCCAGCCTGAACAGGGGGATGCCGAACTCTGCGCAATTGCTCCGCAGCAGATCCACCTGCTTCCTGCGCACCTTATCCTCCTCCAGCGCAACGGCAGAGCGTGTGGGCGTGTTATGATCCTCGGTCGCTACCGTCAGGTCTGGCCGTCGCACTGGTCGCTTGGCTGAGCGCAAGCGGTCGAATGCCTGAGGCGTATTAATCTCATGCAACAGATGCATATCAATATAGATTAAATCTTCGATCCCGCCCAGATCCTTGATGCAATGAGCGGCCCATATTTTCTCTACTAACGTTTTAGCCAACATGGTCACCTTCTTTATTGCGGAATAAGCGTGTTCCTCGTCTCATGGACAGTTGGCCCGCATCTGCCATAAGCGGCAGCGCCAGCAATGATGCGATTCCGACTACAATCCAGACCCCCAGCCAGGACGACAGATGCAAGATAAAGGGAATCATGTAGGGAATCACAAACGACACGGCGAACACCGTCATCCCCATCATGCCCAGCGCTCTGCCCGCATAGCGCACTCCGGCTACAACAGCGATCTCGGTATAGCCGATCCCATGCCAGGCATTGCCCGCCAGACCGGTAATCACCAGCAAGCCGACAGCAACATAGACATTCTGCTCCGAGAACAGTCCCAGCACGATGCCAGCGATACCCGCAATGATCGCGATCATGCAGATAACCTGACGCCGATTTTTGCGCTTGTCGGTCAGATGCCCGGTAACCAGTCTCAGCACCCCGCCACCGATCTGAATGACGAAGGCAATGATCGTAATCAGAGCCAGATTAAGCTGATACTGGTCGGTGAGATATACCGAGGCAAAGGTAAGGACGGCCATCTGCGGGAAGGTCAAGGCAGCGCCTGCCAGAGCGATCTTCCACACCGATAACCGCTTGAGGGGCGACACAGCCGCTTGGGCTGCCTCGCCCGCAGCGCCCGGGGTGATCGCCAGCTCGATCATCCAGATCGATACGACGACCGCCATAACCAGACATAACGCGCCAAGCGTCAGAAACGCCGCATCAAAACCGAATGAAGAGGCAATGTGCGGCACGGTAACCGAGCCGATCGCTGCCCCTACAGGAATAGCCGTCTGGCGGACACTCATGGCAAAGCCGCGCTCATGATCCTGGAACCAGGTCATGACCGCGCGGCCGGAGGAGGAGTTGATACTCCCCCCCACCGCTCCTGCAACAATCAATAGTGCGCCCAGTGCCCGATAATCGGGAAGCCGATCCGCTGTGGGCACAAATCCGTATGAAATCACCAGGTAAGCAGCGCCCATTAACGCCAGACCGATGATGAGCACAATCTTGTCGCCAAGCTTGTCAGTCAGCACTCCCCAGATAATCTCGGACAGTCCGACTCCCAGACCCATACAACCGAGCACAAAGCCCAGCTCTGCCATCGAAAATTGATAATCGGTACGCATGAGGACCCCGGATACGGGAATGCCTGCAAAGCCAATCGCAAACGTAATCTGTGCCAGCACGCCAATAAATAAAATAAACCAACGGTATCGTGTTGCTGATGGGTTCGTAGTGGTTGTTGTCATGTTCGCTTCCTTTCACTCTTCAATAGGTTGAGGCGGCTTCTCCCACACAATCAGAGCCAGACACCCGATGTCACTGCGCGAATGATGGCGGCTGCCCGGCGGCAGCAGCATCATTTCATTCTTTCTCACCGTGCCTTGACTAGTAATCATCTCCCCCTCGAAAATATAAGCGAGCTCGTAGCCAGTATGCAGGTGCGGCGGTGATTCCCCGCCCGGCTCATAGCGGATCAGCGCAGCGCCAGTGCCTCCTGTATCCTCAGGGCGAAATAGCCAATGAACGGCGGATTTGGATCGCTCAATGGCCCGGAAAGGGCTGAATTCCAGCTCCGTTGCCGCCAGAACGCCGGATTCATCCTCTTGGAGAAGCACCGGCAAGCTTTGTACCAGGTTGTGCAATGTATTGTTCATCATCGCAATGTCGTATGATCCCGAGTCGAGAAATCATACTCTCCTTTCATCCTTTTTATTCCATTTCAATTTCTGCTGGCAGTAAGAGGTTGATCGCTGGCACAGCCATACACATCATTTGCCCAGTAATCCGCAAAGGTATCGGCGGTTGCCCGGTCTCTGAACGTATAGGTCTTGAGCAGCCAGCGCTTGGAGGTATCATCAGGATTGTTGACCTCGATACGCTCCCGATTATGAAGCCCGAATTGATTGGCGAAGACGAGCAGATCGCCGTACTCCAGCCGATGGCGCGATTTCGGAGATTTGGTCATGCCATCCTTGAAGGCCAGCAGCGCCTCATACACCTCCAGCGGAGCGTCCGCTACAGGCTTGGTGAGTGTATCCTGGAAGCATAGCATCCCGTCCTTGAGAATCGCATGCGCGCTGGACCGCTCCCAGTCCTTCACCTTCTCGCGCGTCAGGTCATCAACCTCTGTAACAAACCATGGCTCGCTCAAAATCTGCACCTGCTCCGAGGTAAGGTGGCTGATGATGTCCTGCCCGTCAATATAGGTCGTGTAGACCAGATCATTAGAGGGACAGCGCACTCCCAGCAGTGTAATATAATCAGCTCTGACCGGATGGCTGGTGCGGTCGTTATGATAGATCAGATCGCCATCGGTGAAGCCGGTACGCTTCCCGCGGAACCGATTAATGCTGACCACATCAGTGAAGAAATCCCCATTATTGCGAGAGGCATAGGACAGCAGAGGGGTCTGAAGAAGGTAGGCAAACACCCCCAGAAAGGCTTCACCCAGAAAGGTTTTCTTCAATCGATATTTATCATTGATCGGGTCGTCATGGTTCAGATCTGGAATCTCGGTGTCCATCGGGCAATTGCGGAGCACATGGACATGAGCGCCTTGCTGGCGGTCAGAGCGGATTCGCTCGCACAGGGCTGTAAAGAATACTGGGAGCTGCTCCTCCTGTACAGTACGAATCATGGCCTTTTCAAAGCTGGGGAAATCCACATAGGGAGAGATGGCGGCGACGGCGGACAGCGCTGTGCCAAGAGCTTGGCGTTCATCATCTGTAAACATGTAATAGGCGTTCAAAGTAAAACTCCTTCCTCGCTTAGAAATTGTTCAAGCGTATAGAGCTCCGACAGCTTCTCTATGACGGTCATCGCACTTTGATGGCTGTGAGAATCGCTGGAGGAGATGCAATCTGACAGCGGTCGGACGGTATAGCCCCGGTCGTGGCCGCTCATAACGGTGCTAAGCACCACGAACTCTGTCGAGACGCCGCTCAGATAGAGCGTGTCGATCCCTTGCGCTCTCAGGACTGTCTCCAGATTCGTATTATAGAAGGGATCAATACGGTTCTTGGTAATAACCGCCTCATGAGGCAGGGGACGCAGCTCATCATGCACCTGTGTCGCCCATGTGCCGAGCACAACCTGCTGTCTTTCCTTGACATGCCGGAACAGCTTCGAGCGGATGCTCCATTCCGGGTATCCCTCGCTAAAGCCGACTATGACGTAGATGACAGCTATGCCTGCCCTCCGGCAATGCTCGATCGCTTGCGCGGTGCGGGCTACAGTCTGCCGCTCCTGTGCCTGCTCATAGAAGCCATCCTTGCCTACACTTCCATCTTCATGAACAAGATCATTGATCAGGTCCAGCACTAGCAAGGCCTTGCTCATACGCTCACCCCTGTAGCTCTGAATCCAAGCTCATGCTTAATTTTGCGGGTAAATGTCGGCAGATCATCGCATGAACTGGAATGATGAATGAATTTCTCATACAGAGCATTAATCTGTTCATCAGTGGAGGAGATGCCTAATTCCTTGAGAAGGTGGCGGATAATCGTTCTGCCCGAATGACGGGTGACCAAGAGCTGTCGTTCTCTGCCCAGGTCCATAGGCTTCACATATTCATAGGTATCGGGATCGTTCAATATGCCCTGCTGATGAATTCCTGCGGCTGTACTGAACACATATTTACCGAACAGAGGCTGCATGCGCGAATCCTCCAGATCGATATATCCCTGCAATGTCAGATAAGCCGTATACAATTTGTCCAATTTGATCCCGGTCTCCAGCCCGTATTCACTGCCCTTATAATGCAGAAAAGCCGCCACCTGCTCCAATGAGGTATTCCCTGCCCGCTCGCCAATACCGCCAAGCGTAGCCTGAACCTCATCCGCTCCCTCCTTGATGGCCTCCAGCACATTGGCTACACCCAGTCCCAGATCATTATGGCAGTGCGTCGAAATTTTGATCTGTGGCCCGGCAATTCTGCGAATAAAGCTGATCAGATGACCGAAGGTAGGCGGAACCGCATAGCCTGTCGTATCCGCGAGAATCATCTGGTTGGCGCCCGCCTCGAGTGCTGTCCTGGTTATGGCTTCAATGTAGTCATACTTGGCACGGCTAGCGTCCTCAATGCCCACAGCAATATTCGCAAGTCCTCTCTCTTTGGCATACATGACCGTCTCCCGTATCTCCTCGAGCCCCTGCTCGCGGGTGATATGCCGCTTATTCTCCAGATGAAGATCACTACCGGTGGCCACTAGCATGACCAGATGACGGTCGCTCACCCCTCCAGCCTCCAATGCAATCCGTACATCATTGACCTGGGTGCGTGAGAAGGTAGCAAATGACGCTCTCTGCAGCTTGGAGCTAATGAGCTGGGTCGCTACAAAATCAGTGTGCGAGGAGGCCGGAAAGCCCGTTTCAATCGTGTCGACTCCAGCTTCTTCGAGCATAAGCGCCAGGTTCAATTTCTGTTCAGGGGTCATTGCATTACCTGGTGCCTGTTCGCCATCCCTGAGCGTAGTATCAAGAAAAGTGATTCGTTTTCTCATCCCACCACATCCTTAATAGCAGCTTTTTAGTTTGCACACCTACACCTGCGAGCTCCGTTATACAACCCTTTCGTGAGCATCTGCACCAAGCATAGCACCCCAGATTAAATCCATAAATATCCTATATAGGATATAAAAGTTTCCATTGAAAATAGCTGAAACGAGTGAAAAAGTGGACAAGCGAGGGATTGAAAAAATGAGGCGACCGTGATACATTGAAGTAGATTGGAAATAAATGTATCGTGTATACACTCTCCCCTTTCCTACTGAGTGTGATAAGCACTCAACCCCCGCTGCCGGGACGGCACCTGAAGCTGCGCAATGTCATCTACGCTGAACTAATGAAGGAGGAATTCAATTATGAGTGTCTTTGGACTGGCTTCCAAGCAACTCAAAAGCTGGTTCAGTCTATCCGATCTGAACCCGGCTACCGTTGCCATGCTGGAGCAAAATGTAACGCAGGCAGGCCCGAATTACAGGTCATTCAAGCTATCTCCCCAAGCTATGGAAGCCGTACTCATGCGAAATCAAGAGCTGCTCACAGTCGCGAATGAAGACATGCTCCTCGTCAATTCTGGGATTGGAATCCCGCATCTTTTTATCGTTACAGACCCCAATGGTATCGCCATCCGTATTATCGGAGAGAAGGAAATTGTTGAACGGCTCCAAAGCTTCGAGATCGACATAGGCTCCTCCTTCGCTTATGAAAATGCCGGAATCAACGGAGTATCCCTGGCAATGCATCTACAAGGCACCGTCGTCGTACAGGATAATGAACATACGCTTGCTTTCTATAAGAATTGGGCCTGTGTGTGCTCACCGGTTCGTGTGTGCGATGAGATCTGTGGCTACGTTGATCTATCCTTCCACACCGATGTTGATGTTACCTTTGCCGTGCCCTTGCTGAATAAGATGATTGAGAAGATGGAGAGCAGCCTGAGGGAGAATCGAGCGCGCATACGCAAGAAATCGGAACATGGACGGTTCGATGCTTATCACTTGTCCAATCGTGAACAGGAGGTCGCTCTGGGCTGGCTGCAAAATAAAAGCGTGCTGCAAATGGCCCATACGATGGGGATTACGGAGGGAACCATACGGAATGTACTCAAGAAGGTCTATGCAAAAACAGGAGTGAATGACAAAGGGCAGTTCTTCCGAAAATTTCTAAAGTAAGCAATCGGACTATCCGGCACCTCATCCCCCGGCCGGCCCAGCATTCGAGCAAGCTGTGACCGATGCCGGGCAGATGATGCGTGCGAGTCGCCTCGCTAGCCCTAGACGCCACTGTGCCTCTGCTAGCCGATAGGCGTGACTGGCAGCAGCAGCCTGAATGGGCTATCCACGTAGTTGCCGTTATATAACAGACGCTACACCTGCGCTTACCTGGGCGCGGCATTGCCGCAAGGTTCAGAGAAATTCGCCTCTCACCAGCATCTTCACCTCACCAGACACATAGACATCTCCCGTCGAAGCATCCATATGCACATACAGTAAGCTCGGCCTGCCAACGAATCGGCCTTGCTCCAGGATGATCCGCTCAGACAGATCGCATCGCTTCCACTTCTGAAGATACGCTCCTGCCGGCCCTGCTGCGCTGCCGGTGGCAACATCCTCCACCTGCCCAAGATTGTCCCATGTGCGTCCTTCCTTGTTGGCTACATCCAATACATAGACAAATTTGGCCTGTACCTTGCCCAGTCGCTCCTCCAGGTCGTCGACCACGATCGCTGCCTGCTCCAGGCCAGAGGCGAGCGGAATGATAAGATAGGGCAGGCCGGTGGAGATGACCTCGAGCGGCAAGCCGGGGTATCGATGGGATGGCGACAGATTCAACGCTGCCAGCAGCTCCGATGCCGCCGCCTCGTCCACTGTGCCGATATAGTGCGGCGTCCCCTGATTCATGATCGCCTCGTAATAATCCAGCTTCCTTGCCGAATCTGCCCGCACGATCTTATGATTCAGCTCCAGTTGCACGGAGATGCTGCCTTCACGCGGATAGATGTCCTGATGGATCGTGGATACGGCACCGAGTATCGGATGCCCGGCAAAATCCAGCTCCTCCTCCACCGTGAATATTCGTGCCCGAAATGAACGCTCTCCCGTCTGCCTCAGAAAGATCGTCTCGAACTGCTTGAATTCCTGAGCGAGCCGCTGCATCGTCTGTTCGCTCAGCTCATCCTCATGAAAAATAACGGTCAGGCCATTGCCTGATAGTGCCTGGGAACTGAATACATCCACATGGTAATATTTCATTGGTATTCTCCATCCTCTCCGTATTTGAACATTCCCCTGCCGGGGCATGTCTTCAAGCTCACTCATAGGCCTCTACACTCTAGAGAATCTCCCAGCTTTTTTGTATGATAGAATAGGCTCCGATATACGTCATCGAAGCTGCCTCTGTCCCGTCTGCAAGAGTCTATGCCGGACACGGGCTTGTCACGCACACATCTGAGGAGGAACGACAATGTTCAAGAAATTTGCTTCTGAGGCGCTAGGTTTAAGTGATATTGGCAAAGTCATTGATCCAAAGGACTTCGACAAGGTTGACACTGATGATTATGTCATGCATGAGGACAATGAAAAAATTTATTTTATCATTAAATCTAAAAAAGATGAATATTGCTTCACCAATCTCGCCCTGATTCATCTGGATGGCGAGAGTGCGATTAGCAGCAAGCGCGTACTGAAACGCTATAGTTATTCCTCCAATCCCGTATCCAGAGTCTTGCTGGAAACCGCCGGAACGGTTGACCTCGACGTAGAGATCAAATTTCATATCGGCAACATTGAATTCTCCATTGATGTGGACAAGAAACAGTTGGAGCAGGTCAAGGATCTGTATAAGGCTTTATTTAAAATCTCCGAGCTGATGACCTCCAATCAGACGATGCATGAATACGCGATGACTAGCGTTCAGATTGCTCAGAACAGCCTTGGTCATCTGCATGCCTCCCAGGGGCAAGCTGCTGAGCAATTTCAAGCGATTATGGCAGGGGCTTTCGACTGGATGAGAAGCAAGCATGCGGAGTACCGGAGGAAGGATTTCGGTTACGTGTTCGAGAAGTACATTAATTTCTAGGCAATCTCTTCACCCTTCGAGAAGCGCAAGCATCGACGAAGATAAATACAACATGGGGCGATCCAGACCGCGATAGGCTAAGCTGCAAGTAGACAGGCATGAATTCTGTCTGTCTACTGCAGCGAGCCGCTATCCTGGTACAGGACGCCCCATTTCTCATCCATACATTCATTTCATGAGCTGCCTGCTCTCCAACTGGGAGCCTGCATTGCCCACCCGCCAGCAATCCCCCATACACCGCGCGCTGATAGCGACCAAGACGCTGGATGACCCTAGCGGTTACCGCTTGGAGACGGAGGGAGTGCTCATGCTGCCGGAAGTGCCAGCCGCCCGACCGCGCAGAATAAACTGCACAACCAGCATCTGCAGCAGCAGCGAGCAGGCCATAGCCAGCAATACCGCCGCAAAGGATGCTCCCCAGTCAAGGGCAGTCGTTGCCAATGCACCGCCGATGGCGCCAGACATGAAGTTCGTCATACTGAACACGCCCATTCCAGCCCCCAGCCGGTTAGCGGGCAGCAGCAGCGACACGAGCTTGGACATCGCCGACTGGATAAATACAAAGCCGACATTGGGCAGGATCAGACATAGCGCCACAACCCACGCTCCCGCCCAAGACAGCCCTGCCAGCAGGACAAAGCCCGTAATCATCAGCGTCGCGGCCATCAGCAGCATCGGAATACTGCCGAAGCGGTCAGTCCAGCGGCCGCCGAGCCGCCCCATGAAAGCAGCCGCCAGCGCCGCCGGGAACAGTACGAGGCCGATCTTGTCCGCCCCGAGCCCGAATGTTGAGCCCAGCATTAATGGAATAACCAGCATCAGGCTGAAGCCCGTCATCGAGGACAGGAACACCGCAAGGATCGCGAAGCGGAACGAGCCCTCCGTGAATAGCGACAGCGAGATGAACGGCTCCTGAGAGCGCCGGCTGCGCATAATGAACAGGATGAGCAGCAGCACACAGGCGCCCCCATATGCGGCTGCCAGCGAGCTGCCAAAGCTGGTGATGGTCAGCATCAGCAGCGCTACCGCTCCAGCCAGCAGCGCAGCGCCGACCGTGTCGATCTTGCCAGGACGACGCGCTTCGTCAGGCAATGCCCGGCGCAGGAACGGCAGCACAATCAGTGTGCCAAGCGATAATAGAAATAGAAACTTCCAATGCAGCGCTCCAGCCACAATACCGCCGATAATCGGGCCAATCCCCGATGACAGCGCAATGAACGACGCGATCAGTCCCATGACGGTACCGCGCCGCTCAGGCGGAAAATACCGCGCCGGAATCATCATCGCCAGTGCCGGAATCGATGAGGCGCCCGCCGACTGCACCAGCCGCCCAACCAACAGCCACGCATAGCCCTGCGACACGAAGCCGAGCACAGAGCCGATAGCGAATACGACGATGCCGATGGTCATCAGCTTCCTTAATGGAAACAGATCCGCCAGCTTTCCGAACATCAAAGAACCGATCGCATATACCATGGCGTAGCCTGTAATGACCCAGCCTGCCAGCGAGGCCGAGATATTCATATCCTTGGAAATCTCCGGCAATGCGACATTAAATACCGATACATTCATTACCGAGAACAATAATAGACAACCGAGAAGGTAGACAATCCCTTTGCCAGGCTGCGGCCCTTCATTACCGCTGCCCTCAGACCTTGCCGCCCGGTTGCCCTGGACCCCTTGTGTACTGCTCATCCTATCAAGCTCCCCCTCTGTTCATAACCATGGCGTGTACATTAGTCAGCACACGCTTCAGCAGATCAATCAGCAGATTGTATTCCTCATCGCTGATTCCCTGCCGCCCGATGCTCATCAGCTTCCGCAACCGTTCCTTCACCTTGGGGACGACTTTATAACCATCCTCCGTCAGGTAGAGCTGGTTACAGCGTTGATCCTCAGGCGAAGCAATCCGTTTCACATAGCCCTCTGCCTCCAGCTTGCTGATCGCTTTGGCCGTTGTCGTCTTGTCGATCAGCAATTCCTCGCTCAGCACCTTCTGTGTGATGCCCTCCCGCTCGGCGATCGTCAGCAGGAAGATGTATTGCCCGCTTCCTATCTTGTATTCTGCCAGCTCGTCCGCTATCGCAATCTGGAGATGACGGTAGATCGCCGACACATACTTATTCGCGGATTCATACGTCCCCCCGCTGCTGATACAAGTCGACAGCTCATACGACCGCTTATCCGCTCCCGCTAAGCCTGCCTCTCTACAGCTCGCATCCATCTCCTGCTGGATAGATGGCGTCTTGACAGATGGCGTACCGCCTGCTGCCACATGGTCAGTCGGCCTATCATCACTGCTCTGCCCGTCCACAAGCGGTAGCTCTGCCCGTCCCAGCCTCATCTCGTCTCTTCGCTCTTTGCGCTCCTTGCGCTGCTCGCGCACCCGAATCCCCCCCCTCTTTCTCCTCTGTCTTTCTTATAATTATGATGCTATTGCAACTAATTTGATCACTCAACCATCTTACCCAAATTAGAATGCTATTGCAACTAATTTATCAAAAAAAATAGGCATTCCCGCTCACATGCGGCAACGCCCACTATCCGTGTGACTCACAGCCCTCTATTTCTGCGCGCTTGCTGCCGTTCGATCCACTGTCTGCGGCTGGACGACATACCATACGCCTCCAAGTCCAGCAGTGACAAGGGGCTGTCCAAAAAGCCCCCAATAAAAAAGTTGGGCGGAGAAACGTAATGTTTTCCGTCCAACTTTTTTGGTTCTTTTGCTTCTGTTGCAAAGTGGCGAAGCGAATGCCCGCCACCTTCAGTAGATTGTGCGCTAGAGCCACAATCCCAAACTCGGTGTGAACCTTCTCCAGTCCTCGCAAGGAGAACCTTCGGAACGACCGGTTGCCCTTGATGTGACCAAATACGCTCTCAACCTCGACTTTACGCCGAGCATAGATCGCAGATTTCTCGTCATCCTCAAGGGCTCTTTTGGCCTTTGCTTTCAGTTCTTCCCATATCGTATTCCAGTGTACCTGACGGTTTCCTTTCGCCTTGGTGCATGCAGGCTTGAAGGGGCAGTTGCTGCAATCTTCACATTCATAGATCTTGAAGCTTTGCTCCAGACCCGATGCATTTTTCTTGGTTTGGTATTTCTTAAAGCGAATATAGCGGCCATTCGGGCATACAAACTGATCATCGTGCGCTTCATACGTCCAGTTTGAGGCATGTCGGATGTCCTTTTTGTAACGACGTGTTTTCTCCTTCATATAGCTGCCGTAAGGCAGGAGCACATCAAAACGCGGTTCTTTTTCTTCTCCTAGCGCATACAAATAGTTTTCCTCACTTCCATAGCCTGCGTCGGCGATCACCGTTTTGGGCATCGGCAAAGAAGACGCTGCGTGGCGCTTCATATGGGGGATGAAGCAGCGCGTATCAGTAGGGCGTTGGTGCAGGCTGTAGAACAGAATGAACTGGTTTTCGGTCGCCAGCTGTACATTGTAGCCCGGCTTCAATTGACCGTTTTTCATGTGATCTTCCTTCATCCGCATAAACGTAGCATCTGGGTCGGTTTTGGAGTAACTGTTACGATCACCAAAGATGGTTTTCTGTTGCTCATACTTAGCCAATCGAGGGAGAAAGTCCTCCTGTATTTGTTTCAGCGGTTGCCTCCATGCGCTTCTTTTTCGGCGTAGCTCTTTCCTGTCTTCGCTCCTGCTTGCCTGTGCGATCTGTTCGGTGAAATCCTCGACCTTCTCTTCTAACATGGCGGCTGCTTTTTTTAGCTGGGCAGGGAGTTCCTCAGCGCCTACTGCCGTGTATTCGCCAGCTTCCTGCTCGGCGAGTGCATGAATATGTGCCAGGGTTGCCTGCACCTTTTCCTTGAGCTTCTCTTCGAAGCGCAGTGTGGATTTTTTCCACACAAATGAATACTTGTTCGCGTCAGCTTCGATCTTTGTGCCGTCGAGGAAGTAGTTGTCCATGGTGATGTACTTGTCCGCAATAAGCTTGTGAATCATCGTTTCAAACAGCTCATCCATAAGGGCTTTCATGCGCACACCGCGGAAATCGTTCAACGTGCGGAAATCCGGTTGTTGCATCGCCGCCAGCCACATTGCCGGAATGTTTTCGCGCAGAAGTTTCTCGATGCCCCGGCAGGAGTAGACCTTTTGCGAGTATGCGTAAAGAATGACCTTGAGCATCATTTTCGGATGGTAGGAGCTGCGACCTCCTCCCGTATAATAAGCAAATAACTGCTGGTCAGGGATGGCTTCAATCATCTCATCCATAACACGAGCCACATGATGGTTAGGAATAAGCATCTCCAAATCCAGAATCATCTGAGCTTGTTTGTTGTCGTAGGATTTGAATGTAGGGGCAAGAGGTTGCTTCGCTACGGCCTGCTCTGCGATTTCCTGTAGAGGAAGTGTCAGTTGCATGGTATACTGTTCTGTAGTAGTCATTTGATTACGCAAAGAAATCGTCCTTTCCTAAATGGGTGTGTGGTAACTTCCATTTTACAAGAAAGGACGATTTTTTTGTTCACATTTTTAACATTCAACAAATGGGGGGGCCAACCGTCAGTTTTGACTGACTTTCTGGACAGCCCCTTTGTGTGCATATTCTAATCGGTCTAAAGCTACACGGTCGATAGAATCTCGATTCCTCTGATGATTTGTTCATCCGATGGCGTCGAGAAATTCAATCGAATGGAGTTGCATGGGGCAGACTCATCAACCAGGAATGCTGTACCTGGCACAACCGCTACGCCCTTGTCGGCTGCCTGCTTGCAATAGTCCAGCATCGTCACCTCTGGCGGCAGCTCGCACCACAGGAACAGCCCGCCCTCCGGCTTATGATAGGTCAGCTTTCCGCTCATATGCTGGTTCAGCAGCTCGATCATCAAGGTGCATTTGCGGCGATAAATGTCCCGTATGCTCTTGATGTGGCCAGCATAGTCGTATTCCGTCATGAATTTGCTGGCCAGAATCTGCGGCAGCATCGCCGTATGCACATCCTCGCCCTGCTTGGCGACGATCATCTTGGAGGCGATCTCCTTCGACGCCAGCACATACCCGACGCGCATCCCGGCGGATAATATCTTGGAGAAGGAGCCGACATAGATGACACGTCCCTCTGTATCCATGGACTTGATCGTCGGCACTTCCTCCCCGCTGAACCGCAGCTCTCCATAAGGATTATCCTCCAGTACGACCACATCATACTGCTTGGCCAGCTCGTAGACCGCCTTGCGCTTCGCCAGACTGGTTGTTATGCCTGTCGGATTCTGAAAGCTAGGGATAAGATAGATCAGCTTGACATTGCGCTCGGTTCGCAGCGCCTGCTCCAACTGATCCAGATCGATGCCGTCACTCTCCATCGGGATGCCCTTGAGCTTCGCTCCGAGCGAACGGAAGCTGTTCAGCGACCCGATAAAGCTCGGGCTCTCGCACAGGATCGTGTCGCCCTCATTGCAGAACACCTTGGCTGCCAGCTCGATGCCCTGCTGTGCGCCGGATACGACGAACAGCTCGTCCGACTCCACACCGGACTGAAAGCGAGTCTTGAGATGCTCCGCCAGCGCCTCGCGCAGCGGCGCATAGCCCTCCGTGACGCCGTATTGCAGCGCAGCGACCGGATTGTCCTCCAGAATAGACTGGGTATACTCGCGGATCGCTTCGACGGGAAAGGTCTCCATCGCCGGATTGCCCGCAGAGAATGGAATGACGTTCTTGCCTGAGGTCGCTTTCAGAATCTCACGGATAATCGATGGCTGCAGCGCTGCGATTTTATCGGAAAATCTATAATTCACACCAACATCTCCTCTGAACGAAATAGATCAGCCCCCGACATGCTGGGCCATGAACTACTCAACCTATATCACGAAATGAAATGGTTCGTCAACCGCGTTCTCCAACATGGGCTTGGCAGCGTTCAGCGGTGCGACCGACACGATCACGAAGCAAAGCACCGCGCGCGTAAAAGCTGCGCACGGTGCGACAAAGCGACAAACAAAGCGTCAAAGCCAACAGAGCTAAAGTCCGCTTCAGAGCCAGTTATCTGTTCAGGCGTATTCCCGCTCGGCCTCGTGCAAAAGCATATGCTTCATGTCATGACCCGAAGGGTTCTGGAACACCCGCAGTCCGAACTCCGGCGCAACCGCCAATATATGGTCAAAAATATCGGACTGAATCCCCTCATAGACTGCCCAGGCAATATCATTCGTGAAGGCATAGACCTCAATCGGCAAGCCTGATTCCGCAGGCTGCAATTGGCGCACCATACAGGTCATGCCGCGGTGAATCCGTGGATGGCGATCAAGATAAGACTGAATATATACTCTGAATATACCGATGTTCGTCAGCGCCCGGCCATTGACCTTCACGGAGCGGTCAATCTCATGCTCTTCATTATATTGCTCAATCTCCTCCTCCTTGCGAGCAATATAATCCTGAAGAATATGAATCCGGCGGAACCGTTCAATCATCTCCGGTGTGCAGATTGTGATACTGCTCATGTCCACATACACGGCACGCTTAATGCGTCTTCCACCGGAGCTCTGCATCCCCCGCCAGTTCTTGAACGAATCGGAGATGAGCGCATAGGTCGGGATCGTCGTAATCGTCTTGTCCCAGTTCTGCACCTTGACCGTATTTAAGGAAATATCCAGTACCTCGCCATCCGCCCCGTACTTCGACATCTCGATCCAGTCGCCTACCCGCACCATATCGTTGGAGGTCAACTGCACTCCGGCAACGAGGCCGAGAATGGAGTCCTTGAAGATCAGCATAATGACCGCAGACAGCGCCCCGATCCCGCTGAGCAAGATCACCGGACTCTCCCCGATCAGATTGGAGATAAGCAGAATACCGCCAATCATATAGATGAAAATCTTGACCACCTGTATGTAGCCCCGGATCGGCCTCGCCTTCGAGATTTCATAGGTGACATAGATGTCATTGACGGCATCCAGCAACGCATTCAATACCATGAGCACCACGATGATGAGATAAATATAGACGCCCTTCTCTATCAGTAGTTGATAGAGGGGAAACAGGGCAGCCGAATAATAGATGATGACAGCCGGAACGATATGGGACAGCTTGTGGAACACCTTGCGCTCCAGCATGATGTTATCCCACGTATAGCGATTGTTGAGAACGTAATATGCAATAATTTTCAGTACAACCTTCTTCGTGACATAATTAGCCGCTATGCTCAATAAGATAATGCCGGCAACCATGACCGCATTAGCCAGATAGACCGCCATGCCAGCCGATACACCCAGCTCCTCGAACCACATCTGAATGAATTTCATGTATGCCTCCTCACCTGCTAGTAGACGATGCTTACTGTCATTATAGCCATTTGCCTTGAATTCCTGTGGCATCTATCGGATGCTGGGACATGCTCATAAGCGTAAACGGCTGTTCCTGTCCTTGACGGGTAAAGCTTCGTCTCGAGTAGAAATAAGCGTGCCTTCCCCAAAAAAGCTGCCCCGCAACACCAGATTGCGGTGTCATATGGGGCAGCTTGTACGCCTTACTAGACTATTCGTAGATGTGGTTCAGCAGCCGGTACAGGAATACGGCCGTCTCTGCCCGGGTTGCGCTCGCTGTCGGATGAAGCTTGCCGTTGCTCCCTTGAACCAGGCCGGAGGCGATCAGACCAGCAACACTTTCCTTCGCATAGGCGGCAACCTGATCGGCATCGCTATACCCCTTCAGGCTCGCATCTGAATCCAGTTGCTTCAGCTCCAGCTTGTCCAGCGCTCTCGCCGCAATCGTAAACATCTCCTGGCGCGTAATCGTTCCCTTCGGATGATAGCGTCCCTCGCCTTGTCCTTCGATTAATCCCAAGGACTTCGCGATGTTAAGCGGCTCGTAATAATAATCCGTAGCCCGAACATCCGTGAAAGGCGTGGCGGATGAGCCCTTCAGTCCAAGCATCCGAACGAGCAGTGTCACGTAATCCGCTCTCGTCATCAAGGCAGCCGGACTGTAGGTGTCCGTGCGGGTGCCCTGAATGACAGCTCTGGCCGCCAAGGCTTCGATCTGCTGCTTCGCCCATCCATACTTGTCCAGATCGTTAAATGGAGCCGCGCCCATCTGCGCAATCGCGTAGGTGCCCATCTCGTTCAATCCCCCGCGCACGGCTGCAGCCGTCGCATCATAACGAGCCCCCGGCACTGCTGTCGCATGGCCGTTCTCATCGATCGCCCATACAACGAGGGTATGTGCATGATCCTGCTCGCGATCAGCAAGCTGGTACGGCAGCTCGATCTCAACCGCTGCGCCTGCCCGTCCTGGGATGAGGGCCTGATTGTTGCCAGTGAGCTGTACCTGAATGACCGGACGGCTGCCGATCTTGGCCCGCAACGGCTCGGATATGCGCACCGCATCTGCTCTGCTGATCGTCAGCTTCAACTTGTCGCCAGTTGTGCTCACAGAGCTGTCCACGTAGTTGGATGGCAGGATCACCGTGCCATACGCCGTTATAATCTCAAGCTGGTGCTGCAATGTCGGCTGGTTCAGCGCATTGGACGGCACAGCCACCTCGATCTGCTGCACCCCTGCGCCAGATTGTACGGCTACCTTGATGCGCACGGTCTTCACTCCTCCCCCGACAGCGGCTTGCAGCGCAGATGCTAGCTGATCAGCCTTCACCTCGGCCCTCGCCAATGATGTCGACCCATCCACTGTAGCCTCCACCGCAATCGCCTTGCCAGATTCCGTGCCTGGGGTCGGCTCTTGCTCCTGTCCAGGCTGCTGCCCTGACTCGGTTCCCGGAGTTGACGGAATTGTTGGCGTTGTTGGCTGTCCAGGGTAGTAGACCTGTCCTTGCTTCACCGTAATGACACGCTCGGCATATACATCACGGGCGATGCTGGTTGCCCTAACTGTGGCTGTCCCCGGCTTCATTGCCTTGACTGCGCCAGCTTCCGTCAGCTCGATGACATTCGGCGCCGAAGACGCTTGAATGGTCCAGGTGATCGACTTGTCGGCTGCCTCCGGCATGACCGTCGCTGTCAGTTGCACGCTGCTGCCGACTGTCAGATTGACATTCTGCTGATCGATCGTCACCGAGGTCGGCAAGGCTACAGGCGCTTTCACTTGCACAGCGATCGGCTGGGTATACAGATCATAGATCGGCGCCCCCTCCTTCGCACTCGTATAACGAACGGAGACATACGCGGTGCCGTTCGCCTTGGCCCGCACCTTGCTGCCTGCGGCCTCAATGAACTCCTGTCCACTGAGTATGACGACTTCGCCGCTCTGACCGGCCTCTTCTCCTGTATACGTGCGCACCTTCACGTTAAGCTCCGCCTGTTCTCCCACCTGCAAGGTATAGCTCGGCTGTTCAGAGCTAACCTGATTGGGCCAGTTCGAAGCCCAATGGGCATAATCCGTCGTTAATCCATAGGTGCCCATCACGAAGGCGTTCGTGAAATCATTCAGATTGCGGTACGTCCATGGCCATGTCGTAATGCCGCGATGCTTGGACGCTTCCAGGAACTGGCTGCCAAAGGTGCCGTAGCCAGTATTATACGTTGCGCCCAGAGGTTGAATCGTACTGAGTACCCGGTAGATCGAGCCCGGAATATCCGAGTCGGCAGCCAGACCGCCGCCAAGCAGGTAACCGTTCGACATGCCTGGCATTTTCTCATTCATGCGCTTGAGCTGATTGGCATCAAAGGTGATGATTACCACCTGATCCTCGACATCGTATTGTTGGATCAGCGCCACCAACGGGTCGATGATGTTCGGATTATTCGTCTTGATCTCGATGAAATGGATCAGATCGGTCTGCTTGAACTCCTTGAAAAACTGCTCCAGCGACGGAATCCGCGCATTCGGATACTCGCTCGGGAACTGCTTGTTGGCTAATATCGCTTGCAGCTCCGCCAGCGTATAATTGCCCTCTACCGCGCCGGTGGCATTGGTTGTGCGGTCAAGTGTGCTGTCGTGCATAATGACGATCTGATTATCCTTCGTCAGGTAGATGTCATTCTCCACAATGTCCGCGCCCTTGTCATAGGCCAGCTTCGCACTCTCCAGCGTGTTCTCCGGCGCCAGCGCCGGAATGCCCCGGTGTCCGATAATCCACGGCTTGCGGATGAGCGTCGTATGCTGATTGTATGTCGCCAGAGCATCGACGAGCACCCCTGGCGAAGCGGTGACAATCCCATTCACACCGGCTGTAATCAGCTTATGATGGGTAACAGCCGCCGGCATCGACGTGTCTCCATCGACCTTGACCCATACCGTAATGAGCCGACCTTGCAAATATTCAACCTGCTCCCGCGAGGCGGCGCGCTCCGGCAGCAAGGCAATCTTCGCCATGCTGGCATTGGTCGTTCTGCGTATATCCATCAGTTGCTCGCCTGTCAGCTCGGCAGACGCATCCGGGAAATCGATGATACCGCGGATAAGCGGATAGGCCGTGCGCGCTTGCTTGACCAGCTCCGGCTGGTCGGATACGACAAATGCATCACCGATCTCGCGACGCTTCAGATAGTCGATCAGCGTCGTGACCGTCTGGGCATCATGTACATAGAAGGCAGGCATCACCTTGCTGCCCAGCACCTTCAATGCATCCTCCACGCTCTGCACAGGCTCGCCGTCCTTCGCCCCCGTCACCTGCAGCTTATCATTGAGATGCAGCATCACAGTTGCCGGCAGCTTGTCCTCCTGAAGCTCCAGCTTCGCCTGCCCCTCCATAGTGGCCACGACGGTTGGCGCGAGCGAGATGCTGGTGTCCGGCTCGACCACATTCACAATATTTTCCTCCAGAGTAGGCGGAAGCTCCTCCAACTGCAGGGATACCTTAATGCTGTCTACTCTCATGACGCTGCCGTTGGCCTGCAGCCCGATAGCGCCTTGCTGATAGCTGCGCGCACCGGAGGTATGGATGAGCAATTCATCATTAATCCATTGCTGTACCCGGTTGCCATGCGCCTTGATCGTATAGGTGTACAGCTTGTCGGCTTGAATCGGCTCGCTGTATGCACGGGATGCCATGACGCTCCAGCCGTTGGCCGGTGTCCGCTCCGCGAATTCGACACCGTTGGCTGCTGTGGCATTTTGCCGGACAGCCATCTGATAATATGGATAATTGCTGTTTTGCACACGATACATGATGGAATGCCAACGGGTAGGCTCATTGACCTTGGCATGTGTGACCACCGCATCAATGCGATAGTCGCCGAACTGATCCAGCTCCTTGGGCAGCAGCACCCGAGCTGTCTGTCCGCTAGCATTGAGCTCCAATTGACCGTCCTTAACCCCGATCGCCGAGCTGCCCGCCTGCTCCAGCACACGCCAGCCCTCTGGCAGCGCGCCCTCTGCCACTCCATCGAAATCCTCCTCATACAGCACATATTCCGTATCGGACGCAGCTTTGGCTACCATATAGAAGTCGATGACAGCTTCATCCGCTTGGGCTTGTAATTTCAACAATCCGGGACGCTTCAGCGTCAGCATGCCATCCGTAATAACGGCATCAGCAGCATCGGCATGCCAGAGTAGTGTATTGCCCGCCACCATCCCGCTCGAATAGTCGCTGAAATCCGCAGCAAATTGCCACTGGCTAAGGTCAATCGCTTCATTCGTATTGGCTAGCATATAACCTGTATCATGACTTAGCTTCACGACCTTCTTGCCTGTTCGCGATGGCTTGACCGTCAGCTCGCGTGTAACCTCGATATTGCGATAGACAGCCGTAACCTGAGCCGTCCCCTCTGCCAGCGGAAGCAGCTCATTATTGACGACACGGACGACCGTCTCATCCGACGAGCGCCACTTGAGCCACTTGCTGTCTATGGCTTCGACGATGCCATCGGAGTAGGCGACCTGAACAGGAGCCTGGAGCGCACCTGTCAGTGCTTCAACCTCGGTCGGCAGCGTGAACTCCAGACTCGTCGGCACCACCCGGGTCACCTTGAGATTAGCAACGGACAGCCTCGCTTGATCCACCTGGAATCCGACCTTGCCGCGCTCCAATAAGAGGCTGTCCATCGACTGATCGATCAGCAATTGATACGTGTCCGCCTCCGCCGCCTTGATATACTCCTTGACATTATTGCCAACGACCCTCACCTTGAAGGTATAGTCCTTGTTCAGCTCCAGCGCCTCTGACGTACCCTTGTACGGCACCTGCCATTGATTGCCCTCATCCCGCAAAGCGAACTCATAAGCACCCGATTGCCGGACAGCCATCTGATTGTACGGATGCACGCCAGCCGAAGGCGCGCGGAAGATCAGCGAAGCCCAGCGGCCCGAGTTGAGCACCTGCTGGAATTGCATATCCGCCTCCACCACGTAGTCATCCCATTGCACCGGGGCAAAAATTCGCGATTGCTGCCCCGCAGCGCCAGCGTCAGCCACGAGCCGACCACCCTGCACCTGGAATGGAGGGCTGCTGCCGTTCACATTGCTTATCCAGCCATATGGGGTTGCCCCGTCCGCATACGAGCTGAAATCCTCTTCAAGCAGCACATCGGTCACGTTCCCGCTGAGCGGATTGGCATCATCCAGCCTGATCACGCCATAGCCGCTCGTATCGTTCCAGAACGATTGGCTGTTGTAGGCACTCCACGCCTTGAGCGGGCTCATGAGCGTGCTGTCCTCCTTCATGTGATGAGCGCCAGCCGCAACCTCCAGACCAAGCTGCCTGACCTGGAGAGGATCGACCTCCAGGAAGCTCCACGGGATGGCGACCTCCAGATTCCAGCCTTCGGCAGTCGTCGAGATGGCGCGCAGGATGCTCTTCTCATCCCGCCCCGTATGGGTCTGCGCAGCCCCGAAGCTGAAATATGGGGTCGTCGTGTCCGGCTTGTAGACAAAGCCAAGCTGCACATCCTTGCCCTGGAACGGAGCGGATTGATGCAAGGTCGGATCAAGATAGATCGATACATTGGGATGATCCCACCAATAATCGCCGGCTTGTCCTGTCGGGTCCTGAGCGACGTTCGGGCTCGCTGCCAGAAGTGGATCTGAATTTTGCACACCGATATACAGATAGTCGTTATCCCACATGAGCCCCATACGAGATTGCAACGCATCGCTTCCCTCCGCGCTCAGCGGGACGGACAGCTCTTCGTTGATGCTCCATATCGATTCATCCAGGCTGCCGTCGATGATCGGGGCCACTGTCGTCTTGCGCACGCTCAGCTCTGCGCGTGCTTCCGCAGCATTTACAGTACCGGCGACCGGAGACAGCGCACCGACCAGCATCGAACCAGCAAGCATGAGCGGCATTAATTTTCGGGCAAATTTCACTTCGCAACCCTCTCCCTAAATAGACTTAGTTAATTCGCGCTTTCCAGCGGGTAGCAAACATCTCCAGGCCAATCGCAAAAGCCAAAATGAAATAGGTGATGGTGCCCACTTCTCGCAGATCCAGATAATAGTTCCCGGCCATAAACATATCGAAGCCGATGCCGCCTGCTCCGGCAGCCGCTCCCATCGCAATCGCAGCGGCAAAGTTAATCTCGAAGCGGACAAATGTCCACGATACCAAGTAAGACATCGACGATGGAAGCACCGCCTGGAAGACGATCTGCCACCAGTTCGCTCCACTGCCGCGCAGCGCTTCGATCACCCCTTCATCCATCTCCTCGAAGGATTCGGAGTAGGCCTTGATCAGATAGCCCACAGAATGGAACGCCATCCCGAGCACCGCAGCGACACTGCCCAGTCCAGCCGAAACAGCGAAGATCAGCACCCACAGCACCGTAGGTACGGCACGGATGAAGGCCACGCCCGACTTGATCAGATAGGACACCGTACCATTCGTCAGATTGCGTGCGGCCAACAAGCCGAGCAGCAGCGCCAGAGCGGCCCCGATTACTGTCGTGAGCAGCGCGAGGCCGATTGTAACTCCCACCGCATACAAGGCCTCACTCCAGGTGAAGTGCTTAAAGTGCGCCTCCGTAAACATCAGCTGGAAGTTAGCCAGCATCGTGCGCAGTCCTTCGTCTAACCCCACATCGCCGGTATCCAGCACATACAGGCTGTACAGCGTAATCGCCCCTAGCGCAAGCAAGGTCAACTGGATGACGAGCGTCGGCATGCTTAGCGGCTTCTTGGGGATGCGCTCCGTCTTCATGCCGATTGGCAGATCATCGGAGGGTACTTGCATGTCATCAGCTCCTATCCTCGTAGAATCATGCTGCGAATGACGTTCGAGCCGGCTTCGATCAGCAGGATCGCGGCTGCAATGACGATAACGACCAGGCTTGCCGCATGATAGTTCATGCCCTTGTAGTACACATCGAAGGCGAAGCCGATGCCTGTTCCCGTCAAGATGCCGATCAGCGTTGCGCTGCGAATATTGGTCTCCATCATGAACAGCATCCAGCTGACGAGCTGCGGGGCGCAGGACGGAATCACACAGCGGCATACGATGGTGATATATCCGGCTCCCGTCGCCCGAAGCGCTTCGACCGCGCTGCTGCTCATCTCATCGATCGCTTCCATGAACGCCCGGGTCAAGAAGCCGAAGCTGGCGAAGAGCAGCGCGAAATATCCCGTTAACGCGCTTTGCCCGAACGAGAACAGTAAAATAATCGCCCATGCAGCAATGTCAATGTTGCGAAAGATTGAGGCCATCCCCCTGCTGATCAGGCCAAACCATCGGTTCAGCCGCATCGTCCGTGATCCGCCTACAGCACATACGAGCGCAGCCATAGCGGCTACCGTTGTAGAGGCCACGGCAAGCAGCACAGTATCGAGCAGCTTGTCCATAATGCCCGGCAGTCGGCGCCATGCCTTCTCATCCGGGTAGAAATTCTCGATGCCCCAGCTCAGCGCCGCGGGAATGGCGGACAGTCCTTGACCCGCATCGAATCGCGTGAGGAGCGCAGCCCCCCAGGTAATCAGCATGATCGCGAGCAGACTGCCCAGCGTCATCAGCCGCTTGCGTGTTAGAAAGTCATACCGCATTTTTGCCTCCAAGCTCCATCATCAGCTCGCCGGCCTCGGAGCCGTAAATGTGGTGAATGGCATCATGGGTCAGCAGGCTCGGAGCGCCGTTAAATACGATCTGTCCCCTGTTGACGCCGATGATGCGATCCGAATACTTGAGCGCGACATCCACTTGATGCAGGTTGACCAGAACCGTAATGCCCAGCCGGCTGCTGATCGAGCGGAGATGATCCATAATCACCTTGGAGGAGCCGGGGTCGAGCGAGGCGATCGGCTCGTCGCACAGCAGCAGCTTCGGCTCCTGAATGAGCGCCCGCGCAATGCCGACACGCTGCTTCTGACCGCCGCTCAGTTGGTCGCAGCGCTTATGCACATGCTCTTGCAGCCCTAGGGAGCAGAGCAGCTCATACGCCTTGCGCTTCTCCTCCTGCGAATACAGGCCGAGCGCGCCCGCGAGCACATTTTTATATCCGAGCCTGCCGTGGAGCACATTTTCGAGCGCGCTGAGACGATCGACGAGATTATAGTGCTGAAAGATCATGCCGATCTTCGTTCTCGCCTTGCGCAGCTCACGCCGGGATAAGCTCCCCATCATTACCTGGTCGAAGCGGATCTGCCCCTGCGCGCTCTCGATGATCCGGTTGATACAGCGCAGGAGCGTTGATTTCCCGGCCCCGGAGGGGCCGATAATCGATATGAATTCGCCTTGCCTGGCGGCAATGTTAATACCGGACAGCGCCGGAGCACCTCTTCCATAGCTCTTCGATACGTTCGTTAATTCCAGCAACACGGGCTTCATCACATGCGTCCGCATCCTTACTTCGACAGCTCCCGAACCGGGTTGAACCAATCGTCCGTTACAGGCACGAAGCGCTCCTTGTCGGTTTTGGAGAAGATGCCCTTGACGTCCGAATCCTTAGGGACGAAGATTTGCTTGTTATCGGCAGCCGCATCACTGGTCAAGGCCTTCACAATCTTGGCAATCTCCTCCTCGCTCACCTTGTCCTTGTTCACAACGATCGGTGAATTGAGCACAGGTGTTACGGAGATGATGGCGAACTCCGCGCCCTTCACTGTATTGAACGGCTCCTCGGCATCCTGCAGCACCCGATAGGTCGAGCCCGGCGTGTTCTCCGGCCCATCGGCCAGCTCAATATATTTCTTAATGCAGTAGTCGCACACCGCCGCCACATCGGCCTTGCCTGACAGCAGATTGACCGCTGAGCCCTGATGCGAGCCGCCGAACAACACCTTGCTGAAAAATTCCTTGTCTCCGCCCTCCAGCAGGTCTTCAACCGTCAGATCCTTGTATTTGTCCTGCTTGCTGAAGTAGGAGACAATCCCTGCAGATGGAACCTTGAAGCCGGAGGTCGAGCTGTTCGATACGAATGAGAAGCGCTTGCCTGCAATGTTATCGATCGCAAAGCCATCTCCGCTGCGGTAATTGTCCTCTTCCCCCTTGTTGACCGCGAGCCAGCTATAATAGACGGCATCATCCAGCGTACCGGAAGCGCCGCTGTTCACCACCATCGGCTGCACGTTCGGATTTTTCTGATTGGCTTCGATATACGCTTGTGCGCCCAGGAACGCGACATCTGCCTTGCCGTTCACGATCGATTCGATCGCAATAATATAATCCGTTGTTGTGACATGTTCGATCTCTTTGTCGAGCGCTCCGGAGATCACGCCGCCGATCGCTTCCCTGGCCCCCTTTACCGTGTCGCTCGATTCATTCGGCAGCCAGACCATAACCAGCTTGTCATTGCCTTGATCCGTGCTCTTGCTCCCCTCCGAACTGGCGGCCGGCGCCAGCGCCGGGCTTGGCGTAGAAGCCCCTCCTGTCGGCGCATTGCCCGCTCCAGTGGAGCCGCATGCGGCAACCAGCATGGCCAGAATCGTGGTAACTGCTGCTGTTCTCATTCGTTTCATCATTGTGTGTTCTCTCCCTTATTGGTAAGTTCGTTCCGTCAGACAGCCAAACTGCTGCAACGCCTCGATAACGCCATCTCCATATTCATGACGGCAGACGTAATCCGCCTGCTCCATCAGCAGCGGGTGGCTGTTGCCTACGGCAACGCCAATACCTGCCTCCTGCAACAGCTCCAGATCATTGATCTGATTGCCGATTGACATCACATGCTTGGGCTCGATGTCCAAGATGTCCATGAGCCGGCATAGCGCTTTGCCCTTGTTCACTTCCTTGGGCACAATCTCAAGAAATGTATCCTCCGACTGCAAGGCGGTGTACTGCGCATGGAGCAAGGCTCCGGCTGCTTCCCATACCTTGCGGATTACTGCCATCGGTCCAATCAGCAGCAGCTTGTTCAATCGCTCCATCGACAGCATCGCTTGCTCCTCGATCAGTTCACAGACCACCCTCTCCTTATGCTCGTAGTGCTCAGTTGCCTGGCTGCGGCGAAAGGCATACACTGTGCTTGCGCCAAACATCAGCAGCTCGGCTCCGGCATGGGCAGCCGCTTGCTGCAAGGGCAGGAACGGCGCTGCGGCAAATTCCGCCTGATGCCACACCTTGTCCGGGTCGGCAATCACGGCGCCGTTGCAGTAGATAGCAGGCAGCTCAATATTTAGCTGTTGTACAATACTGGCAGCGGTTAGCGCTGGCCTGCCGGTGGCGATCGTCACCAGGCCGCCGGCTTGCCGGTAAGCCCAGAGAGCAGAAATGACGCGCTCTGGCAACTGATGATCCGGCAGCAATACGGTGCCGTCCAGGTCGCATACGACCAGACGGATGTCATGCTTCATACGTAGGGACACCTCTTTTATGTTGGGAATGATGCGCTGCTGGCTGCGAGCCTACGGACGCAAAAAGGAGACGACATCCACTCGCAGCAACAGCGCGCCTGGCGGCCCTATAGGCCATGCCGGCGTTGCATCTGTGCTCCGGGTATTCTCATCGTCTCCACCCAAAATAACTATGCAGTTGTTTTACCATAGCTTGGTATTGCCCATCGATACATAATCCGCTCCGCTCTGAAGCGCCATATCGATCTCCTCTTGGTACCGCACCAATCCGCCGGCAATCAGCGGCTGGCTGATCTGCCCCTTCACCTCCTGGATGACTCTGGGCATCAGTCCCGGCATCAGTTCAATCTCGTCAGGCTTGCATGTTTTGATCACCTTGATCGCCTTGTCCACCGCCGTCGAATCGACAGCGAACACTCGCTGGATCGTAGGCAGGTTCACCTGCTTGGCATAGGCAACAATATTGCTCTTCGTCGTAATGATGCCGTCTGGCTTGAACGTCTCCGCCAAGTATTGAATGGCTGCTGCATCGCGCCCGATTCCCTGAATCATCTCCACATGCAGATATACTTGCTTCTCTGCACGGCGTATGCGCTCCATTATCGATGGCAATGTATTCATGCTGCCTGCAACCAGATTAATCCGCTTCACGCGACTGCGCAGGGCAATATCCAGATGGTCTTCGTTCGTAATCGAAGCAATGATGCGATCAGATCTTCTCATATGCTACCTCGTCTTGACTGATTGTGGGGTACAACTACACTCTACCAGCCGTTTGTTAGCTGAGCATCATTGCCATGTTAATCCTTTGAAAATATTTCGTATTCGTTCTATGTGGCGGTATGCCTCTCATAAGCATAAGCCGCCGCCCCGATCATGCCCGCCTTGCCCCCCAGCTTCGCTACCACCAGACGGCATGCCTCGCGGGGCCATCGCAGCGCGTGGTTAGCGATCGCCTCGCGCACGGGCTGAAGCAGCCGCTCTCCGGCAGCAGACATGCCGCCGCCCACAATGATCAGCTCGGGGTTGAACAGATTAATGACATTGCCAAGCCCGAATCCCAGTAGTGTCCCCGTCTCCTGCAGCACCTCGGCTGCCAGCTCGTCGCCTTCATCGTAGGCTTCAGAGATCATGCGGGCGGTAATCTGCCCCGTCTCCCCATTCGTCCACTCCATCACCACACTGCTGCGCCCGGCGGTCAGCTTTTCCTTGAACGTATTGACCATGCCGACAGCCGATACATATCGGCCCAGACAGCCCGAGCTGCCGCAACGACAAGGACGCCCTTCGCGGTACATATTCATATGCCCAATCTCCCCGGCGCTGGCGGTCGTCCCGTACAGCACACGCCCATCCATGACGATCCCGGAGCCAAGGCCCGTCCCAAGCGTCAGCAATACGAGATTGCGATGACCGACGCCCGCCCCGAACTTCCATTCGCCGTACAGATTGACCCGTACATCATTGTCTATAAACACCGGAAATGACACGTGTCGCTCCAGCTCCTCTACGACGGGCACATCACTCCAGCCTGGGAAATTCGGTGAGAAGATCGACATTCCCGTGTGCGGGTCGAGCAGGCCAGGGATGCCTACTCCCATACAGACTACCTGAGCTTGGTCGATACGAGCCTCCTCCAGCAGTGCATGCACCAGCCCGCTGATTCGGCTCAGCACATGATTTGGGCCTCGATCCGCCTCGGTATCCACCACCCGCTCCATGACACAGCGAAATTCGAGATCGAATATCGCGGCCTTCAGATTGGTGCCGCCCAGGTCAACGCCAATTATATAGTTGCTCATTTCACCGCTCCCCTTCATTTATCGTGCAGGATATAGAAATAAGCGTGCTGCTGACTCAAGCACGCTTCGTATAGAAGACACGTCTAGTATACGCTTACATGTTAATTCAATGCAGATGGCTGTGCCCGCAAAAATTGAAGCGCCTCCTCCTCATTGTCCCAGTGACTCTCAACCTCATTGTCCGCTTGTCTGGCCGAACGCCGCAACTGTGACTTCGCGATGGCGGAATCCACGACGACCGTAGCCCGTCTCATGCCCAGTGAAATCAGCTCCTTCTGGTGCTCAACCAAGGCAAGCTGGGATGGCGGAGCAAATGCCTTCACTGCGCGCATATCCACCAAGAGATAAAAATAACTCCACTGATTCCCTTGAATGACGCTGGCAATGTCTGCCGTCACCTGTGCTATTTCCTCAGGTGTTGCGGTCGGGAACCATTTCACTTGTATAATATGGTGCTCCAGATCGCTTAGGTTGATGATCGACATGTTGACTACCCTCTTTCATGTAAATGGCTGCCTTCCTACTATATAGCCCCATCATTATAGCATAGCTTTTCTTTGCCTGTCTGTGCCTGCACTCGTGATGGTTTACCTCTCTAACGACCCATTCTCAGCGGAGATGGGTTGATGCGTTGCAGCTCCCGGCCTGCCTAGTATGAATGGGGCTGTCCAAATTATCGGAAGATGGGAATGTCCCGATTATTAACCGAAAGGACCTCAAATTCCACGACGTGGGAGCTGAGGTCCTCTTATTAAGAAGAGTCTATCTTTTAATCAGTCTGGATCGATAAGCCATGGCCAGCCCGGCAGCAGCCGCACTGAGCATACACAACACACCGGCTCCAACGCTCGGCTGCCCCACACTATCTGCCGAGCCAGCCCCCATCGACGGCAAGCAGGTGTCCATGGATATAGTCGGAAGCAGAAGAAGCCAAGAACACGATGCTGCCCTTCATATCCTCGGGCGATCCCCATCTCCCCGCCGGAATACGCTCTGTAATCTGTTTGTTGCGCTCTTGATCCGCAAGCAACGCTTCATTCATATCCGTAGCAAAATAGCCTGGGACGATGGCATTTACATTAACCCTATACTTCGCCCACTCATTCGCAAGCGCCTTGGTCAGTTGTCCGATACCTCCTTTGGCTGCCGCATAGGCCGGAACCGTAATCCCGCCCTGATAGGTCAAGAGCGAAGCCAGATTAATGATTTTCCCCTGCCGACGCTCCGTCATATGACGACCGGCGGCTTGACAGAGAAGCCACACTGCCTTCAGGTTCACCTGGAGTACATCGTCCCAGTCTGTCTCGGCAAACTCAACAGCCGGGGCACGACGCTGTACCCCGGCATTGTTGACTAGAATATCGACCTTGCCGAAACGAGAGATCACTGCCGGGATCGCTTGCTTCACCTGATCCATATGCGCCAGATCGCAGGGAACAACGATACAGTCTCTGCCCAAGCTTTCAATGACCGCTTTCGTCCCCTGATCCTCCGGCTCCCGCTGCAGCAGCGCCAAGTCGGCTCCGGCCTCGGCAAGGGCGATCGCCAACTGTTGACCGATGCCTCGCGTTGCGCCTGTCACCACCGCAACCTTGCCAGCCAAATTAAACATCGATTCGCTCATCTCTCAAGCAACCTTTCCGCTCCTGTTAGGAATAACGCGCGACGACCATTTTCTTCCGAGTATAAAACTCAACGCCGTCCTTGCCGTTCGCATGCAAATCGCCGTAAAATGATTTCTTATAGCCCGAGAAGGGGAAGAACGCCATAGGCGCCGGAACTCCGACATTAATGCCCAGCATGCCCGCATCAATATTCTCGCGATAGTGGCGGATTGCCTGGGCGCTATCGGTGTACAGCACCCCGCCGTTGGCAAATTCCGATTGGTTGGCAACCTCAATGGCTTCATCCAGACTGCTGACGCGGACAACGGATAGAACGGGCGCGAATATTTCATCCTTCCAGATTTGCATTCCCGGCTTCACATGATCGAACAAGGTCGGTCCCACGAAGCTGCCCTTCCCTTCCGATTCAGGCGCCTGTCGGCCATCGAGGACCAGCGAAGCTCCCTCCTGCTCGCCAATCCCAATGTAGGACACTGTCCGCTCCTTATGCGCATCGCGAATAACTGGACCTAGAAACACCCCCTGCTCAAGCCCATTTCCAATTGTGAGCCGGCTCGCCGCCTCGGTTAAGCGAGACACCAGCTCGTCCCCGACGTTTCCTACCGCCACGACTACCGAGGTTGCCATGCAGCGCTCCCCTGCAGAGCCGTAAGAAGCATTAATAATTTCCTTGACGGTCAACTCCAGATTCGCGTCTGGAAGCACGATAGCGTGATTTTTAGCGCCTGCAAGCGCCTGCACGCGTTTCCCATTCGCAGCCGCACGCTTGTACACGTATTCTGCGACAGGCTGAGATCCGACGAAGGAAATCGCCTTGACATCTTCATGATCAAGCAGCCCGTTTACGACATCCTGAGCGCCGTGAACAATATTGAACACCCCGGCGGGAAGCCCGGCCTCGGCCAGCAGCTCGGCAAGCCGATTAGCCAGCAGCGGCGTTTTCTCGGAGGGCTTCAGGACGAAGGTGTTGCCTAAAGCAATAGCGAGCGGGAACATCCAGCAAGGAACCATCATCGGAAAATTAAAAGGCGTAATGCCGCCGATGACCCCGAGCGGATAGCGGTACATATGAGATTCGATGTCTGTTGCAATGTCCGGCAAGGTGCTGCCCATCATCAAGGTCGGCGCTCCCGAGGCAAACTCCACATTCTCGATGCCGCGCTGCACCTCGCCGTAAGCTTCACCGTAGCTTTTGCCGTTCTCCTGAGTAATCAGTCTAGCCAGCTCGTCCCAGTGCCTGACCAGAAGCTGCTGATAATTAAACAAGATTCTGGCCCGCTTCGGGACAGCTACCCGCTTCCATTCCTGAAACGCTGTGTGCGCAGCTTCAACTGCCGAATCCAGCTCCGCGCGGGAGGAAATCGGGACGATTGCGATAGGCTCCCCTGTTGCGGGGTTCGGAATGACGTCTGTTCTCCCACTGGTTGAGGCTACCCATTGTCCGCCGATGAAGTTATGCAAGGTTGGAATTGACATTGGATCGGCTCCTTTAATTTGCGCTCTGGATAAGCGCTTGAATTTTTTCTATGGTAGGCATAGCGTCCGAGCTGCTGTGGCTGGAGACGACAATCGACGCGGATGCCGCGCCCAATCGCTGGCTCTCTTCGATGCTTAGCCCATTCATCAATCCATATATAAATGCGCCTGCGAACGAGTCGCCCGCACCGAATGTTTTTACCACATTCGCTTTATAGGTAACGCCTTTCAGAACCTGGCCGTCCCGAGTGAACGCCGTAGAGCCTGCTCCTCCATGCTTCACAAGTACAATCTTGGCTCTATGCTCGAACCACATATTCGCGGTTGCTTGGTCATCTCTGGCTTGTCCGGCAAGATCCTCTAGCAAATCGAACTCTTCGCGCCCGCCCAGAATAATGTCGCTCTTCTCCGCAACCAGCCGGCAGTATACGCCGACCTCCGCCAAGGAAACCCATGTGGGGGGGCGATAATCGATATCGAAAATCACAACGACATCGTGTTTCCTCGCATATTCAAGAGCGATGAACACCGCTTCGCGCGAAGGGCTTTTGGCTAGCGCCGTACCGGAGATCAGAATGGCCTTCGCCCGCTTGATATAAGCTTCGCTGACATCGCCCGGCTCCAGCTTCAGATCGGCGACATTGTCCCTGTACATAAGAATGCTGCATTCCTCCGGGGACTTGATTTCCGTGAAGACCAAGCCCGTGACGCTGCCCGATCGATCCTTGACCACATTTGACGTATCTACGCCGCATTGCTGCAAATAATTCATGATAAACCGACCGTGCTGGTCATCTGCAATTTTTCCGATAAACCCGGTCTGCTTCCCCAGCTTGGACAACGCAATGGTTATATTCGCTGGAGACCCGCCTACATACTTCGTAAATGTACTCGTGAGCTCCATCGGTCTGTTGATTTCATTGGCATTCAAATCGATGCACAGGCGACCTACGCCAATCAGATCAAGCTCGCGCTGCTGCTGGAATTGTATCAAGCTCATGCCGTTTCTCCCTCCTGACCCTAATCTACTTCATGAACAAAGGTATCAGCCGTTCGTGATCCTTATCGTTATGGAATTTCCACGTGCGAACCGGTCCAGCCATGACGTTCAAGTAATACAGCTCAAAGCCAGGGGGCGAGGATACGGGATGATAGCCCTTAGGCACCAGCACCACGTCTTCGTTGCAGATCACCAGCGCCTCGTCCAAGGAGCGATCGTCTGTATAGATCCGTTGAAAGCCAAAGCCGCCTTCCGGATTCAGACGATGATAATAGGTTTCTTCCAAATGAGACTCATGCGGCAAATTCAACGTATCATGCTTGTGCGAAGGGTAGCTGGACCAATTGCCGCCAGGCGTATAGACCTCGACAACCAATAAGCTGTCCGCTTCCTGATCCTCCGGCAAAATATTGTGGACAAGACGCTCGACCGGACCGGAGCCGCGCGTCAGCACGCCGACATTCTCCGGCGCAATCAATCGGGCCTTGTACGTGCCTTTGCCCGGAGAGGAACAGATGGCAATCTCCAGCTCCGTTACCGCCTCAACGCTATACTGGTCATTGGAGGGAATATACACTGAAAATGCCGGCGTTTTCTCGAAAATATTCATTCGCTTGCCAATTTCCCGCCATTGCTCATGCTTCGTGCCTACATTCGCTTTGCCGCTCAGCAGGACGATGCATACCTCGCGATCCCCCGTCTGCCGCTCCAGTCTTTGACCGATGCCCAGCTTGTAAATCTGAAAACCGACATACTCCCATCCGGCGGATTCAGGGGTTACCGTAAGCACCTGACCCGAAGCATCCGGTTGCTTAGCGCTCTTCACGATATAAGGTGATGTCATAGGTGTTCAACCTCGTCAATCTTTAGTTTTTTTCTGTGCGCCGTTCCGGTTGCTTACTTCACGCTTCCCGCAGTCAAGCCTTGCAGGAAATACTTTTGCAGGAAGAGGAAGACTAGAATCAGGGGTACGCTGGCCATGAAGGACAGGGCCATCAACGCATTCCACTCTGTCGCGAATTCCCCGATCAGCATTCCGATTCCAATCGTTAAAGGCCTGACGTTAACGGAGTTCGTAAGCACGACGGCAAACAGGAATTCATTCCAGGCCAGAATGAAGGTGTAGACGCCAGTTGCGATCAAGCCCGGCAAGCTCGGCGGCAGAATAATTAAGAAGAAGGTCTTGAAGGGCCCGCAGCCGTCAATTGTCGCAGCTTCATCCATCTCCTTGGGGATTGTGGCGATGAAATCGCGCATCATCATAATGGAGAAGGGCAGCGAGAACGAGGTATAGGCCAGAATCAGCGCAATATACGTGTTGTACAGACCGACGCTCGTAATGAACAAGAAGTAAGGAATGCTGAGCAGAACCATGGGAAACATTTGCGTAAGCAGGATATAAATAAGCGCGCCATTTTTGCCTTTGAACTTGAAGCGCGTAAAGCCATACCCCGCCAACGAGGCGAACAGAATACAGATGGCGGTTACCGACAGAGCAACGATGTAGCTGTTCACAAACAGGCGAAGCAAGCTCTTGTTGCCGAATACCGTTCTAAAGGCGTCAAGCGTTGGATGCTCGGGTATTAATTGCAAGGGCATGGAGAAGACATCCGGATTGCTGCGGAACGCAATACTGATCATCCAGGCAATCGGAACCATCAGGATGCTGCCGAGAACGACAATAGTCAAATAAGTAGAGACTTGATTGCGCCTTCTCAATGGTCATTCGCCTCCTTCCTCAGTGATGCCCTTAAGTACAGAATCGATGCTGAAATCATAATAAGAAGCATAATAATCGCAGCGGCAGAAGCATAACCGAAATTAAGCTTTCGGAATGCAAAGTGATAGATGAAGGTGGACATGACCTCCGTAGCGTTCATTGGCCCGCCGCCCGTCATCAGGAACACGAGATCGAAGGAACGGAAGTTCCAGATCATCTCCAGCATAGCTACCGTGAGCAGTATGCTCTTCAACTGGGGAATCGTGATATATCGCAAGCGATGCATAAACCCTGCCCCATCGATTTCGGCAGCCTCGTACAACTCCTTGGAAATTGTTTGCAGGCCGGCAAGAAACATCAGCATCATGAACGGAAAGCTCCGCCATATATTCGCAAGCACAACGCCGAACATGGCCGTGCTTTCTTCGCTCAGCCACGCGGTCTGACCAAGCGATTCCAAGCCAATGGATCTCAGAAACCAGTTCAACAAACCGAAGGGACTAAGAATCAATATCCATGTTGCCGCAATGACAGTGGACGAGGTTAGCCACGGGAACATCAACAACGATCTGTAAATAGCGCGGAACCTCGTATTGATAGGCTGATTCAACAGAATTGCAAGCGTTAATCCAAGCACCAGTCCACAGATGACGCTGGCAATTGTAAAAACGGCCGTATTACTCATGGCATTCCAGAACAAAGGATCGTTTATGATCGCTTCGTAGTTGGAGGCGCCCGCAAATACCGGTTTCGCCTTGTCGGTGTAGTCAAAGAAACTCATTTGGATAACCTGAAATAAGGGATAACCGGTGAGCAGCAGCAGCAGAATCATTGCAGGCATTACGAAAGACGCTTTTATAAAGAAATCCATTAGTCCTTGGGATCGAGAACGACCGGAAGACTTCAGGTGATTTTCACTGTTGGTGTGGGCTTGTTTCATCCAGCATCCTCTCTTCCTGAGCAGGGAACTCCGACGGAGACGGAGTCCCCCTTGTTCTCAAGTATCGCTTACGGTTCTCTTACAGCCCTGCTTTAACGAAGGCAGCATCCCAATAGGCCGCGGCATCTTCAAGCGCTTTCTGCGCCGTTTTCTTATCCGTCAGGAAATTTTGCACCTCGATCGTAAATTGCTTCCTCAGATCCGTAGCATCCGGCAGGAAATTATCAATGACTTCTACATTCTTGGCGTTATTGTGTTGGTCGATAAACACTTTCAGGTACTCATTGCTTTGGAAATACTCGTCCTGCATCGTCTGCTTGTTATACGGGAAGAAGTTAGTCGCCTTATCCCACAGCAATTGCCCTTCCGCACTGCCCATGAATTCAATGAATTTCCACGCTGCGTCCTTATTTTTTCCTTTTGCCGCCAAGGTAAGCACAGAGCCTTGCGCAATCGTCCCGGTCGTTTTGCCAGCAGGCATTGGAACAACGCCAAACTCCAGATTCGGATTCGCTTTTTTCTGAATAGCGACACCCCACGGCCCCTCGAACATAAACGCAATGTTGCCTGCGCTGAAGTTGGCCCTCTTCTCTTTCTCGCCGGCACTCAGCTCGCCTGGCGTCATTACCTTAAGCTCTTTAACCAAGCGTTTGTAGAACTCCAGCGCTTGCACGCCTTCTGGACTATTGAATGCCGCACGGTTGTTATGAATGATTTTGCCGCCTGCCTGCAAAATATAAGGGAAAATTTCGTAGCTGATGACCGTTGGCGGATCCGCAACCAGATTACCAGTCATCGCATATTGATTTTTACTCGCATCCGTTACTTTGACGGCCGCCGCTTCGAACTCTTCCCAGGTTGTTGGCGGTTGCACATTGGCGGCTTCGAGAATTTTCTTGTTGTAGAACAAGCCCATATTGCCGAACGTTACCGGTACGCCGTAGAGCTTGCCTTTCCAAGGAAGGAACATAGGACCTTCTAACGCGTCCTTGTATTCTTGCGGAAGCTGCGCAACATACTCATCTATTGGAGAAATAATCCCCGCATCCGCAAATTCAGTTACCCAAGCTCCGCTTGCTGTAATAATATCCGGGGGAGAGCCCGCAAGATCAAGCGAAAGAATCTTGTCATGCTCCTGTGCGAATGGAAGATCATCGATAATCAATTCAATTTCCGGGTGCTTGGCTTCGAACGCAGCCTTAACTTCGTTGATCTTGTCCGGTCCTTGCTCGCTCACCCAGTGCTGCAGCCAGTGAATTTGTGTCCTTTCTCCTTCTTTGGCTATGTTCTGCTCTTCGACTTTGTTAGACCCTGTAGAAGGCGGTGAACAAGCGGTCAACAATAATACCATCGCTGTGATTAAGCCCAACATGCTTTTCAATTTCACATAAAGCTCCCCTTTGTGACTGGATTATATTGTTCTTACAGTGAAACCGGTTCAGGGACTTGTCCATCTACTAAAGGCAACATATATTCTCTAAATTCCCGGGTAGGCATCTGTTGCTCGGCATCCCAGAACTCGGGAGGCAAATATCTTTCCTTACCCGCGATATCGTCCAATTCAATCCATTCTATGTCGCAATGATAAGGGTCGTTGGAAACTCGCCTCAATCGCACCATGCCGCCCGACAAGCCTTCGGAAGCAAATCTGACGGCTTCTGCTCCAAGCCTGTAGGCCTCCGTCATATCGCACCGGGAAGCCATCCCGCTCATGCATCTGTAGAGCACGCCCGGTGCTGTGACGCGAGTTTTTAAGCCGAGACGCTCGCGTACCGCTGCGGCAAGATGTCCGCTGATTCCCGTATTCAGACGTTCGCGAATTTGTTTGTTCCCCGTCTGATCTGACTGAATATTCCGAAATTTTATGTGATCTGGAATGACAGCCATAACCTGTCCATAACTGAGATAAGCTTCTTCCACCTGCGCGAGAAAGTGCTCCACATCCGTTTCATGCTTTGGCATATAGACGAGCTGCGGGTAAGCGCTTGCATTTTTCTTGCCCAAAGCGCTTGCTGCCGCAAGCCATCCCGCATTTCCCCCCATGACTTCTACGATCCCGACCTTGTCATAGGCCTTCATGGAAGCCATATCCATTCCAATCCACTGAATCATGTGAGACACCAGTTTTGAAGCGCTTGCAAAACCAGGCGTATGATCTGTTCCTAACAGATCATTATCTATCGTCTTGGGAATGTGGACAAACTGAATATTCTTTCCCATCGATAAAGCAAGCTGATGCAAGGCTTTTACCATCCGAGATGAGCCATTCCCCCCGATAAAGCAGAAAATATTGACCTGAAGCTGCTCTAGTCGATGAATAATTCGCTCAAAATCGCCGTCTGCAAGCAAGTAATGGGAGGCCCCAAGCACGGAGCCTGGCTGGAGGGAGGCTTGCTCAAGCTCCGCCAGCCTCCCCTCCAGCAGGACCAGCTGCTCGTTCAGTATGCCTTCAATGCCATTGCGAGATGCGTATACATGATTGATGCCTTTTAATCTCACAGCCTGCTCGACCGCCCCCTGCAAGGACCTGTTAATTACAGGAGTCGGTCCGCCAGACTGTGCAATCAGCACATTCACTTGAATGTCACCTCCTTTCCGCGATCATAACGCGGCATTTAGTCTCAAGCAGTGTTTTCATTTCCGCAGAGATCCCATCGTCCGTAATGATCGTATGATGCTCCTCGATCTTAGAAATCTGGAAGGAGCCGATCACATTAATCTTCGAAGAATCGACCAGCCAATAGATTTCTTTGCCCGACTTAAGAAGCACTTTCTTGACCTCGGTTTCCATAATATCCTCATCCGTAACTCCATGAGTCAAAGAAATTCCGGACGAACCGATAAAGACCTTCTCCGCATATATGCTCATTAGGCTTTGTTCAATAAAGGGACTCAGCAAGGTTGTTGTTCTCGACCGAAATACTCCGCCGGTAATAATCGTCAGAACACCCTCCTTATCCTCCAGCTCTTCCGCAATATTAACGGCCGATACAACTGCCGTGAGATTTTTACGCTCCGGTAAATTTTTGGCGACCTGTATCGTTGTCGTTCCGGCATCGATGATAATTGTTTCCCCTTCATTGACAAGCGATGCAGCCAGCTTTCCAATCGCCTCCTTAGCTTCCGAATTACGCGTCAGCTTCATCGTGAACCTCTCGTTCAGATAAGAGGTTTTCTTCTCCGAGTCATCTTCAACTAGCTGGGCGCCTCCTCTGATTCTAACGAGCAGATTCGTATTGTTCTCCAGAAAGCTTAAATCCCGGCGAGCCGTAATCTCGGAAATCTGCAATTCGTCCACAATTTCTATGATACTTATCGTTTTCTTTGCCTTTATCATTTCAATAATCTGGTCATGCCGTTTTTTCAAGATCACAATTTGTCACCTTTTCTTTTGAGTTCATCCAATAATGATCATTTTGTGATCGAATCTGTGATGTCATCAGTATATAATGATCGTTAAGGAAATGTAAAGCGTTTTCTTTTTTTATTTTTATGATTGTAAAATGTATTGTAATCGCTTACTATTGGAGTGTAATTGATCGAAACAGATCATATGGACAAAATTACACCTGTAGGGAGTGAGAAAATGACTAGAATCAGATCGGAAATTGATCAATTGTCGATCAATACCATTCGAATGTTAGCTATTGATGCTGTTGAACACGCCAACTCCGGTCACCCCGGCATGCCATTAGGCGCATCCCCAATGGCCTATACGCTATGGACACGAATACTTCGTCAGAACAGCGCCAATCCTAAATGGTTCAACCGTGACCGCTTCGTCTTATCGGCGGGCCATGGCTCTATGATGCTGTACAGCTTGCTTCATTTGAGCGGTTTTGATGTTTCCATTGAGGATATGAAGCAATTCAGACGCTGGAACAGTAAAACACCCGGTCATCCGGAGTTCGGTCACACCGAGGGAGTAGAGGCCACAACGGGACCGCTTGGCCAAGGAATGGCCATGTCCGTCGGAATGGCGCTTACGGAACGGTTTCTTGCGGCTGTCTACAACCGCCCTGACTATGAAATCATCCATCATCACACGTATGCCTTATGCGGCGATGGAGATCTAATGGAAGGAGTCAGTCAGGAAGCCGCCTCACTTGCGGGACATCTCAAGCTGGGACAGCTTATTGTCCTATACGATTCCAACCGTATCACCCTGGATGGCGAAACCGATCTATCCTTCACCGAGGACGTGAAGCTGCGCTTTCAGGCCTACGGCTGGCAGGTTTTGCAGGTCCGGGACGGCAATGATCCAGACGCAATCGAAGCCGCGATTCTGGAAGCCAAGCAGGACAAAGACCGCCCGACGCTGATCGAGATTAATACTATCATTGGTCACGGCAGCCCGAATAAAGGCGGAAAATCCGCTTCGCACGGCTCGCCGCTAGGCAGCAGCGAAGTCAAGCTTGTACGCGAGTTTTACAATTGGACTCATGAACCGTTCCATGTTCCGGATGAAGTCCGCGATCATTTCTTGCAGCTTAACAAGCTTGGCATTCAGGCCGAAGAAGAATGGAACCAGCTATGGGAGCAGTATAGCCAAGCTTATCCAGAGCTTGCAGACCAGCTTCGGCTCGCTATTGACGGCAAGCTCCCGACTAACTGGGACAAGCACTTGCCCGTCTACTCGCCGGATCACACGCCCATTGCAACTCGTCAGGCATCCGAGGATATTCTTAATGCGATAGGAGACACGCTCCCCAATCTGCTTGGCGGATCGGCTGACCTGGCCTCCTCCAATAAAACTCTGATGAAGCAATCGCCAAATTTTTCGCCCAAGCAATACGAAGGCCGCAACATCTGGTATGGCGTTCGGGAATTCGCAATGGGCGCCATAATGAACGGGATTCTCCTGCATGGCGGAGCCCGCGCATATGGCGGAACATTTCTCGTCTTCTCCGATTATATGCGTCCGGCCATGCGCCTGTCGGCTCTGATGGGGCAGCCTGTAATCTACGTATTCACACATGACAGCATCGCCTATGGAGAGGATGGACCGACACACCAGCCGATTGAGCACATTCCCTCCTTGCGCCTGATTCCGAACATGCTCGTGGTTCGCCCTGCCGATGCCAACGAAACCACAGCTGCATATCGCTTAGCGCTATCCCAACACGATCGACCCGTATCGCTTATTCTTTCCCGTCAGGATCTCCCCGTACTGCCAGGGACAGCCGAGCATGCCGATCAATTGTCGAACGGAGCTTACGTCCTTGCAGATGCAGAGCACGGAGAACCTGATCTGATCCTGATTGCCTCTGGTTCCGAGGTCAATCTCAGCTTGCAAATTCGCGAGCAACTCAGTCAGAGAGGACTCGGCGTCCGTGTCGTGAGCATGCCTTGTCGGGAGCTATTCGACTTGCAAGGTCAAGCTTACAAAGACACCGTCCTCCCCCCTTCCGTTGTCAAACGTGTAGCGCTCGAGATGGCGCATCCATCCGGTTGGGAACGATATGTAGGCTTCCAGGGCCTGATCTTCGGAATAGATCGATTCGGCGCATCCGCGCCCGGGGACCACATGATCGAAAAATTCGGGTTTACGGCCGACCGTCTCGTTCCACAGATCGAAGCTTACATGAACAAATAGGATAAAATCTCCACGCCTTACTAGGGCGTGTCTGAACACTCTGAACGAATCCGATCTGGCCGAATGTTCGTTCCAGGCAAGGCGCTTTTTCGCAGGCGTACCGGGGTACGTCAAGAAAAGGCAACGCAGCATGGGGCGAACAGGCGGCGGGAGATGCCCTTGAACGGGTGTTCAGACACGACCTAACAGCATTCTAACATATTCTATCATAATCGGAGTGATTCTAATGAATACATTAGTTCCAATGAGCTACTTTCTGCCCAAAGCGAAAAAAGAAAAGTTTGCGGTAGGTCAATTTAACGTCATTACGCTGGAATTCGCCGACATCGTTGCCACGGTTGCAGAGGAAGAGAATGCCCCCGTTATTTTTGGAGCGGGAGAAATGTCCATCAAGTATATGGGACTCGACTATTGCGTCGCTGTAGCCAAGCTTGCGGCCAGCAAGGTCAGCGTCCCGGTCGCCCTGCACCTGGACCACGGCAGCAGCTTCGAGGTTGCCATGAAATGCATTCAGGCAGGCTTCAGCTCGGTGATGTTCGACGGATCGAAATACCCGCTGGAGGAAAACATTCGCTTAACGAAGCAGGTGGTTGCAGCCGCCCACGCTGTCGGCGTATCTGTTGAAGCGGAGCTGGGCTCCATTGGAGGAACCGAAGACGATCATACCGTCGATGAAGCGGATGCCGCATTGGTTAAACCAGAGGAAGCCATCTATTTCTGGAATGAGACGAAGGTGGATGCCATGGCGATCGCGGTCGGCTCGGCTCACGGCATGTACAAGAGAGAGCCCAACATTAGAACGGACATCATCGAGAAGGTTGCAAATGCCATTGATGTATCCGTCGTTCTCCATGGGGGGTCAGGCATCCCGGACGATGCGATCCGCAATTCAATTGCTGCCGGCATAGGCAAAATCAACGTCAATACGGAAAATCTCGTCGCTTATACTGCCGCGGTACGCAAATTTATCGCATCCAACGACACCGAAACAGACCCTCGAAAATATCAAGGGCCTGCCCGCGAAGCGATGAAAGACGTCATTCGCAGCAAAATCCGTCTCTTCGGCAGCAACAACAAAGCCTGAGCATAGACGGCTTTCGCTGCCATTTACAAACGATATAACAGCCAAGGTGGAACGGATGCTTCAAATCTGTTCCACCCTTTTCTATTGCCTCCCCTATGCTAGCCGCAGCGAATTGAAGCTTCACTCCGCCGCCCATCTCCCCCCGCGGGTCTTTTCGGACAGCCCCATTCCATGATGCTATGCTAAATAACGGCTCCACGCCTCCTGCTGCTGGATCGTCCACATGCGCCAATACATCCCTTTGCTGCGCAATAGCTCGGCATGGGTTCCCCGTTCACGAATGGTGCCGCCGTGCAGTACGATAATCTCATCCATGCGCTCCAGCCCTGACAGCTTGTGCGTGACCCAGAGCACTGCCCGCTCCTGCAGCACCTGCTGGATGCTGTCACCGAAGGCTCGCTCCGTCAGGGCGTCCAACCCGCTGCCTGGCTCATCGAACAGCAGAGCCGGGGCATTGCGCACGAGCGCTCTAGCTAATGCCAGACGCTGGCGCTCGCCCCCGGACAGCTTCGCTCCCCATTCGCCGATCACCGTGTCATAGCCTTGCGGCAGACGTTCAATTCTCTCATCCAGCATCGCCAGCCGCGCTGCCTCACGCAGCTCCGACTCGGTGGCATCCGTGCGGCCAAGGCGCAGATTATCGGCAACAGACGCATTGAACAACTGTACCTGCTGTGAGACGACTGCAAATTGGGAGCGCACGCTCTCACTGCTCATTTCCTTCAATTCATGACCGTTGATCGTGATGCTTCCCGCCGGATAGTCCCGCAGCTTGAGCAGCAACTGCAGCAATGTGCTCTTGCCCGCCCCGCTCTCGCCGACCACCGCGACCTGCTTGCCGCGTTCCAGTGTAAGAGAGATGTTACGCAGTGCATCGTGCTCCTGCTCCGCATAGCGGAAGGAGACCCCTGTAAGCTCGGTGCGCCATGCTGTGCTGCAATCTGCCTCCATGTCAACCGCTGACTGCTCGGCCTCCGATGTTGGCAGCGCGCTGGCTGGCTGTGGCGACTCGCCCTCCGCGAGAATGCTGGCTGACACCGAATGCCGTCTGCTCTGTGCCCCGGCTGGCCGCTGTTGTCCGTCAGCAGCGGCTTCTGCTGGCTCGGCAGCAGCGGTCTCCGCTGGCTCAGCAGCATCCGCAGCGGCGGGTACTGCGTGTCGAACAGCCTGCGATACGTCCGCATGTGGGGCGCTCGCCATGTGAGCTGTCATCTGATCCGCGTCTTCCGCCAGCTTCAATAGCCTGCTGCCGGAGGAAACCGTCTGCGAGAAGTGCTGGAAGGTCTGGGGCAAGGGGAGCAGCGCCTCGAAGCAGGCGAAGGCAGCCAGCATTAATGCCGGGATCATATAGCCCTCCATAGCACCCGACACAACCAGCGGGATGCATGCCACCAGCATTAGCCACATGGTCAGGTTGGCCAGGCCGCTCATGAGTCCGCCTGTCGCCGCAGTAATCCAATGCTGTCGATCCTGATGCTGTCCGAGCTGCTGCTGCAACGCGCTGATCCGCTCCTCCTGACGCTCCGTGCGCCCATACAGGGACAACGCCTCCATGCCGGACAGCAGGTCGGCCACCTCGCCATACAACTGTGCCCGTGTCTCCACGTGGGCATGTGCCCCCCTTCTGCCCAGCAGATGACCAAGTCCAGGCACGACCAGCCCGGAGAGCACCATCATGCCGACAAGCATCCAGCCGAGCGACGGGTCTTGCGCCGCCACTATCGAGTAGCCCAGAAGGACTGCCAGCAGAGCGACGACAGGAGGAGCGATAACCCGCAGATACAGATTCTGCAACTGGTCAACATCGCTAATGACCGAGCTGAGCAGACCGCCGCTGCTCTGTCTCTCCAGCAGTCTGGCCCCCTGCGGCTCCAGCTTGCTGTACAGCCAGGTGCGGAATTGCTTCAGGATGCGGAAGGTCAGATCATGCGACACCAGCCGCTCCACATAGCGGAACACGCCGCGCGAGATGCCGAAGAAGCGAACGCCAACGATCGGCACATACAGCAGCAGGATGTTCTCCGGTCGCAGCGCTGCCTTGGCAATCAGGTAACCGGAGACGCCCATCAGCCCCGCATTGGAGGCCACGGTTGCGAAGCCGATCAGCACAGCAATGAGCATGCGCCATTTGTAAGGAGCGACGAACCCGAGCAACTGGCGCAGAACCGCCAAGCTGCTGCCGCTCCCTGTCTGTGCGCGTGAACCATGCGGGATTGCCTGTGGCGATTGTGTCCGCTTCGTGCTTGCTGCCGTCTGCTGCTCTGCTGTTGGCTGCGGCTCTGCTGTTGGCTGCACTGCTGATCGCCTGTCGGCCTCCGCCCCGATATGTAGCCGCTCCGGTAGCGGCAGCTTCAGAAGTGCCAACTCCGGCAACTCCTGCTCCTGCTCCGCAGCGGTCGGCAGGCTCCCGCCCATGCGGCTCGCAAGCGATGCGGCAAGCGGCGGCTCTGTCTCTGTCTTCGCCGCACTGTCTGCCGCAATAGCACTCGCCGCGCCTGTTGCAATCGTATGCGCCTCGCCCGCAGCCGGAGCCGCGGCTACAGCCCGCGCTGTCGCTGCATCGGCTGGGGTGCCGGTGGCGAAGGCGGCGCTCTCCGCCTCCGCCGCATGACGCAAGCGTGCATACAGCCCGGCGGCCTCCAGCAGTTGCTGAGGCGTGCCCGTTTCAACCACGCGCCCCTCTGCGAGCACGATGATGCGGTCAGCGCCCTGCACCGTATGCAGTCGGTGCGCCACCGTCACCGACATCCGCGCGGCAAGCAGCGGCTCCAGTGCATCCAGCAGCGCCGCCTCATGGATGGAGTCGAGCGACGAGGTAGGCTCATCCAGCAGCATGAGCGGCGCGTCCTGCCTCAGCAGCGCCCGCGCCAGCGCGATCCGCTGCATCTGGCCGCCCGATAGCTGAGCCGCCTCGCCCAGCTCGGTCTCATAGCCTAGCGGCAACTGGCGGATGAACCCGTCCGCTTGTGCAGCCTGCGCTGCCGCTGCCACCTCGGCGTCCGTCGCCTCCGGTGCGGCCAGACGAATATTGTCGCTCACCGTGCCGCGGAACAGATGCACGCGCTGCGGCATCGACGACAGCCGACGACGCCAAGCCTTCATCGACAGTTTGGTCATGTCAATGCCGTCGATCAGGATGCGCCCGGAGCTCGGTCTAAGAAATCCCTGCAGCAGCTCCACGATGGTGCTCTTGCCTGCGCCCGTCGGCCCGACCAGTGCGATGCGCTCACCCGGCTCCAGTGTGAACGATACATCCGTCAGCGCATCCTGCTCCGCGCCGCTGCGACATACCGACACCTGCTCGAACTCGATGCGATAGCCCTCCTGTCGGAGCGGCAGCACGATGCCATCCGCCCCCTCTGGCAAGCCGGTCGGCTCCGCCTGCAGGATGTCAAAGATGCGCGCAATGGCACTCATCCCGTTCTGCCCGGCATGGAACTGCGTGCCAAGCGTGCGAATCGGCGTGTAAAACTCTGGAGCGAGCAGCAGTACGAGGAAGGCCGTCTCGAAGCCCAGCTCGCCCTCCACCAACCGCAAGCCGAGGAATACAGCCACAATGGCTGTGCTGAGCGAAGCTAACAGCTCCATCACGAACGCCGACAGGAAGGCAAGCCGCAGCGTACTCATCGCCGAGCGGCGATGCTCCTCGCCAATACGGTCGATAATCTCGATCTGTGCCTTGCTGCGGTTGAACATCGCCAATGTCGGCAGCCCGCGCAAAATTTCATGGAAATGGCCGCCCAGTCGCCCCAGCAGCTTGAACTGCTTGTCGGTCTTCGCCTTGGCTGCCTTGCCGATCAATATCATAAACATCACCAGCAGCGGCAGCGTCACGCCGAAGACAATCGCCGACACCGTATCCAGTCCGGCTACGACGCAGAAGACTGCTGCCGGGATGAAGGCGGAGAGTGCGGCCTGGGGGACATATTTAGCCAGATAGCTCTCCAGATGCTCCACGCCTTCATAGGCAGTGCCGATCAGCTCGCCGCTGCGCTCGCCCTTGGCGTAGCCCGGTCCGAGCTCGGACAGCTTGCGCACCAGCCTTAGCCGCAGGTCGCCCTTGATCCGCTGCGCCATATGTGCGGCTGCATAGTCTCCAGCCGAATGCAGCAGCGCGCGGAGCGCTATGATGCCTAGCAGCACATAGAGGGCGGGCAGCAGCGCGGCAAGCTCCAGGCCGCCGAGGAATGCGCCGTTCACAACGCGCGCCATGTAGATGGCCTGCGCGATGAGCAGTATCCCGCCCGCCGCGCCCAGCAGAACGCTAGCGGCAAATAGCTTGCGCGCACCCTTTACCCGTCTGAACAATGCTCTCATCATTGCTGCCCACCCTCTCGTTCATTAATAATCCAGATGATCCTCCGCTGTTACCCGCTTGCGGAACACCCAGTACGTCCAGATCTGATAGGCCAGTACGAACGGCAGCACCGTTGCCGCCACGATCGTCATCACCTTGAGCGTATACGTGTTGGAAGCCGCATTATAGATCGTCAGCGACCATTCCGCATTCAGCGAGGAAATCATAACATTCGGGAACAGCAGCATGAAGACGGTAATCGTCGACAGCACGATCGTTGCTCCTGTCATAATGAACGCCCAGCCGTCCCGTCCGGCCTTGATCAGAAAATGCACCGACAGCAGCGCCATACCCGCCAGCACCGGCACCGTCCCTGGGCTAAGTCCTTGAGAGGTGAACATATCCGTCTCAAAATAGCTCAGCACAACGAACAGCAGCAGCACGCCGCTCGTCCAAGCGCCGATACGCTGCGCCACGCCGCGAGCCCGCTCGCGCAGCACCCCGTCTGTCTTGAGCGTCAGGAACAACGCCCCGTGCAGCAGGAACAGCAGCACCATGCTTGCTCCGCCAGCCACCGAGTAGATGGACAGCAAATCCCAGAAGGAGCCGACATAGTTCATGCTCGCATCAATCGGAACACCGCGCATCAGGTTGGCTAGCGCCACACCCCACAGCAGCGCGGGCAGCAGGCTGCCAATACAGATCACCCAATCCCAGAAGGAACGCCACTTCGGACTTTCCAGCTTGCTGCGAAATTCAAAGGCGACCCCGCGGCCGATCAGCGCCAGCAGCATCAGGAATAGCGCCATATAGAAGCCGCTGAACAGTGTAGCATACCAGTTCGGGAACGCTGCGAACATCGCGCCGCCCGCTGTAATGAGCCACACCTCATTGCCATCCCAGAACGGCCCGATCGTATTGATGACAACCCGCCGCTCCTTATCGGTCTTGCCCAGGAAGGGAGTCAGCATGCCAACTCCAAAATCGAATCCCTCCAAAAAGAAGAAGCCGATGAACAACACCGTAATTAATATGAACCATAACGTCTCCAGCATCTTTACGCCCCGCTTTCTGAATATATAAGAATCCTGTTCGCACTATCTCTGTGCCGCAGCTAAGACGTGCCCCGCATACAGCTTCAGTGCCCGACGTCTGCAGCTTCTGGCGTGCCAATCGCTTCTGCCTCAGCACACTGACGTACACCCTCAGCGTACCGACCGCTTCAGCCTCAGTGCACCGACGTCTATCCTCGGCGTGCCGACCGCTTCAGCCTCAGAGGGTCAACGTCTACAGGACGGCTGTACCCGCACCGTGCGGCACTGCATCCGCTCCGCCATGCGGCGGCGCATCGTCCTCGGCGCCCTTGCGAACCTCATTCACAACCAGATAGATAAAGGCGGCGGCAATTAGTCCGTATACAACCGTAAATCCGATCAAGGTCGTCGCCACCATCCCGCTGGAGACGAGCGGCGATACGCCTTCCTCTGTCCGTTGCAGGCCGAAGACAATCCATGGCTGGCGGCCTACCTCTGTCATAATCCAGCCCGATGAGTTGGCGATGAACGGCAGGGAGATCGCTGGCAGCATCCATGGCAGATAACGCCTCGACTCCACTAATCTGCCCCGCAACACCTTGTAGGAGCCGATCAGCCCAAGCAGAATCATCAGCATGCCCGCCCCGACCATGATGCGGAAGCTCCAGAATGTCGTGCGCACGGGCGGGATATAGTTGCCCGGTCCGTATTGCTCCTCATACTGTGCCTGCAGCTCCAGCATGCCCGGCACGCTGCCGGTAAGCTTGTTATAGGACAGCACACTCAGCAGGTAAGGCACCTCGAGCTGGAACGAATTTTGCTGCTTCTCCGGGTCGATCGATGCGATGACCGTCCACGGCGCGCTCTCCCCGCTCGTATGCCATAGTCCCTCAGAAGCCGCCATCTTCATCGGCTGCGAGCTCATCAGATGCTGTGCTTGGTCATGACCTGCAAACGCCGTCAGCAGGCTCGAGACGAGTGCCAGCACGATCGCGATCTGGAACGATGGCCGGAAGATGTCTGTCTGCTGCTTGCGCAGCAGCTTGTAGGCGCTGATTCCTGCCACGAAGAATGCTCCTGTTGCCAGCGCACCGAAGATAACATGCGGAAACTCCACCCATAGCTGCTTGTTGCCAAGCAAGGCGAAGAAATCGGTCATCTCGGCTCTGCCGTTCACAATCTCGTAGCCTACCGGCTCTTGCATGAAGGAGTTCGCACTCAATATCCATAGCGCGGACAGTGTGGCCGCGATCGCGACCAGCCAGATCGACGCAAGATGCACCTTCTTGGACAGACGATCCCAGCCAAATATCCAGACGCCCAGAAACGTCGACTCCAGGAAGAACGAGACGAGCGCCTCTACAGCAAGCGGCCCCCCGAATACCGCCCCTACGTACCGCGAATAATCGGCCCAGTTCATCCCGAACTGGAATTCCTGCATAATCCCCGTCACTACCCCGACAGCAAAGTTCAGCAAGAAGATTTTGCCCCAAAACTTCGCCATCCGCTTGTACTTCTCATCATTCCGCACCACGTACAGTGTCTGCATGAAGGCAATCAAATACGCCAGACCTATAGACAGCGGCACGAACAAAAAGTGATAAATGGTCGTCACGCCAAATTGCAGTCTGGCCAAATCTACAGCTTCCATCCCAACCTCCCCTTTCAATTTCTTGATTATAGAGCGAATCGGGATGAATTTATGTGACTTTTTTCACAAGTTAACACTGAAATTATGAATTTCAATTACGGCGATGAGCGATTGCCGTCGAATACACCAGTGAATGCCGCCAAATGAAGCGGCTTGAGTATAAACGCCCCTGTATCCGCCAGTGCCGTGTCTTCTCCACTCTTGGTGTCATACAATATTTGGAATTCAATCCTGTAAAGAAAGGAATCGATAAGGTGCCCAAAATATCTGTCTTGTTGTCAACCTACAATTCATCCCAATATATTGACGCATCTGTCCAAAGTATACTGGAGCAAACGTATCAGGACTTTGAGCTAATCATCACAGATGATGGGTCCAGCGATAATACCTTAGCTATACTAGAGCAGTTCAAGGACCCTCGAATCCGCTATGTCATCCATGAGCATAATAAAGGGTTAATCTATTCACTAAATGAAGGAATCGAATTGTCCAGCGGGGAATACATTGCCAGAATGGATGCGGATGATATCGCAACGCCCCATCGACTGGAGCAGCAGGCTGCCTATCTTGATGCCAACCCTCAAGTTGGCGTATTGGGCGGGCTGATGCGTTGGCTGCACACGCATGCCCTCATTCCCAAGCCTGTGAGTCACGACGGCATCCGCTGCTGGCAGTTGTTCCACTCCTGCCTGGGCCACCCGACTGTCATGCTCCGAGCGAATGTGCTGCATCAGCATGGCATCCGGTACGACGAGCAATATAAACATGCCGAGGATTATGAGATTTGGGAACGTCTTGGCCGTGTAACCCAGCTCGCCAATCTGCCCTATTGCATCCATTATTACAGGGCACATGAGGGACAAGTATCCCTACAGTTCAAGGCTATTCAAGAGAACAGCGCCAAACGGGTACACTATGACCAATTGCACAGGCTTGGCATTACGCCAACGGATGAGGAATATGCTATTCATATGCAAATGCGACATTTCCAGGTGCCCACCCATCATACCGAATCTTATGAGAAGGCAATCAATTGGGTTAGCAAATTAATTCAGCACAATCATCATGCACAAGTATACGACCCCCAAATGCTGGAGAGCGTACTGACTCGATGCCTGGTCTTCTCTGGATTGGTACCATCGGGAGTATATGATTCCCATTAATCAATAGAAAAGCGAGCGAACCCACAGATGATGGATTCGCTCGCCCCAGCGTAAACGGCTGCCGCTTCCTCACGGGCAAGCTTCGTTTCGCGTAGTCTGAATCGTATGACTGTAACCAGCTCGACGACCCGATTCGTCACTTAATCTATTTTGAAGATAGAGACCGATTGCTGCAGCTCTTGGGCGAGATGAGCCAATGCCTGTGCCGTCGCCGCGGTCTGTTGACTGCTGGCTGCCGCTTCTTCTGTCGTTGCCGAGATATTCTCTACAGCGGCCAGAACTGTAGTGGTCTGGGCAGCTTGCTCCTCACTCGCAGCGGCGATTTCCATCACTTTTTGTCCCGCCTCATTGATGTAAGCGACGATGTTCTCGAAGGCATCCCCTGACTGTGCGGATAACCCGGCGCTGTCCTGAACCGCCCTCACACTGGATTTCGTATTTTCCTGCATGCCTTTGATAATCCCCGTAATCTGCTTCGTTGCCTCTCCGCTGCGCTCGGCCAGCTTGCGCACTTCATCTGCAACAACCGCGAATCCGCGTCCCTGCTCTCCTGCCCGTGCCGCTTCAATCGCCGCATTGAGCGCAAGCAGATTCGTCTGATCCGCAATATCCTCGATCACACCAATAATTTCTCCAACCTTTTGCGAGTCATCCTCAAGCCGCGTCATCTGGGCACTCATCGCCTGCATACTATCACTGGAGGATTGAATAATACTATTGCCTTGCTGGGCTATTTTCACGGTTTCGTCTGACAATTGTGAGGCCTGCTCCGTATTGGCCGCGATCTCATGGATCGTGCCAGACAGCTCCTTGAACAATTCGCTGATCGTCTGTGCGTCATTCGCCTGGCTTGCATTGCCACTGGCAATCTCCTCCGTGCTGGCGGAGATTTCCTGGGAGGCTGCCGCAAGACTCTGCGAATGGTTCAGGATGGAGCCAACCGTCTGCTGCAAATTATGTACCATCTCATCCATGGCTTGAGCCAACTGCCCTACCTCGTCCTTCGAGGTTATACCACTTGTTTGGCGCAGATCGCCTTGAGCGACACTGACTGCCAGTTGTGAAACCCGTTGAAGCGGCCTTGAAATAATCTGGGAGATAAAGTACCCCAATGCAATAGCTAGTATCACCGAAGCAACAAGGACTGCGATTGTAATATTGCGCGAGGATTCATACAGCTTCTGTCCCGCTTGCTTGGCCTGTTCGGCCTCTAGAACCTGCTGCTGGACCAGACGGTTTAACAGGTCGCGTATCTGATCGCCTGTGATCCTGAGTCCGCCTTCGATTATTTCTTTCAGGGCGTCCTTATTCCCGTCCGAAGCTAGCTGGATAGACTGATCGTATAATGCAAAATATTGCTCCATTATGGCGTCAAAAGGACGTAAAATTTCCTGAGTCGCTTCTGTCATCCTTGTTTTTCGAAAGGTATCCATACCTTGAATCATTATTTTTTTTTCATTTTCTATAGACTTTATGTTTTCTTGCAACTGTGCCGGACTCGTTGTTATATAATTATCCCGCGCGAGCACCCTCAAGCGCGTATAGCTGACCTGGGTGGACATAGAGGTCTGGACAGGGATCAAGTAGTTGTCGTACATATCTGCGAGCGAAACATTCATCTTGCTCAGATTGCCCATGCTGTATATTCCAACCAATGCCATCAGCATCGAAACAAGCAAAAATGAAGAAATCAACTTCACGCTTGTTCTCATATTATAGATCCATCTCATTACGCTGCTCAGCTCCTGCATTCTTTTTTATACTGCTTCTCTTGCTCTACAGCAACACTTCGTCCAGCTTCAAGATACCCACCAAACGTTCGTCCGAGAGACCAATCCCCGTAAAATAATTGCCGTAGGCACTGGATGTCTTATAGGGTGACGGTTGAATATCTGTGAACACCTTCACCTGATTGACTCTGTCCACGATAAATCCCGCTAATTCCTCCTTATGACTGACGACGATGATTCGGGTCATCTTGGTATACTCGTCCTTCTGCAACGAGAACAAGCGCCGCAGACTAATCACCGGGATTATACTGCCGCGCAACTGAATGACCCCTTGCACATATCTCGGACCATTTGGAATCTCAGTAATCTCCTGCATCTTGATAATCTCATGTATATCCGAGATCGGAACTGCGTAATGTTCACCTTCCACCTCAAATTCTATGTATTGCACTCCATGCTTCACCTCCAGCTAGCTTCGTCGTATAATACTAATTATCCGACATTTCAGGTGCAAATAATGTTGAAAAGAGAAAAATTTGTCGAATTGAGTATAAATGAATTATAGGACATATGCCACAATGTTGTATAGTGGAAAAATAGCAACCCGAGAAATGAGTGGAAAAAGGGGGGGACTAAGAGGGGGACTTCAACATAACATTCATCTCCAGGTAACGTGGTAAAGAGGCCTCGAAAGGCCGAATGTAAACAAGAGTAGCCTGTTATTTTTGTGCACCCTTGTTGGCCGGACAATCTTCGGCTACCGCTAGAAGGGGAACAAGATTCGCGGATAATTCGATGGTCAATGGATGAATTCCTTTAAGGAATCCTCAACATAATCGGTTGCAGACTTCTTTAATTGTTCAACAGTGTGCATGTAACGCTGTGTCGTATTGATATGGGAATGGCCCAGGTTTTCCTGTACCTGCTGCAAGGATGCGCCGTTAAGCAATGCTAATGTGGCATTGGTATGACGAAGCCAATGCGGGGTAACCTTCTTAATCAGGCCGCTGTCTCTCCCTGCTTGCGCAATAATTCGTTCAATTTGCCGAGTTGTGATGGGGAATAATAACAGCTCGGACGTTGGAGTATCATGTCCAGCCAGCGTCTGCGCATGCTCCATATACAGCGTCCATAGCTGCTGCGGTACTTTAATCTCGCGGGTTTTCCCTCCCTTGGTATGTTCCAGTGTCAGCCATACCCCGGACTCCATAACATCCGTATGAAAACTCCCCCACCGGACAGCAACCAGCTCCGATACCCTCATCCCTAACAGAACAAGTGAAAGAGCAATTAAATAATTCCTGAAATTTGTCCCCTTTAGCTGATTCAGCAAGATTCCGACCTCTCTGCGGGTCAAATAATGCTTCTGGCTAACCACATGCACGACGGGCAACCGAACGCTAGTCGTAGGATTATGGGGAAACAGGCCGATGTTAATATCGCTCCCCCATCGATAAAACGACTTTAATGGTGCCAGGAAAGCGGCGACACTTGCAGGTGCCAATGCTTTGTCCAAGGTGACCGCTCCTCGCTGCTGCAAATACAGCTTATAGGCCTCGATCTCTCTCCAAGTAATCAAATGAAGAGCCGTATACTTGGTGAATTGCCTGAAATAGCGAAAGGCCTTCAAATAGCTTCGCCGTGTATTGAGCGAAGGACAGCATGTGGTCAAAAACATTTGAATCAATTGGTCATCAGTATACATTCTGGAGTTCTGCTGCGAGAAAATTTGATGGTCTGGCTGCTTGTTTTTATGTGCTTCCATAGAAAATTCCCCCTCTTCGATGTCGGATAATTAGTATTATACGACCCTTCACTCCCAACGATACAAAAGACAAGAGATCAGGTTGAAACAGACACCTCTACCACGTCCACAATCGCATATTTATAACTCAATTATACCTAATCAATTAGAATAAGGGCAAACCTAATTTAAATGGAAGAAATCCAAATTGTAGAAAAATACCTATATGCGCGTGAATGCCGCAAATGAATAACCGGCGACCTGCTAGTGCGCAAGTCGCCGGCATCTATATCTATAAAGACTTAAACCGCCTCTTCGGCGTCGCTCTCCTCCATATGGAGCGTTTTCGCGAGTACCGATAGGAGCAACTCGTTGTCAGGCGACAACAAGGTTACTTCCGGCGGAAGCTCGATCTGTCCCGCTAGAAGTGAATCGCCAATGTTCAGCTCGCTAATATCCACGCTGATGGATGGCATCAATTGGTGAGGCAATGCTTGAATCTCGATGAAGGTGCTCTGCGTCTGCAGGCTACCTCCCAGCTTCGTTCCCTTCGGGGTACCGACGAAGTGAAGCGCCACCTTCGCGCGAACCTTTTCATCGTGCTTTACGCGGAGCAGATCAATATGAATATAGTCGCCGGTAACCGGGTCCCGCTGCACATCCTCAAGCAGCACGGTGACAGGCTCAGAGTCTGCGATCCGAATATCCAGCAACCCCGTTCCGCCCGTTCTGACCCAACGTCCAAACTCCCTTGACGAGAGATGAATCCGATCACTTGCTTGATTCAATCCCATGACGACACCAGGGATACGCCCATTTTGACGCATACGTTTAAGACCCGACTTATTCATTGTTGTTCTGTGCTCCGCTGCAATACATGCTCTCATCATTATAACACTCCTTGGTTAATTACTAATTATTTGTGCCCTCAAAATCGCTATTCATCGCTGAACGTCTGATTTCGTCCCCCTTATCGGGGGAAATATAGAGCACCATGACATCACCGCCTTCATCGTCATTGGTTATAGAATATAAGCTAAAGGCATCCCACTCTGAGTTAGAGAGCGACATGCCTTGTTCACTACCATAGCATAAACCTCATGGTTTGTCGACTTTAGCTGTGCGCATGGTATGCCTCCATTACCTTGCTTATGAACAGCTCCGCCGTTCTCGTCTGCTGCGACTTGGCGACCATGCCTAGCGTCAGTGAGGGCAGCGGCACCTCTGTAGGCAGCTCCACCAGCTCACCCGCATCGATCTCCTGCTGTACGAATGGCCGAGGGACGAATGCCGCGCCATAGCCCCGCTTGGCAAACTCGATCAGCATATCATTGCTGGTCAGCTCCATATCGGCTTCAATGCTGTAGCCCTGGGCGGCAAACCAGCCCTCCAGCATGCTGCGTGTTGTGCTCCCTGCGGTCAGCAACAGCAGTGGAATGTCCAGCAGCCGGGCTGTCGGCAGCCTCTGCTGTGACCATGACGTGAATAGACGACCGGCTACCAGGCAATTATCGATCGTCTTCAGCGGGGTAGCTGCAAGCTCGGCTGCATGAATCGGCAGATAGACGAAGCCGGCGTCGAGGCTCCCCTCCTGAATCAGCTTCATAATACTCATCGTCCGCTGCTGAAGCAGTCGTATCCGAATGTCAGGGTAGCTCGCATGAAATTCATCGAGGATCGGCAAGACGACCTCCTTGATGATCGCCCCATTCGCGCCAATGCGAATCTGCCCCAGCTTGTATTGCTTGAGCAGATCAAGCTTCGTCTCAGCGGCATCCAGATGCTGGAAGGCTTGCTCCACATGCTCCGCCAGCATTCTCCCCTCCTCCGTCAACCGTATCCCCTTCGACAGCCGCTCGAACAGCCTTACACCCAGTCTATCCTCCAGTTGCTTCATCGCGTAGCTCACCGAGGGCTGTGTCATATGGAGCTGCTCCGCAGCTCTCGACATGTTCCCGAGGCGGGAGACCGTCAGGAAGACCCGATATCCTTCAATTTGGACGACCATCTATGATATTCACCCTCTCTATATCACTTCAGCAAAATCTCGATTTCATTTATCGCAATTATAGCTTTATAATGAAAGAACAACAACTATTCGAGCTGGAGGAATCAACAATGTCAGGAAATGTGTATGGAGAGCGGTTTAAAATATCCACCTTCGGGGAATCGCATGGCGAAGCGGTCGGGGTGATCATCGATGGCGTGACACCCGGCGTCGAGCTGGAGGAAAGCTATATTCAGGCTCAGATGGATCGCCGCAAGCCGGGGCAATCCTCTGTAACCTCTCCCCGCAAGGAGTATGACAAGATTAACATCGTGTCCGGCATGTTCGAGGGCAAGACGACAGGCACGCCGCTAGCGATCATCTTATACAACACGGATATGCGTCCGTCGGCTTACGATGATATTCAGAATTCCTTCCGCCCCGGTCACGCAGATTACACCTACCTGCACAAGTATGGCCTTCGCGACCATCGCGGCAGTGGACGGGCCTCGGGTCGGGAGACGGCGGCGCGTGTCGCAGCCGGTGCTGTCGCGCGCAAGCTGCTCGAACGGCGGGGCGTATCGATCGTCGCCTACACGACGGAGATTGGCGGCATCGCCTGCGAAAGCTATGATGAGGCCAGCATTGAGACGAATCCGGTACGTGCTTGCGATCCGGCTGCCGCGGTGCGCATGGTCGAGAAGATCGAGGCACTGGCGCAGGCCGGTGATAGCTGTGGCGGCATCGTGGAATGCCGCATCCGGGGGGTTCTGCCTGGTCTGGGCGAGCCCGCCTTTGACAAGCTCGATGCTGAGCTTGCCAAGGCGATGCTATCGATCGGAGCCGTCAAGGGCATCGAGTTCGGCGCCGGCTTTGCTGCGACTCGCATGGCCGGCAGCGAGCACAATGACCGGATGAACAAGGACGGCTTCCTGACGAACAACGCCGGCGGCATCCTGGGCGGTATTAGCACCGGAGCGGAGATCGTCTTCCGCATTGCGGTGAAGCCGACGTCTTCGATCTCCATTCCACAGCAGACGCTGACGACCTCCGGCGAGGAGACGGTCATTGCGACGATCGGACGGCATGATCCATGCATCTGCCCGCGCATCGTCCCTGTCGTAGAGGCGATGGCCTGCATCGTTCTGGAGGATCAGTACAAGCGGCAGGCAGCACTGAGAGATTAATTCCTTATCTAGCGCTGCCCGCACCTAACAAGCGCAGGCTTGCTGCCATGCACCATAATAGGTGCGCGAGCTGCAAGCCTGCGCTTCTTGCGTTACACCGCAGCCAATCCTGCGGGCACCCTAGGCATCATGTCTATTCAAACAGCCGCCTGTGTTTATCAAAAAATTGAACATAAAATTTCACATGATCCAGTTCATGCCATTGCGCCGTCCTCAAGGGTCGGGTGTCCAGATTATAGATTTTGGCATGCAGTGTGCCGAGAACAAAGGGCGAATGTGTCGCAATAATGAATTGACTATCTAACAGCCGTGCCAGCTCGTTCATATGCTCCGACAGCTTGATCTGATTGGACGGGGATAATGAGGTTTCCGGCTCGTCCAATAGATAGAGCTGACCGGGATGCAGATGCTCCTCAAAAAACTGCATCGATGTCTCGCCATTCGAATACTTCTCCTGTGCGAACTGGATGTTCGCAAGCTTCTTCTTCAGCTCATAGGATTGCTCATACTGTCTCGCTTCTTCCTTGCTCATCCCCTGGCTCAACTGCTCATGCAGGAGGCTCTCGCGCAATACCGCGGCCTGCTGGATTTTCTTGATCTCATACAGGATGTCCTCCGACTTCAGATACCGGCTCCCCTCGGGAAGCTGCCTAAGCTCCCTCTCCTCTATGTCCTCTCCCAACTGATAGCTGCAGCGTTCAAGAAACCGCTGGACGTACATCGTCTGACCCGTGCTCATCCTCTCTGCCCCGGCCAGATTCAGCTTGTTCGCAATACTATTAAGCAAGGTGGATTTCCCACTGCCATTGCTTCCATACAGCACGGTAATCCGATCGAACAAGAGCACTTCCCCGGCGATCGACTTGAATACATGATCGGGATAAATGTTGGGATTGCGATCTGTGTAATCAGACAGCCTGAAGCTTCTCAGGTAGATCATCGATGTCTTCGCCTCCTGTTCTCATTTCTCTCCCCTTACTCCCATTCAAATGCACCCGTATACAATTGATAATAAATTCCGCCCTGCGCGATGAGCTGATGATGATTGCCGCGCTCCTTGATCCTGCCCTTCTCCATCACCATAATGGCATCGGAATTCCGCACAGTGGACAGCCGATGTGCGATGACGAATACCGTTCGGCCCTCCATCAGATGATCCATTCCCGATTGTACCAGTGCTTCCGTCCGCGTATCAATGGATGAAGTCGCTTCATCCAGGATCATCACAGGCGGATTGGCAATAGCTGCTCTGGCAATAGCCAGCAGTTGGCTCTGTCCCTGTGAGAGGCTGTTGCCGCTGCCGTCCAGCCGGGTCTGATACCCCTCCGGCAGGCGCTCGATGAAGCCGGCTGCATGTGACCGTCTGGCTGCTTCCCTGACCTCCTCGTCGCTGGCCTCCAGCCGCCCGTAGCGAATGTTATCGGCCACAGTGCCGGAGAACAGATGGGTGTCTTGCAGTACAATGCCTAGCGAACGGCGCAGGTCCGCCTTGCGGATACGCTGAATATTGATGCCGTCATAGATGATCTCACCCTCTGTGATATCATAGAAGCGGTTCAACAAATTGGCAATCGTCGTTTTCCCTGCCCCGGTAGCGCCTACAAAGGCAAGCTTCTGTCCTGGCTCCGCATATAGCGTCACATCCTGAAGCACCTGCTTTTTGCCGTCATAGGAGAAGGATACCTGTCTGAGCTCCACCTTGCCCCTCAAGGATACCGTAGAACCATCCTCCAGCTTCCATAGCCATCCCGCATGCTGCGAATTTCGTTCCAGCGTCACGCGCCCTTCGTCCTCCTCGGGACGTTCATCCATCAGGTTAAATATCCGCTCCGCCCCTGCTAGAGCTACGACGAACATATTGATCTGCGAGGAGAGCTCGGCGATCGGCATCGTGAAATGACGGGACAAGCTCAAGAAAGCCGCGATACTTCCGAGTGTCAAGCCCGCATTCCAGCCGGTTACCGCCATGGCTCCGCCTGCGATGGCAACGAGTACGTAAATGAAGGTCGCAAGGTTGGCATTGATGGGCATTAAGATATTGGAAAACTTGTTAGCCGTAGCCGAGCTATGAAACAAGGCATCATTGAACCGGGCGAACTGCTCCACGGCCTTATCCTCGCGGCTGAACACTTGCACAACCTTTTGCCCATGCACCATCTCCTCGATATACCCGTCTACTACGCCTAGCGATTCCTGCTGCTGAAAAAAATGCTCCGTGGCCTTGGTGCCCACCGTCTTGGTTATCCATAACATCGCGAACGCGCCCACCACCACGACAAGCGTTAATGGAACATCGAGATAGAGCATCGTCCCCAGCACGACCAATAGTGTCACCACCGTGGATAGCAACTGGGGCAAGCCATCGGTAAGCATCATATTCAGCGTGTCGACATCATTCGTATAGTGACTCATCAGATCGCCATGTGCCTTGCGGTCAAAATAACGGATCGGCAGCTTCTGCATATGACGGAACAAGTGGTCGCGAATCCGCTTCATAATGTGCTGTGAGATTGTAATCATCAGTCTCTTGGAGGCGAACGTGCTGATGACCCCCGCGGCGTAGATCGCGCCAAGTATCGCCAATGCTTGTAGCAAGGCATCAAAAACCGGGTGCTGGTCGCCTAGCAAGGGAACGATAAAGTCGTCGATAAGCAGTCTTAGAAAGGCCGCCGAAACGACAGATACCGCGGAGCTGATCAGGACGAGCAGCAGCACCAGACAAGCACTGAATTTAAAATATTTGAAGTAGGCAAGCAGGCGAATCATCGTTCTACCGTAGCTCGTGCTCTGCGGCATGCTCATGCTCATCCTCTCCCTTCGTTTGCGTATAATAGGCCTGCTGATATATCGCGCTTCTGCTCAGAAGCTCCTGGTGCGTGCCCTTATCGACCATCTTGCCCTCGTCCAGCACGATAATCTGATCGGCATCCTCAACAGAAGCGATGCGCTGGGCAATGATGATCTTCGTCGTATCCGGGATGCTTTCCCGGAAGACCCTGCGAATCATCGCATCTGTTCGTGTATCGACGGCGCTGGTCGAGTCATCCAGGATCAGTATGCGGGGCTTCTTGAGCAAGGCTCTGGCAATGCAGAGCCGCTGCTTCTGGCCTCCTGACAAGTTGCTTCCTCCTTGGGTCAGGCGGGTAGCATAGCCATCAGGGAAGGCGGAGATGAACTCATGGGCCTGAGCAGCCTTACAAGCCTCCACCAGCTCTTCATCCGTCGCTGCTTCATTGCCCCAACGAAGATTCTCCTTAATCGTGCCTTCAAATAAAACATTTTTTTGCAGCACCATCGCCACCTGATTGCGAAGCACGCGCAGCTCATACTGCTTGACATTCGTTCCGCTAACGAGCACCTCGCCCTCGCTCGCATCATAGAGCCGTGGAATCAATTGCACCAGCGTTGACTTCGCACTGCCAGCAGCGCCAATAATGCCAATGGTCTGTCCAGAGTGAATATGGAGGTTGATGCCGGATAACGCATCTCTCGTTGCCTTGGAGGAGTAACGGAAGGAAACGTTGCGGAACTCCACCTCGCCTGTAAGCAGCTCCGTGACCGGAGAATGAGGGCTTACAATGTCAGGCTCCTCGTTCAACAGGTCGGTAATCCGCCCGGCGGACGCTCGGGCAATGGCAATGACGATCACGACGATGCCGAGCGTCATCAGGCTCATCAGAATCTGCATTGAGTAAGCAAATATGCTCGTCAGCTCTCCAGTCGTCATCGACCCGCTGACCACCAGCTTGGCGCCTATCCATGAGATAAGCAGCATCACAGCATATAGAACCACTTGCATAAGCGGCAGCTCATAGGACAGGATGCGCTCTGCCTTCGCCATCTGCGTGAAGATTCTCAGGGACACTTCCTGGAACTTGGAGATTTCATGCTCTTCCCGGACATAGGATTTCACGACACGGATTCCCCGGACATTCTCCTGCACGACTTGATTCAGCTCATCATAGCTGCCGAAGGCGCGTTCGAAGATAGGGAAGGACAGCTTCATAATAATCAGCATCCCCACGGCAAGTATAGGGACAACGATCAGGAACCACATCGCAATAGCAGGGCTGATCTGGTAGGTCATGATCGTGGCAAATATCATCATAACCGGACTGCGAAAGGCAATTCGGAGGATCATGAGAAAAGCGTTCTGCACATGCGTAATATCCGTCGTCAGCCTGGTGACGACCCCCGGGGTGGAGAACTTATCCATATTGGCATAAGATAGCCGCTGAACATGGCGAAATAGATCATATCGCAGGTTTTTGCCAAATCCCGCCATGGCGATGGCCGAATGTTTGCCAGCCAGTGCGCCAAATATAAGCGATACCAGGGCAAACAACACCAGAATCAACCCATATTTCACAATCAGATTCATCTGTCCGCCGCTAATTCCCTGATCAATCAATTCGGCCATGAACAACGGAATGATGACCTCCATCGCAACCTCACCCAGCAGAAACAAGGGCGTCAGCCACGAATCCTTCTTGTACTCCCTCACACTCTGCAGCAATGTTCCTAGCATATAGATCTCTCCTCTTGGTTGGCATCCTCCATCATTCAAGGATGGATGAACCGTACAATACATGCTATTATAAACTGTATAGTTGCTATACAGTCAATTCGACTTTTTGAGGGGGAAACTGCCATGCGCCAGACCGATATGTTGTCCATCAGCGCATTTTCCAAGATGTCCGATGTCTCTCGTAAAACACTCATCTATTATGATCGGATCGGGCTGTTCAAGCCGACGTTCATCGCTGATAACGGCTACCGCTATTACCATCGCAGTCAGTTGGATACGATGGGCGTCATCCATATCTTCAAGGAGCTGGGCATGTCTCTGGAGGAGATTAAGGAGCATCTGGAGCAACGAACGCCGATCAGCACGCTTCAGCTTCTGCGAAAGCAGGAACAGATTCTACAGTTGCAGATTGCGAAGCTCAAGCGAGCAAGACAGATGATTATCCGTCGAGCCGAGGATTTGGAGCAATCGATGACGGTCAATGTTCAGCAGATGTACGTCATCTGGCAGCCGCGGACGCCTCTGCTCCTGAGCTGCCGCGTCCACGCATCCAAGAAGCAATTCACCGAGGAGCTGTGGATGGATTTTCAACAGCGGCTGCAACGGGAGCATGCGCCTCTTGGTTACCCCAATGGGATCGTGATCCCTAAGGAGTATTTGCTGCGGAAAGATGGGGACATGGTATCCCATATGTATAGCTACATGACTACGGATGCTCATGAACAGGCATATCGGCCGGAGGGGTTCTATTTCATTGCTTACGCCAGAGCTGACTATGGGGATACCGAAAAAATCTATCCGCGTATCTTCGAAGCGTTGGAGCGCCACCGATATACTATCATTGGCGATGCATATGAGGAATATCTGCAGGACGAGGTGTCCCTGCGAAATTCGGAGGAGTATCTGGTCAAGGTTATGGTGCCGATCGAGGAGCCATCGTACCCTGGAGAGTGCAGCGGCTAAGAGGGGAAAAGAGATGGATGGTAGCTCTCCGCTAGTGTAATTCAGTGTGAGAAATTACCATCCATCTGAGGCTATAGATTCAATTCATTCCGGGACAGCGTATACCGTCCCTCCTTACCCAGTTCCAGCACCAGACGTGAGGCGCCCGCTTGCAGCGTTACCTCTGCGCCGCGATCCTTAATATCCTCCACATAGATATGTCCCTCGCGGGCATAGAGGATTTCACTGCGTTCATCATAGACCACTTCAGGATCCAACGGTTCCTTATCAATGAGCGAAGTTAATTTCAGTTGTTGATCCTTATCTATGCCGATGCTGAACATCCGCAGGCCGGTTAAGGCTCCCATCTTGTAGTCGGTAGCATAGATGTAATACAGGTTATCGTCTCGCTTTAACATCTCATCCACACGTAGACTCCCTTTTTGATCCAGTATCTGGACGACTCCTTGATGAAGAACGATATGGTAGCTTTCCCTTGCACTGGCGCCATAGATCTCCGGATTCTCGATGTACTCCATTAGTTGGAAGCCATCCGCTTCAAAGACCGTGATGAACCTGGATAATTGCTGGACTTGTTCGCTAGTTAGCTCCGGGTTTTTCGCCCAATATCGTTGAAGCTCTGCTATGGCTTTGGCCTTTTGTTCACTGGTGATTTCTCCATTGTCCCATTTGCTAAGCAGCTTCTGAACCTCTGCTTCAGAATCTTGCTTTCCATTCAGCCAGAGCATGGCCGTGATCAGCACGAAGCAACATAATAAGGTGATATACATTTTATTCATGAATACCTATTGCACTCCTTGCCTGTACAAGCTTATAGTCAATGTGGGGAGGGGGATATGAAATTGAAAAAGATACTTATCATTGGAATTGTAGCCAGCGGTAAGACAACTCTTGCCAAGCAGCTATCCGAAATCCTGCATATCCCTTGGTATGAGCTGGATTGTATCGTTCATTATAAGACCGGAGCTGTACGGTACAAACGAACGGCGGATGAGCAACTGGGCGTGATTCATGATATTGATCAGTATGGCGAATGGATATTTGAAGGTGTGGACCGGTCATCTTATCGCTGCTTATTCGACATGGCGGATACGATATTATTTCTTGATCCTCCTTTGTGGAAGCGCAGAATCCGTATCTTCACCCGGTTTCTCAAACAAAACCTTGGCATCGAGACCTGTGACTATAAGCCTGATCTGAAAATGCTGAGCATGATGTATAAATGGACACGAGATTTCGAAGAACACCGTGAGGAATTCGAATCCCGATTAACCATGTATAAGGATAAGGTCATCCGTCTGTATGACAATCCAGATCTGTCTGCTCTGAAAAACAGACTTCATCCAATTGAAGACCGGGCGCAATAAGCACTCAACAGAGTGCTATACTTCTCCCCAGAATACCTCCGTCTCATAATCGAATAAAATATGACCCTGCTGCTGATACCGATCAAACAGCGCTTGCAGCTCTGTCATCATCGGAGCGTAATTCGGATGATCAGGCTCAGGGCAGTAGGAAGAGGACAGCAGCCGGCCCCTCAAGCCCTCAAAATCGAAATTCTGACTCATACGGAAGGTTTCCTCGTGCATGGTGCCTTCCTTGAAAAAAGAACGCAGCATCGCCGGAGAAATATTTTTGTGATTCACTTCTGCATAGTCGATGGCGTAGCTATGAAGCAGTTGATTGTACGCTTCACGAAATGGAGTCCCATGGATCAGACGAGAATTCCAGATCAGTATCACCCGTCCACCCGGCTGCAATATTCGGCGGAACTCGCGCTGTGCCGCTGCGCGATCAAACCAGTGAAACGCTTGCGCACAGACGACAAATTCTACGGACTGGTCAGGCAATCCGGTCGATTCTGCTGAACCTGACAGGCTCTCAAAGTGGGGATAGTCTCCTAACCGTTCCTGGGCAGCCTCCCGCATGGCCTGATTCGGCTCCGCCCCGATGACATGGCTTCCACGCTCCAGAAGCAGCTTCGTAAATATCCCCGTACCCGCGCCTACATCTACTATTTTGCTGCCCGATTGCAGCCCGATGCTATCATACAGATAGTCAATCGCCTCGACCGGATAGCTTGGACGGTACTTCACATAGGCATCGACTCTATTCGAAAATCTTTCTTTATTGTTCATCTGTCAGCTCCTCTGTCGTATTCGTTCATATGGATTGGCATGATGCCGTCAACCATCCCCGCAAACCACTGTAAAATTATAATTTCTGAGCTACCCAAAGTGTACCTTGATCTTCCAGATATGACAACCATACTATTCAAAATACAACCAGAACATTCGTTTGCTTCATCATGTATTTTTCTGTAAAATAGAGGGATAGAACGAATTGTGATCGTGGGTATAGAGCCATACTCGAAGCAGTAGATTCTCGTTAAGGAGCGAACTGGATATGATTCAATTAACGAACCGTGAGGCACGCCAGTTTCTGTTACTGAAGCATGGACTGTGGGGCGAGCATCGATTTGCCGGCAAGCAGGGCGTCATGGAATTTATACGGCAGGCCGGCTGTATTCAGTATGATCCGATCGATGTGTGCGGGAAGAATGCCGAACTCGTGCTGCAATCGCGAATCAAGGGATTTGCCAAGCCGATGCTTGACGAGCTGCTGTATCAGGATCGCTGCCTGATCGATTATCCAGACAAAAATTTGGCGATTATCCCGGCCGAGGACTGGCCGTATTTCGAACGATACCGGAAGGCTGCCCGAGAGCATGCCGCGCGCTATCCCGAGATGATGCCCCTGATCGCGCAGGTGCGAGCCCATATTCAACATCACGGTGCGATAAGCTCGAATGAGCTGAATCTGGAGGGGGATTTCACCTGGCAGTCGGCGATTCACTGGAGCGGCGGAAACAATGCATCCCGGTCGGTGCTGGAGCAGATGTATTCCACAGGCGAGCTCGTCATCCATCACAAGAGAGGAACCCGCAAGTATTACGATCTAGCCGAAAAGCACTTGCCTCCAAGCCTGCGCAGTGCCCCTGATCCGCTGGAAGACGAGCTGGAGCATCATAAGTGGCGGGTGCTTCGTCGCATCGGTGCTGTCGGTCTGCTATGGAACCGCGCCTCTGACGCCTGGCTGAATATATGGGGCTTGAAGTCGGAGCAGCGCAATGAGGCTTTCCGCCAATTGGTGCAGGAAGCCCGCATTATGGCTGTTGCCGTCGAGCAAATGAAGGATGTGCTGTACTGCCGCGCGGAGGATGTCCCGCTGATCGAGACCGTTCTGCAGCATGCGGCGCCCAGCCAACGCTGCGAGCTCATCGCCCCGCTCGACAATCTGATATGGGACAGAAAGCTGATCAACGAATTGTTTCATTTCGATTACACGTGGGAGATTTATACGCCTGCGATGAAACGGAGATTCGGCTACTATGTGCTGCCGCTATTGTATGGAGATCGCTTCATCGGCCGAGCCGAGATCATCGCAGAACGAAAGAGCGGGACACTCGTGGTCAGAAATATCTGGTACGAGCATGACATCCAGCCAACCAAGCCCTTGCGAGCCGCTGTGAATCGTTGCCTTCAACACTTCGCCCTCTTCAATGGATGCGAGACGATCGCAGCGCCATCTATAAGCTGAGGCCATCATGACCTGCTTCGAGGCTTGGCTGCATGTGTACCGCTAGGCTGAGGTCGACCGTTAACATATACTGTCGTTGTACGAGCGGCTTAAACATGCTATAAGTGTAGAAGAAGCAAGCAGCCAATTCGCTTACTTTTTCAGAAGATTTTACATGTCACCCATGTATCCATAGAGAGGTTTTTAAGATGACGAATCATTTTTGGCATGAATTACCGCGCCCTTTTTTTGTATTGGCGCCCATGGAGGATGTGACGGATGTGGTGTTTCGTCATGTCGTCAGCGAGGCAGGCAGACCGGATGTGTTCTTTACAGAGTTCGCGAATACCGAGAGCTATTGTCATCCTGAGGGGAACAAAAGTGTGCGTGGACGGTTGACCTTTACTGCGGATGAGCAGCCGATTGTTGCCCATATCTGGGGCGACAAGCCGGAATACTTCCATCAGATGAGCATCGGGATGGCGGAGGAAGGGTTCCAGGGCATCGATATTAATATGGGCTGTCCTGTCGCGAATGTAGCCGAGAATGGCAAGGGAAGCGGATTGATCTGCCGTCCCGCTATCGCAGCGGAGATCATCCAGGCAGCCAAGGCGGGAGGACTGCCCGTCAGTGTGAAGACGAGGCTTGGCTTTACTGCCGTGGACGAATGGCGCGACTGGTTGACCCATATATTGCAGCAGGACATTGTGAATCTGTCCATTCATCTGCGCACCCGGGAAGAGATGAGCAAGGTGGAGGCGCACTGGGAGCTGATTCCGGAGATCAAGCAGCTTCGTGATAAGGTGGCGCCGAATACGCTTCTCACCATTAACGGGGACATCCCTGACCGTCAGACCGGTCTGAGGCTCGCGGAGCAATATGGCGTCGATGGCATTATGATCGGGCGTGGCATCTTCCACAATCCGTTTGCCTTCGAGCGAGAGCCGAGGGAGCACAGCAGTGAGGAATTGCTGCGTCTTCTACGACTGCACCTCGATCTGCATGATCAATATGCCCTGTTGGTGCCGCGCTCGTTCAGCGCGCTCGCACGTTTCTTCAAGGTGTATGTCCGTGGATTCCGGGGAGCAGGCGAGCTCCGCAATCACTTGATGAACGCCAAGTCGACCCGTGAAGTGCGTGCACTGCTCGACGAGTTTGACAGCGTACAGGATAGGACACAGGAACGATAAACGCTGGATGAGTCGATCACTTTGGATCGAATCTGTTATAGCTTTTAGCTATAATCAGTTATACTTTTTAAGTATCTGTTTTAACCCTGCTCGCATGGTATGATATTTATAACATGTTGAGGGGGTTATTTACATGACCGATAAGTTCCAGATCGTAGGAAGCTTGTTGCGGCCGGAAGAGCTGCTGAAATATAAAACACAGATCGAGCATCGCGATGATATTCAGTACCCGTTTTATGATCATTTCGAGGGCTATGCAGCGTGTGAGTCCGAGGCGATCAAGCAAGTCGTGAAGAAGGAAATCGAGCATGACCTGTCCATTATTACGGATGGCGAATTTTCCAAATCGATGTGGCATCTGGACTTTGTATGGGGCTTCAGCGGGGTCGAGCGTTATATTGCAGACCATGGCTACTTCTTCAGAGATGTGGATGGAACATCGAAATACGAGACGCGCAAGGATATCGGACTGCGCATCACAGACAAGCTGGGCGGGAAAAATCACCATTTCATTCAACTGTTCAAGCAGCTTCAGGACGCAGCAGGCAATCAGCAGACGAAGCTGTGCATTCCGTCGCCCTCCCATATCTTCGGTGAATTGTCCTGGTCGGATAATATTGGCGGTACGAATGCCGTCTATCAGAATACGCAAGAGCTCAAGGCTGGACTCGTTAGCGCGTATAAGGAATTTGTAGAGGAGTTTGCTGCAGCGGGTGGCAAAATTCTGCAAATGGATGACTGCTTGTGGGAGCTGTTCGCAGACGATAATCCGAATTCTCCATTCACTGGAGAGCAGATCAATCAAGAGGAAGTGCAAGGTCTCGCCACCGAATTTATCGATATTAACAATACCGTGATCGAATTCGGTCACAGTCTCGGTCTGAAGATGTGGACGCATAACTGCCGCGGCAACTATGACTCCCGTAATATGGGCGGTGGCTCGTATGCGAAGATCGCTCATCTGTTCCTGAAGCAATTGAAGTATGACCGCTTCTTCCTGGAGTGGGATGATGAACGTGCCGGCTCCATCGAGGCGCTCGAGGTGTTCAAGGACAGACCGGACACGGAGATTGTATTAGGTCTGCTCTCCTCCAAAACACGCACACTTGATGATGAAGCTCGCGTTATTCGTCTGCTGGACGAGGCCTCCAAGATCATCGATAAGGATCGGCTGCTGCTGTCTCACCAATGCGGCTTTGCCTCCTGTGACGGAGGTAATGAGCTTAGTGAAGGTGAGCAGTGGGCGAAGATTGATCAAGGCCAGAGAATTGCGAAGCAGTACTGGGGCAGCTAGATACTTCCCTCTATTGCCGCGGCTGTGATCTTTCCTGTAACCACGGGAAAAAGTGGCCTTCATAATTATAGGAGAAAAGGGTGGGTGAATCCTCGTGGTTCATCCACCCTTGTTCTCTTCCTTCATCGTAAAGCCGAGCAGGCATTGGACATTGGATGTAGGTCGGCTTCCATCTCGCTGAACGATGGCTTACCGCCCTGCACCTGGATGTAGGGCAGTTGTATCTTACTCGGTCTTAGTTAAGCTATCTACGACAAATTGAAGCTGAGCTTCCAACGAAATCGGATCACTGAACACAAAGCCGCGGCTGTTCTCACGATACACCCGATGATTTTGGACAGCAGGGAGCTTCTCCCAGATTGTGCCTTCAAAAACCTCGGACGCATGATCATCGCCTGTCCACCCGCTAATGAAGATATAATCGCCTGCATACTCTGGCAGCAGTTCAAGAGATAGCTTGGCCCACCCCTTGCCGCTGTCGATCGCTTCCTTCTGAATAATCGGCGGCGCCTTCAGATCGAACTCGCCATAAATAATGTCGCCGCCTCTGCCAAAGCTGCCATAGGCATAAAATTCCTTAGCGCTTCCCGAATCGAAGATCGATACGGTACGATCACCTACCGCTTCCTTCACGAGTGGTTTATACTGGGCGATCTTGGCGTCCCACTCTGCAATCCAGGCCCTCGCCTGTTCTTCTCTGCCTGTCATCTTGCCAAATTCCATTAATTGCTCCCTTAGAGGTGTTCCGTATTCCACAGCGACGGTCGGTGCAATTTTAGACAGCTCCTCAATCGTCTGGGGATCATTCCAGACAACAATTAAGTCCGGCTGTAGCTCCACTATTTTTTCGTAGGGCACCTCATTTCCTATGTTCACAACATTATCCAGCTTCCCGACAGTATAGTCGTTAAAGGACTCTTCGCCGGTTGCAACAGGCTTTATACCTAGCGCCAGCAAATATCCAGTGAATGCCCCAGCCACCATGACAACTCTTTGAGGATTTTTGTGGATTTGGACCTTGCCATTTGGCCCGGAATAGGTGATCATCTCTGAGCTGTTGCTTGTATGTCCAGTTGCTGTCTTCCCGGAATTGTTCGCCCCACTCTCAGCGCCTACAGTCGAACTTGTCGCCATATTCGTGCCAGCGCCTCGATTTGTATTGACTGAACCGGAGGAGCATGCGCTTAGTAATAAAGTCAGACACAGCAGGAGCGTAAAGCCAACAGGTAACGTGCGTCTATCCATTTGTAAATCTCCCTTTTCATTATATTGATAATCATTATCACCACTGTTATCAATATAACGACGAAGTCTACGCGGAGCAATGGATGATCCAAGCCTAATGATAGGATGATAAGAGCTTCCCCCAGCTTGTATCGACTGCTCCCGGTATTGCTTTGGCGTTATTCCGGTATGCTTTTTGAATACCCGGATGAAATAGGAGACATCAGTATATCCGACACATGTTGCGATTTCCTGCAAGGATAAATGTGTCTGTTGCAGCAGTGCTCCTGCTCGTCTCATCCTAATCCCAATGAGGTAATCGATGATACTTGTGCCAGTCTCGCGCCTGAAATGCTTGGACAGATAAGGGACACTATAGTGGAAGGTGTGCGCAAGGGTTTCCAGGGTTAGCGGCCCGGCATAGTACTCCTGCATATATCGAATGAGCTGAGTCGTAAGATTGGGCTTCGCGAGGCTGACCTGCTGCTGATCCAGTTGCCGCAGCAGCTCATAGACAAATTGATAAAACAGCGTTTTGACATGGAATCGCTCCAGGCGCCCCTGCCCCTGTTCCTGTTCCTGTGCAAGCCACTCGCCCAGCATTCGCTCAGCTAATTCGTACAGGAGTGCCGGGTGGAGCGGAATAAAGCCGTATTGGAGATGGAAGGGCAATTGCTGTTGATCCATATGCCCAAGTGTCTGCTGCTTCCCCGATAACGATAAGGTGGCCTTATAGAAGATCAGGTAATAATGAAACGCTTCATTCGCCGGGATCATCTCAAGACGAGCGCCTTTGCCCCCATGCAGCATATAATAAGTCGTGGCAGCATGCTCATTCCCGTCCAACAGTAGCGTTGCACTGCCATGCGTCACGTACAGATATGCGCTGGCAGGAAGCAGGTAAGGGCTCGCATGCTCGCCGGCTTTCATGCGGATATGTCGTACATCCATCATTTTGAGCGCAGCATCATTCCAGATCCGTAGGTGTTCTTGAACGTTCACTTTCAATGGAGCGTTGTCTTCCTTCCCTAAGCTGAAGCCAGCCTTAATACGTTGACATTACTACCATTATATCAGAAGTAAGCCGCATCAACATGAGAACGGAACTGCCGATGATCGCTCCCGAAGGGAGTCCATCCTGGACGAAGAGTAGTACATACAATCTACATAAACATATAATTCCAATTCAGTATTTATGTGATACTATTAAAGTGATTACGCATACCAAATTAAAGGAGGAGGCTACGATGACTTCTTTAAGTTTAAGCGACCTGTTCACCAGGCGTGTCACTGAACATCCGCTTCATATTTCTCTGGTTTGCGAGAGCGTGTCCATTACGTATGCCGGACTTGAGGAGCGAAGCAATCAGCTTGCCCACTATCTGCTTCAATCGGGTGCACAGCGAGGAGATCGGATTGGACTTGCACTGAATCATTCCCCCCATTTGATCGTATCTATCTTGGCTATTATTAAGACGGGCGCCTTATATGTTCCTATCGATATGAATTATCCCCAGGAGCGTATCCGCTTTATGATCGAGGATGCCCAGATATCGTTGCTCCTCACAAGGTCAGATCATGAGAGAATGTTCGAGGACTTGGCTCCAAGCATCATCGACTTAGATGACGTACACTATAGTATTGACCAACAGCCCGTCACCAAGCCATCGATTGCAGTACAGGCTTCCGATGCCGCGTACATGATGTATACCTCTGGCACAACCGGCACACCCAAAGGCGTCGTTATTTCACACCAATCGGTTGCACATCTCACCTATCACCCCTCATTCCTACCCATACACCCCTCTGATACCGTAGCATGTCTATCTAGTATTTCGTTCGATTCCTCCACATTGGAAATTTGGTCCGCCTTGTTAAATGGTGCAACACTAGCCATTCCTGCTCCTGAAAAGCTTACCCCTGATCTTGTCGTCAGGACGATCTCCACCTTTCAGGTATCCGTTCTCTTCTTGACCCCTGGACTGTTCAACCTGATGGTTGAGGAGCATCTCGCCTCACTGAGGACGGTACGCTACATCCTATCTGGGGGGGATGTCATGTCTCCTGCAATCGCACATGCAGCCCTCCAGCAATTGCCGAATACTACCCTTATTAACGGATATGGACCGACTGAGAATACTATTTTCACGACTACCTTTCAATTGCCGGGCTCATGGGACAAGAATACACCGATTCCGATCGGTACCCCGGTCGACGGTACGGTCATCGATATTATTAATGAGCATGGCGAATCCGTCCCTATAGGACAGGCTGGCGAATTGATTGCTGGAGGGGATGGACTATGCTTGGGGTATTGGCAGAGAGATGACTTGAACCACAGTCGGTTTATCGAGAAGGGGGGCACACGTTACTTCAAGACTGGTGATCTCGTTCGTCAGCAGCAAGGTGGCTGCATTGAATTCATAGGGAGAGCAGATGACCAGGTGAAAATCAGGGGATTTCGCATTGAGCTCGGTGAGATTGAGCATGTGCTGCTGGAGCATCCCGGGGTCACAGCCTGTGTCGTCACGGCTACGAAGGTTGCGCCGGGTGACAAACGGTTGGTGGCCTACATCATTCCTGCATACCGAGAAGGCTGGAAGGCTGGCGAGATTCAGCGCTATGCCCGCCAAAAGCTTCCCGAGTTTATGTGTCCTGCACACTATGTGATCAAGGAGGCCTTGCCCCTTACCCATAATGGCAAAATAGACCGTCATCAACTGCGAGCCACATCGTTTGAACGCCCGGAGCTTCACACCCGCTATGAATCACCGGCTAATGCTCTGGAGCGCGCCCTCTGTGAGCTATGGTCAGATAGACTACGTATAAGGCCCATTGGCAGGCACGATAACTTTTTTGACTTGGGTGGAAATTCGATGCTGGCCGCCAAGGTATTGATACAGACCGAACACGTGCTGCAAGCTCATCATCCTTCCTATAGCCATAGCCAGCTTCCCGCAAGCACCCTCTATGATTATCCCACCATCCATGATCTTTGCCGCATGCTGGAGCAAGAGCCCGCAGAACGACATTCCGAGTTTTCATCCGATGTTCACTTGAATGCTCAAATTCAGCCGTCACATTCCTTTTCTCCTGCTTCCTTCGTGCAGCATGCCGTATTGTTAACGGGTGCGACAGGCTTCCTAGGGGCCTATCTGATCAAGGAGCTTATCGCATTGCATCCGGGAATTCAGATCTATTGCATAGTGCGAGCGAGAGATGAACATCACGCCTTGCAACGTATTGTAGTGAATATGGAGAAATATCATCTCTGGGAGGAGCGTTACCTGGATCACATTAAGGCGATTGCCGGACATCTGGAGCAGGCTCAATTCGGATTGCCAGCAGAGCAATATCAGCAGCTCACGGACTTCATCGATGCCATTTATCATAATGGTGCGATGGTCAACTATGTCCAATCCTACACGATGCACAAAAATAGCAACGTTCGCGGTACGGAGAACATTCTGGAATTGGCCTGCACGGGACGACTCAAGCCCGTACACTTCCTGTCCACTATCTCTGTATTCGGGCCTGCCGGATATGATAGACAGATCAACTGCATCTATGAAGAAGCACGCTTGGAATCCTTCCATACCTATGTACAAATGGATATGGGCTATTCGCAGAGCAAATGGGTAGCTGAACAGCTCGTATGGGAGGCCGAGCGGCGCGGCTTGCCTGTCACCGTGTTCCGCCCAGGCTTCATCATGGGAGACAGCCAGAGCGGGATAAGCAATACAGAGGATTATATGGGAAGGCTCATTAAAGGCTGCATTCAATTGCACGCTTTCGCCGATCTGCCGAATCAACGCAAGGAGTTTGTTCCGGTAGATTTTGTTTCCAAGGCCATCGCCTATATATGCAAGGAGCCGACCAACTTTGGCAAGGCCTATCATCTGGTTCCTCCCCACCACAGGACGATGGATTTGAATGATTTCTTCGAGATGATAACCACAGAGCTCGGCTATGATATGGACAAGCAGCCTTACCATGTCTGGGTCAACGCCTTAGTGAAGGAAAGCCAGGATTCAAGCAACGCGCTGACTCCATTCCTCCCCATGCTCACGGAGAAGATTGAACAGGAAAAAAGCATCTGGGAGCTATATGAGAACATGCCAGCTTACGATTCCTCCAACACCCGGAATGCCTTGGCTACGACCGGAATGACTTGTCCCGACATGGATACAGAGCTGCTGCGACGTTATTTCTCCTACATGACACGCATTGGCTTTCTTGATCAGCCAGAGAATAAAGTCGCGACAACCTGACCTTCAGAGAAAACGGCAGAGAAAAGGAAGTATCCGTAGGGACCCCAGGATACTTCCTTTCTTAGGTTGCTATTTCATGTGAACACAATCATCCTGCATGTATGGACTCCTGGCCTGACCTTCACATTAGCCTGCAGCCCATATCTCTATTTCTATTTTGATGGCTTCCAGACCTAGAGCCGTGACATAAGCAATGGTCATCGAAGGCGGGGTCTCCCCGAAGAAATCTCCATAGACCTTATAGAAATACTCCCAATCTATTTCTTCTTTCGACCATATATTTACCTTTGTCACGTGATCTGGCCCCAGATCTATACTCTTCAGTAGATTGGATATATTTATAAATGTATTCTTTACTTGATGATTGAACTCCTCAGGAATATTCCCATCCAAATCGGCTCCGATTTGGCCAGAAAAGGTATATAGCGTCGAGTTAGGCTTGATCTTGGTGATATGCGTATAATTCCCCACGGCTTTACTTATTCCTGATGAAGATAATCTAGTAACGACATGTTGATTCATTCAGATAACATCCCTTCTCTATTGGATAAATAATTTCTAACACTGCATACCTCAGCCGTATACAGTTATCCACTGCTAGAAATTTATCTATCAAAAACAGAGATGGAATGCTCGTTCATCTGTATCATGCGACTAATGAATACCCGTCTCATTCGCTACCTCCTTTCAGGCCTCAATAATAGGAGGAATCGGGAGAGATGTCAAATCAGTTGGTAAGATAACATGGTTGTGTTCTTCTAAGTTATACTTGGAGGTTAACCACGGAAAAATGTTACACTCCGCCCCGCACAAGCAACGCGACATTCTCCACGTGGCTCGTCATCGGGAATACGTCCACTGGCTGCACCCACTCGATCGCATAACCGCCATCGATCAGCACCCGACAATCCTTCGCCAATGTGGATGGATTGCAGGAGACATAGACGAAGCGCTTGGGCTGGACACGCAGTACTGTATCTATGAATTGCCGCTCCAGACCGGTGCGCGGAGGGTCCGCAACGATGACATCTGGCCGCATGCCAGTAGCTGCCCAGCGCGGAAGCAATTCCTCTGCCCGGCCGACATGAAACTGTACATTGTCGTAGCCATTATGCGCTGCATTGCGCCGCGCGTCCTCCACCGCCTCTGGAATCAACTCGATGCCGTGCACTTCCTTCACATACGGAGCCAGCCACAAGCCGATCGTACCCGTTCCGCAGTACGCATCCACTACAATCTCATCTCCGCGAAGCGCCGCAGCCGCACGAACCGAATCATACAGCTTCACGGTCTGAACCGGATTGAGCTGGAAGAAGGCTCGTGGCGACAGCTCAAACTCCAGAGCCTCCAGCGATTCCTTCATCGTCTCCCGCCCCCATAGCGTGCGCGTATGCTCGCCAAATATTACCGAGGTCTTCTTCGCATTCACATTCAGCGCAATGCCGATCACCTGCGGCAACGCCTTATGCACCTTGCGAACAAGCTCATCTATCCGTGGAATACGCTCCCCGTCTGCAACCAACGTCACCTGCAGCTCGTCAGACTGAAAGCCGTAACGTACAACGAGCGTGCGAATGCCATCCTTGCCCTTGTGCTCCCGGTAGAGCGGAATACGCAGCTCGTCCATAATTCGCTTGATGGTGTTCACGGCCTCATTGACTTGAGGATGCTGGATGGAACAATCGCTAATATCCACCAGCGCATGACTGTTGGCCTCGTACAGCCCCGCTACGATGCCTCCGTTGGCCCGCTGGAGCTGAAGCTGCGCCTTGTTGCGGTATCCCCATGGTTGCTCCATTCCTGCAATCGGCTTCATGGGCAGCTCATTCAAGCCAGTATACCGCCGGAAGGCCTCACGTACCAGCTCCTCCTTGGCCTGAAGCTGCCCCTCATAAGCGATATGCTGCACTTGGCAGCCCCCGCAGCGATCAAACACCGGACAAGGGGGCTGCTGACGATAGGAAGATTGCTTCTCGATCTCCAGCAGCTCGGCCTTCACATAGCTCGGCTCAACAGCAACCACCTGCGCCTTCACCACCTCGCCTGCGATCGCTCCGTCGATGAACACCGTCTTGCGACGGTAGTAGCCGACTCCTTCACCGTTGATACCGACTCTCTTGATCGTGACGACGATCCGGTCGCCCACACCTAGCTGCTCCGCTGGTCTGCCTCCAGCGCTCGCAGCCGCTGCCACTGTACTGGCCATCTTGCGCCCCGGCCTTGGATCGCCATTAGGCTGCCTCGGCTTGGAATGATGGCTGCCCCCTTGCCATTCACTGCGCTTCGGGGTCGGGGCGTTCTGCCGGGTCGCCTCGACTGAGGGCTTCGCTTTGCGACGGAGCTCGTCGCTTCTGCCTTGTAGGCGCTCCTGAGTGGAACGCGGCGACTGGGCTGGCTTACTCGGCTTAGCCACTTTGCCACCCCGACTTTCTATACGCCGGGAGCCCTGCTTGGCTGACCCCCTTGCAGCTTCAGCGTGGCCTGACACTCTGGCAGTGCCCGAAGTCTTGGCCTTCTCCAAGCCCGGCTCAGTATGTGATTTCCTCCCGATGCGGGAGGAAGGACGACGTTCGTTCATGTGGCTTCTCTCCGATTTCATTTTATATAAGAAGGCCACAGCAATTTCATTGCAGCCTCAATTCCATCCATCTGGGAGGCCACTCTTACCCCAGCGACTCCCGCTTCTCCATCGTCTTATACTACCATCCGCCGAACAAGCGTGCAATGAGGATTGGAACCGTCCTGAAGATTGCTCTCAAGAATTCCAATAAAGTGTATAATGATAATGAAAAACGATAAGACTCTAATGAAATGAGGAGATTTAATGCCTCACGCTATAGTTTATACGATTTACTTTGTTCTCGTTTTTTATGTCATATTCCGTTTAATTAAGCCCGCAGCGTCACTTAATAAGGCACACGTCCTGCTTCCATTGCTCGCATCACTTTTTTTAATCGTGAACTCTATAAAAGATACAATTGTCGTCTTGTTCATATCATTGAATCTCATCCTGTACTTCATTTTTTCTATTATGAAAAGTAGACAAAAATAACCCGCCCCAATGAACGGTTATGCTCTCCATCAAGCTGGCAGATGAATCATGGAAGCTGGTTCCATGAGCGGAGCATATCACGATTGAGACGGGTTTTATTTATTTTCCAGATCCGAATTACCCACGCAATAGGGAATTCTGTGAAGCGACCGTTGCCTGGCTGTTCACGGCAAGGTTCGCCTGGGTCTGAGCTGCGCACCCTAGCCCGTTCCCGGTCGGCAGCCTGCCAACGCCAGATAGCGCGGTGCATTCACGAAAGGCAAAATGCCTGCATCCAAGGCAGCGATTATATTGCAAATGCTGGAGAGCATCATGAATCGCTTCACCCGTGTGAGCGAAGATATGCTCCGCTCCGATCTGCGCATACAGCCCGGATTTCTTCAGCACCTCCAACGGTTGCGGCTGCACCCCAGTCAGCAGAACCCGCCCCCCATGCCCCTCGACATGACGCACCAGATGAGTCAGATTCGCCTCCCCGGTCGTATCCATGAACGGCACCTTCCCGAGCCGCAGCACCAGCACACGGGGACGCTCTCTTACTGAATCCATGATCGAGGCCGCGAACAGCTCCGCCGCGCCGAAGAACAACGGCCCCTCGATCGTGAACATGCTGATCTGCGGACAATCATGACCCTCATAGACCATGTGCGCCATCACCTTCTCATGCTTGTCGTTCGGGTCAGGCAGCACCTTGGCTACAGTCAGCATATCGCTCATGCGCTTCACGAACAGCAGCACCGCCAAGATGAGCCCTGCCTCCACGGCGAGCGTCACATTCGTCCACACCGTCAGCATAAAGGTAAGAACCAGCACCAGCGAGTCGCTCGTTCGCGTCTTCAGCACATGCATAAACGAATGACGCTCGCTCATGTTCCAGGCCACCACCATTAAGATCGGTGCCATACTGGCGAGCGGAATGTGCGAGGCATATGGCGCCGCTACCACCAGCACCAGCAGCACGACCAGGCCATGGATGACACCGGACATCGGCGATACCGCACCCGAACGAATATTGGTCGCCGTGCGGGCGATAGCTCCGGTCGCCGGGATGCCCCCGAATAACGGGGCCACGATATTGGCGACGCCCTGACCGACCAGCTCGCGATTGCTGTTATGCCGCGTTCCTGTCATCCCATCAGCCACGACCGCAGACAGCAGCGACTCGATGCCGCCGAGCAGTGCGATGACGAGCGCAGGCTGCAGCAACGACACGATGCGCTCCCATGTAATCGTAGGCAGATGAAGCTGCGGGAGCGAGCTTGGAATGGCGCCGAAGGAGGAGCCGATCGTCGCCACCTCGCCTGGGAACAGCCAGGCCGCCAGCAGACTGGAGACCACCAGTCCCACCAGCGAGGCAGGCACCTTGGGTGCGATCCTCGGCAATAGCAGGATGAGTGCCAGACAGATCGCGGCCGTCGCCAGACTGTAGCCATTCACTGTGCCCAGATGCAGGCCAATCTCCTTCATATTGGACAGAAAATCTTCATGCTTCTCCACGCCGCTCAGCCCCAGAAAGGCAGGAATCTGCCCGGCAAAAATAATAACAGCGATCCCTGCTGTAAACCCGATCGTCACCGGACGGGGAATGTAGCGGATAAGTGCTCCTAGCCGCAGCAGCCCCATCAACACCAGCATACATCCTGCCAGAATACCTGCCAGCAGCAGATCCTCATATCCGTATTGCATCACAATTGCGAATAAAATGGGAATAAATGCGCCGGTAGGTCCACCGATCTGAAACCTGGACCCGCCTAGCAGCGAAATGAGAATGCCAGCAATGACCGTCGTATAGATGCCATATTCCGGCTTCACACCGGAAGCTATGGCGAACGCCATCCCAAGCGGAATCGCGATAATCCCTACAGTCAGGCCCGATACCATATCCTTGCGCAACGACGCAGCATTGTATCCGTCAAACCTTCCCGTCCATTTCATTCGCAATGACCTTCTTCTCTTCATATATTTGAATATTTGAATATATTACGAATGTTACTCCCCTACCTCTGTAAAGTCAATCGCGAAAAAGCCTGTTTTCGGACGGCTACAGCGGGAGTACATAGCAAAAAACAAGAAGTTCCTTCGTCTAGCTCACGGTTCCCCTTGTTTTGTGCATTCAGGATTCTTTTCGGATGTCTTCCAGCAATGAAATGGCGTCTACGAGATGGTTATCAAAAATTTGCTTGGCTACATATAACAAATCTTTAATCAGCGGATCGCGCAGTGAATAAGTGACCGTCGTGCCTTCCTTGATTCCCTGAACGACATTTTTATTACGCAGTACAGCCAACTGTTGGGATACAGCGGAGCCTTCCGAGCCGAGGATACTCTGCAGTTCATTGACATTTTTCTCGCCTTCACTCAGCAATTCAAGAATTCGAATTCGCATCGGATGAGCCAATGCCTTGAAAAAATCCGCTTTAAACTGTTGAATGCTCTGATTCATGCTCTATGCCCCTTAGCTTTAAACTTTTGAATAGTACCCTTATCATAGCATAGATAGAATCTGCGAGCGAATCACCTGAGCGTGCATACCATCCAGACCAAAAGAATAACGCTGAGCGGAAAATACATTCGAGACAAGACCTTGCGGCAAGTAGCACTGTGTGCTCCACTTGTACTCAACATGTTTTATTCTGCCCAGCGTTAGGTACTACAACAAAAAACGGGTTCTTGTGGTCATTCAGAGGAAGGCCCAAGGGCTAGTAGCACTATGTGCTCCACTTCATGCTGACATGACTACACTTCTTATAATATGGTTATTACAATTAACATTATACCCTAAAATTTGAATGTATTCAATTCATCAGTCATCAAAATGAAACATCAAAAAACACTTACATTCCTCAGCCTGTATAAACGGTGCACCACTTTTGGTTTCAAGATTGAATACAGTTCGCTGTATTTCCTCAATTTAATATGGTTCTTAGTTTTAGAAAACTCCATTATTTTATAGTATTCAAGAATACAATTAGATACAAAATCAACGGCTTGCAGCAGCCTATTGTTCGCTCTGGGATCATAAATAATTTTAAAATTATTCCAACTATAGCTTGTATTCCACTCTGGATAGTTTATACGTACAGATAGATATTCATGCAATCGATTTACAGAATCTTCCCTTTTAGGTGAACCATCAATAATAAGATGTACATGTTTATCGTTTATTTCATATGGATGGGACAGCCGCTTCACCACCTTACTCAGGAAATAATTTTCACTTTGCTCTTTTCCTTTAGAAACTGCTCCTTTAACAAAGGTCTTCTGATTATCTGTTACAAGGCTCTTATCCACAACTAAATATGAAATTCTCAACGTCTCAAACCCCACAAGACATTGAAATACGGCCTTCATCTCATCATAGTTTGCATCTTTTCCTTTTTTCTCAGAGTTTTCATTGTTACTGAATTCAGAGAAGACTCTTTCTAATGCTGCTTCTAAATTTTTGTTTTCATTGTACATAGCAATACCAGCCCAGACATAGGCTTGCCCCTGACCATCAATTTGACCTGAATCATCCATATAAATATGCATACAAAGCTCCTCTAGTTAGTAGTAATACAAGTCTTATTACCAAATCTTAATCTTATCCATGATAATACTACAAAAAGTAAAGAGAGAGAGTTTCTGATTTAACTAGACAGTGTCAACCAGGCGACTAGTTCCCCGTTTTATTGAATCCCCCACAACAAAATGTGACCAACCGCCGTCCTAAATAGTGTTAAAGGTAAAGGAGGGCAGAGAGACCATGCAGCGATCCATGGCCCGGCCGGGTAATCATGTGATACACGTTTATGAGAGCTATGCAAGCATGCTGTTCCGGATTGCGATGGTTCATCTGGGCAGCCGCGAGGATGCAGAGGAAGCCACGCAGGAGACCTTTATCAAATTAATGGAAAAAGCACCCGCATTTCAGGACGCCGAGCATCAGAAGGCGTGGCTGATACGTGTGCTGACCAATCATTGCAAGACGATGCTGGGCAGAGGCTGGCGCAAGCGCGAGGTCAAGCTGGAGGCTGACGCGCTACACGCGACAGGCGACCATGAGGATATTGCACTTCTGCAGCTTGTGATGGCACTGCCAGTCAAATATAAGACCGTCATCCATCTGTACTATTACGAGGACTATCCGATTCAGAGGATCAGCAGCATCCTGCAGATCAGCGAGTCGGCAGTGAAGATGAGGCTCCAGCGGGGACGGCAACTGTTAAAGCTGGAGCTGGAAGGAGATGAACCCTCATGAAGGAAGATCAATTCAGAGCAGCTTATAAGAAAGCGGTGGATTCCATGAAGCCAAGCGAGACTATGAGACAGCAATTGGAGCAACGTATAGGACAGTCAGCATCTCACACATCACAACGCCAAGAGCGCAGGCGTCCGCGCAAGAGCGCCTATATCGCCGCCAGCATTGTGCTCGCAGCGGGGATCGGCTTGGCTGCCCCGAGCGTGTGGCAGCAGCTCGGCGGTACGTCAGCGCCAGGAATCGGGCAGACGCAGAGCGGCGCGAAGCCTGCTCCGGGCGCATCCGATACAGGCGCTACAGCACCAGGCGCTGTCGTCATCCCGAAGCTGGAGCTGCCCAGCAGCAAAGGCGGGGCAGCGATGGATATGGTCGGCCTGGTCGTCTATCAGGGGAATGTATACACCCAGGCAGCCATCCGCATAGATGCCACTGACGCCAGAGCGCTGCGCGGCGACAAGCTGGGGCGCACGACAGGCGGCATTCATGAGCTGAGCGGTAAGGAGGCGTACACCGAGCTGGCCTCCACAATCGGTGAAGCCGACATCTATTCCGTGAAGGGCTATGATACCGGATTTCTGCTGATGTCCTACACTGAGCAGGAGGGTCAGGTATTCGCTGAGCTGTATGAGCATACGAACGGCATCACGGTAGCCAGCGGCGCCGATCTGCTGGGTCAGCTCCATCTGGAGGGTCGAGTGACCTCCGCGCAATGGGAGAGCTTCGACAGTTGGAACAATGCACGTCAGCAATATGCGCCGCTCGCGGTGGACAGCAAGCTTGACGACTTCCTCGACGCGCTGCTGTCTGCCAAGCCGCTGAAGGCGCAACCGCTCCTGGAGGAAGGGATCTATGACAGCGAGGATCGCAAGCTGATCTATCTGACACTGGCGGATCATACTCGTGTCGAGCTTGTCCTGTTCGCCCAAGGTCTGGTGCGCTACGGCAATGCACCGGTATTCTTCCAGGTCGAGTCTGATGCGTTCCAGACGTTCTGGAGCAGTGTACACGAATAAGCGACAGCGAACCCCTTAACAGGCTGCTGCCGCTTTCCCTGGAGGACTCCATCCTCCCTGTATCACAATGCACCATGTGGCAAGAGCTGGCCTAACGTCTCCACTTGAGAAATAGCCGCCCTCATGCACATCGCACTCCCTATAGCGGACATTGGAAAACACCCTGCTGCTTTCCAATGTCCGCTGTTCCCCGCTATCCATTGCGAGCCACGCGAAAGCCTTGGTCAGGGCCATAGCCATTAGCCTCGAACTTGCCGCTAAAGGTCGGCTCCGTATTGCTCACGTCGCCGATCCAGCCGCCCCCCTTGACAACCCGCAGCATGCCTCTTTGAAAGTTCTCATCCTCGAACCAATCCCAACACCATTCCCTCACATTTCCTGACATGTCGTACAGCCCCAGCTCATTTGGCGTCTTCGAGCCGACAGGATGGGTTTTATTTTTGTTGTTCTCGATGCTGGGCCAGCTCCAATCTCCAGATAGATATTCATCGCCCGCGTTGCGCCAGTACCAGGCCACTTCATCGGCTTCTTGGCTTCCGCTGTACTTGTACTGCTTGCTCTGTTTCCCTCCGGTTGCCGCATATTCCCATTCAGCCTCTGTAGGAAGACGGTATCCGTTGGCCCCTTCATTAATCGTCACCAGCCATTTCAACTGATCGTGCTCGCTGATGTTATCAGGGTCTTTCGTATTCTTGTCCAAGTTATAATAAGGCTCCAGCCCTTCCTTCAGGCTCCGCTTAATGCAATATTCGACAGCATCATACCAGCTCACCATCTCTACCGGCAAGCGGCTGTCCTGGAAGCCGGATGGGTTGCTGCCCATGATCTCCATCCATTCCTGTTGAGTGACTTCATATTTCCCAATATAGAAGCTCGCAATCTCCGTATTCTCGCCACCGTCTTGGTGGCTGCTGACGTAAGTACCTCCTTCCACGTATACCAGATTATGATCCATGTGCTCCGTCTTGACACTTCGCTCGGGCTCCGCCTGTGAGCAGGCGGTGATAAGCAACACGAGCGCGACCATGCTGATCAACCATGCTTTTTTCATCGATAGCTCTCCTTTAGCCGTTCGCATAGACCAGGGATACGTCCAAGAGCCCGTTCTCAGCAGCATATGTATGCGCTTACGATATGCCGCCGAGAATCGGGCAATTCACTCATGAAGCCGTGAGGCTAGCTTATGTGTCCGACATTCCACCAGACACTGCAGGCTACGATCTTACTACGCGGTCATAACATGTAGGGCGTTCTTACCACACAGTAACGTTCGAGCTTCCGCTGCTTTGGTAACCCTCTGTTGCAAATACCTGATAAGACCAACTGCTGCCCAGATTCATTCCTTTGCTCTTCCAAGCATTGACATGATTGCTGAACGTGATGGCGGAGTTCACTCCGGTCGGACGCTTGGACTGACGAACGCTCCAATACTGCTGGAAGGTTGACGTCCCGTCAATGGAAGGCGCATTGTAACGCATCGTGGTGTAAATATCATACGTGCCGCCATCACTCGTTACCGTTCCTTTGTAAGAGCCGGTAGGACGATAGGTGCCCCAGTTGTCCACCACGTAATATTCAATCAGCGCGTTTCTAGTCCAGCCATAGAGTGTCAGATAACCGTTGCCCGACGGAGACCACACGCCAGCATTATAGTTGACTACGCGGTTCGGTGATCCCACTGTCCACCCCTTGCCCACAACGAAATTTCCGGTGTTATACCAGTTGACGCTGTAGTTTCCGCCGGAGCCGTTGACCGCATTGACTGTGCCGCCGCCATCCGTCCAGTTCTGCCAGTAGTCCGTTGCATTCGCAGTTGCTGCGAACAAGCCTGCACATAAGCTAGCTGCGACCATGACAGCCGCCACTTTTTTCTTTAATTTAAACATCGTTAAAAACCTCCTAATGGTATATTGGGGTCGTGCTTTACCACACTCTGCGCTTCCTCATGATGCAGTACATTGCTTTGCACTTGCCTCCTGCAAACTCTCGATCACCTCCCTTCACCCGAGATTATAAAATGTAAGCGTATACAGAACAATTCTCAAATTAAAGGATTTACCTTGATTTTTTAAGTATTTAGAAAAATTGCCTTATATTTCTATACAATTCGTATCACGATGACACCAGATTGCCCTATTGAGGGCATCGGTGACACTGGCTGATACCCTTCATAATGGGCACGTCGGGATTGTGCGAGCGAGTCGCCAAGACCGATGCGGCTGCCTTGAATGGTGCAACGATCCTGGCTATAATGAACCGTATAGGATTGCCATTCTTGGGAAGTTCAATATTCTAAATGACAAATCATAGGGAGACGATTCCATGATCGAGAAGAAGGCTCATTCCACAGGCGCAACAGCAGTCGTTGCCGGGGCAACCGGGCTCATCGGGCAAGAACTGGTGCAGCAACTGCTAGAGCATCCGGCCTATAGCCAGGTGGTAGCGCTCGTGCGTCGCGAGCTCGGCATGTCTCATCCCAAGCTGCTGCAGCAGATGCTTTCCTTTGATCAATTAGAGGATGAAGTGGAGGGCAGGTGGCTGCAAGGAGCCGATGTGTACTGTGCGCTCGGCACCACCATTAAGAAGGCGGGCAGCCAGGAGGCCTTCCGACGTGTGGACTATACTTATCCGCTCGCACTCGGGCGCGCAGCTCGTCGTCATGATGCGGCATGTCTGGTCATTGTGACCGCGATGGGCGCATCTGCCCGCTCGACTATATTTTACAGCCGGGTCAAGGGAGAGGTGGAGCGGGATCTGTCCGCTCTGAAGCTGAAGCGACTGGTCGTGATGCGCCCTTCCCTCCTGCTGGGGGAGCGCGCGGAGAAACGCCCCGGCGAGCATGCTGCAAGTGCTGTCTATCGTCTGCTCGGCGGGCTGATGATCGGCCCGCTGACGAAGTACAAAGCCATCGAGGGACGGGAGGTCGCCAGGGCAATGATCGCCGCTGCGCGCCGCGCAGGGTCACCCTTCGAGGTGCTGGAGTCCCAAGAGATTGCCGCACTCGCCTCTGACTCAGTGGCCTCCCCGTAAGCGCATAACTACTAACGAGGAAGCTAATCCGCATCCTCGACTAAGGAGACTCTACCTGAATGGATAATATAACGATACCTAAGCTTCTACAGCGCATCATGCAATGGGAGAATGACATTGCGCAGCATGTCCCGAAGCTGGAGCGGCCGAGCGGTTACTTTTTGCAATTTGATCCCTTGGATAACGGCGGCTATTATTGCTCGCCCTTTGACGCGATCGTCTTTGCCAACACTGGAATGGACGGCATTCATTATTCCTTTCTTACGGACTTCGGGATGCACACTGATCTGGAGCAGGCACCTATCCTCTGTGTGTCTCCGATGGACTTCGGCAACTGTGTTCGTATCGTAGCACGGAATTTGCATGAATTTTTCGAGCTGCATTTCGAGGGGCATGAGGATCTGCTGTTGAATGATTTCAAGACGGAAGAGGACTATATGAATCATCGTCGTGAGCAGGAGAATAACAGCTCGGAGTATATAGATAAAGACACGCGGAATCAGCAGAAGCAATGGGTGCGGGAGAGAGCAGCAGAACAGTTTGGATTCCGACCGATCGAGAATGCATTCCAAACCGTACAAGCCGCCCGTGCAAGCCGCCAACGTCAGGTGATTCTCCCCACTTTGGACGGCCTCGGCATCATCTCAGATCCTGGAAACAGCCCATCCGAGCCTTGCGCGCCTCATCCTTGGCATAAGAAGGACATTACCTATGATGAGCTCGAAGCCGTCGGACAGTTCGTCCGCAAGGCTGACGCGCCGGGACTCTTCTCCCTCATTCGCGATGCGCAGCATCAGGATTTGTTGCATCCCGAATATGTCAAGCTGCTGGGCAGCGAATTAACAACACGCGGCTACCTGGCCGAAGCCTCCCGGCTCAGACGCTGCATGACACCCTAGATGGCGCGCACTCCGCTTTCCCGCGAGCTCCCCTGCCTCGGCAACGACAGGCAATCTATTCCGCTGGCCTGTTCATGCCGCAGAACGCTGCGATGGAGAGCTGCAGCCACGAACCCGCCAAGAAGGGGCGTACTGCCGCGCAGTACGCCCTTCTTTCTCAGATTCGCCAGCTAATCACGCTTGTTCAATACCCATTCATCTTGTCGCACCGCCCGGCTCCCCGCGCGACGCATGCAGCATGACGGCAATCGGTCAAACCACAACTCACAAGCTAGCATCGTTCTCCTCAGAGGCTTGCAGAATTTTACGCCGGTGCTTCATGTCATACATCGATTTGTCCGCCTGCTTGAGCAACTCATCGAGCGTATCTCCGTCCTGCGGATAGTAGCTAACCCCTACACTCATCTGAACATCCAGACGTTCGCCATCATATTCAATCGGCTCCTGCTTCATCGCTTCCTCTACCCAGCGTAGCGCCTCCTCGGCAGTCCACTCATAGCTACTCACAGAGTGAAACAGCACGAACTCGTCGCCGCCCAGCCTCGCTGCGACTCCCGCTGGCTCTGCCGCTCTCCGCAACACGGAAGCGACACGGCATAGCACTAGGTCTCCGGCCTCATGACCGAACCAATCATTAATAAGCTTGAAATCATCCAGATCTATGATCATGACTAGCAGCTTGATGCCATGCTGCTGTGCTTCAGCTATCGCCTGCTCCAGCCTTTCCGTGAAATGGCGACGGTTCGGCAGCTCTGTCAGTGCGTCATGATAGGCCATGAACGCCACCTGGCGCATGTACTCATTGCGCGCTCCAATATCACGGATGAGCAGAATGGCATGAGGCTCGTTATGGAACGTGACATAGTCGCCATAGACCAATGTCTCCAGGACGCGGTCGCCATTGTACAGCACGGCCTCCAGCTCTCCAATCTCCGCTCTGTCTTGCAGCCGCTCCATCAACACTCCCCCTTGCAGGGCGGTCAGCTTCGCCGAATCGAGCGCCACCCGATCGAACATCTGCCTTGCGCTCGGATTCACCTCCTTGATCGTGCCATCCATAGCTACCAGCAGAATCGGCAGCGGATTGAGCTGGAACAGCTTCTCATAACGATGGCTCGAATGATTGAGGAACTCATACTTCTGCATGGCTAGCCGCAGCACGAAGCACCAGATCAGACCAGCATAAATGTAAGGATACGGCGGGATCACATTGCCGAATTGAGAATAACCGAATACAGCAACCCAGCAGGCGGTCACCAGGCTTCCATATTCGAGCAGCTTGAAGATGCCTTCATGCTCCTTTGAGGCAGCATCGCGCTTCCGCTTGCGCGCAAAGCGCAGCATTAATATAGAGATCATGCTGAGCATCAGGCTGACCGTAAGTGTTCCATAATAAGCGTCATTGGCTACCGGCCATTTCCAGACCCCGACCTCCTTGAATTGCTGAACCGAGATCAGCTCCTGATGGCTCAGCAGTCCGGCCGGGATTGCAAGCAACAAGATATGAAAGATGAGCGGATACCACGGCCGTGGGAGATGCTTATCCAGACCGATTAATTTGGCAAGCAAGTGGAACCCCAATCCTGGAATGGCAATTCCAATGTTAGAGAACCATACGGCCGCCAGCACCGGACTATATTCGATGGGCAGCATATAGCGAATGTATTCCTCAAGAAGCAACAGGAAATAGCATAATATCGACAGGCTCACCAATATATGCTCTATTTTCCGTGGATTGCGCAGCAGCACTTCGGCGCCCATATAAAAGAAAAGGAGCATCGGCACCCAGTAACACACGATAGGAATCCATACTTCAGACGGGCTCAATATGATTTCTCCTCCGACTCGGATCGAATAGGTTCAGCTACTATTCATTCTATCATGTTCACTCGCCGTGTCGAGAGTTTATGTATACCATATGAGCGGCAGGCACAAGCACTGCCGAGCTGGCCTATTCCGCTCTTTGCTCCAGCGCTGCCCAGCTTCGGTAATCATGAATCGCCATTCCTCCGTAAGCCGCATGTCCGGTAAGCTCGCTGTGGGCTGTCCGCAGCTCCTGCTCCATTAGCCTCACTCCCTTGACGTAAAAAGATGTACGCTCACTCTCAGCGTTAGGCGCCGTCTCTACAGCGATGAGGACTTGCTTGCCCTGCCTATAAGCTTCATCTAATATAGCACCTGCATTGTCGATAATGCCGTTGTTCCCGCGTGCGTGGTTGCGGTAATTCATGATGACGACGCCGTCTGACTGCTCCAGCAGCCAAGCGCTCATGCTGGCCTCCGTCCCTGGCGCCTTCACTTGATGCAGCCAATACGGTATATCGTACACGATGCCAAGGCCGCTGCCGTTCATCTCCTCTCCCAGCCATTGCACCGTGTCCATCCATTCCTCCAGCACTCGCTGGCGATTCGTTGTCCACTCCCGCAGAAGATACGGCTCCATATCCAGATGCCACCCGGCAAAGCGCTCCTCCGGTGGAACAGACATCTGGTACTGGCGCACCCAGGCTAAAATTGGACGGACGGACTCACGGCTCGTGGCGAGCGCCCATTCGGGACGACCTGCCAGCGCCTCCACCCGGATGTCTGCGCGGGCTGCACTGCGGATGAATGCGCCATACGCGTCTGGCGACACGTCCCGATTGATCTGAAGATAGATCGCATTCACATGATGGTCATGTGCAAATTGGAGAATCTCGTCCCTCCCTGACTCGGATTCGATCAGGCGGCTGTCCCAGACCCATGTTGCCTTCGGCATCATCGTCGCCACCTCAGCACGCTGACGCGCCTCATCCCATGCAACCTGCGCCTGCAGCACCTCACTGATCCAGCGCAGCGGCACCATCATCCGCTGATGGCGAAGCTGTGCGGGCACCTCCAGCGCAACAGCCGAGCCATTCACTAGCGCTGATGGCTGTCCAGCCGCCAACCGTATACTCTGCCCGTTCAGCCTCAGTATCGCCTCGGAGGTCGACTTATCCCACTTCAGCTCCGCTCCCAGCGCTGTCGCCATCTCCCTGAGCGGCACCATAATGCGCTTCGAACGGGGATCGACATAGGGAGGCTCCGCCTGAAAGGCCATCTGCCGATTGTCCACCGCGATCTGAATCGCCGTCGCTGCCGCTGCGGGAGCCAGCAGCAGCCCGCTCAGCAGGATCACCCCGACCCAGCACAGCCACCGTCTCATATTGCCTGAATGGCACTCCTGCGCGGCTCCAGCTCCTCGCGAATGACCTGAACGATGCCATCCACAAGCTGCGACAGCTCCTGCTCGTTAGGCCCCTCCGCCATCACCCGCACCAGCGGCTCCGTTCCTGAGGGACGAACCAGCACGCGCCCGTTGCCGCCCATCCGCGCTTCTGCCGACTGAACGGCTGCCTCAAGGGCAGGGTGGTCTGCCAGCATGGACTTGTCCTCCACACGGACGTTGACCAGCAACTGCGGATATTTGGTCAGACCGGCGGCGAGCTCGCTCAGCGGGCGGGCAGCCGTCCTCATCGCTGCCATCAGTTGCAGAGCGCACAGCATGCCGTCTCCGGTTGTACTATAATCCAGCATGACGATATGGCCGGATTGCTCTCCGCCCAGGTTATAGCCGCCTTGCAGCATTTCCTCCAGCACATAGCGGTCGCCGACCTTCGTCTTCCTGGCTGTCAGACCGCTCTGCTCCAGCGCCTTGTACAAGCCCAGATTGCTCATCACTGTAGAGACGACGGTGCTGTGGTTAAGGCGGTGCTGCTGCTGGAGCGCCAGGGCCAGAATATAGAGCAGATGATCTCCATCTACAATCGCACCCTTCTCATCCACCGCGATCAGCCGGTCTGCATCCCCATCGAAGGATAATCCGAGCGCTGCACCGTGCTCGACGACTGCACGCTGCAACGCCTCGGGATGCGTCGAGCCGCAGTCTTGATTAATATTCAATCCGTCCGGTTGAGCGGCCAATACGACCACATCCGCCCCTAGCTCGCGCAGCAGGCGCGGAGCGAGCATGGAGACTGCCCCATGGGCGCAATCAAGCACCACCTTCATTCCCTCGAACCGCTGCTCAACGGTAGATTGAAGATAGCCAAGATAGTCATATCCTCCTGCCTCATCATCTTGCACCCTGCCTACATCGCCACCGATCGGACGGGGACAGCCGTCCTCCTGTGCATCGAGCAGCGCTTCAATCTCGGCCTCCAACTGATCGGACAGCTTGAAGCCGTCACCGCCGAACAGCTTGATCCCGTTATCCTGGGCAGGATTGTGGGAAGCTGAGATCATCACTCCCGCATCTGCGCCACGGGCTCTCGTCAGATAAGCGACGCCTGGCGTAGAGATCACACCGAGGCGCATCACATCCGCACCGATCGACAGCAGACCCGCCACGAGCGCCGCCTCCAGCATCTCGCCCGAGATGCGGGTATCCCGCCCGATCAGCACTTGCGGGCGTTCCCCCTGCCGCTTGCGGGTCAGCACGTAACCGCCTGCCCGTCCGAGCTGGAACGCCAATTCAGGCGTCAGCTCCCTGTTCGCCGTGCCCCGTACCCCATCTGTGCCAAAATAGTTTCCCATCATCCTCTTCCTTTCTCTATCATCTAACAGCTATCATCTAACAGTTCTAATTTAACAGCTCTAATCTAGCTACCCTAATCTAGCTACCCTGCTCTAATCTAGCGCCCTAATCTAGCGTCTCGCATCCAGTGGCTCGTATGCTTTATCACAGCACTACCAGGGCAATTCCCTGATGTCTTATGCCGCGCCTCAAGCCCGTACCTTTTGCCTGTGCCGAGGCCAGTGTCTTACTCCCTGCCTTCCGCAGCCGCTCTCCAATTGCGATAGTCATGGATGGAGAATCCCTGATACCCGCTATACCATTGCATGAACAGATGGGTGATGCTCATCTGCTGCCACAGACTGGAGCTGTCCTGACCATAGAAGGTCGTATGCGCTCCCTCCTCCGTCGGCCCTGTCTCCAGACCGATCAGGACTGGCTTGCCAAGCCGTGTTCCCTCCTGAACCATCGGCAGCGCACGGTCCATAATGCCATTGTGCCCTAGAGCAGCGTTCCGGTAATTCATCAGCACGATGCAGTCGAACTGCTCCAGCATCCATGTGCCCAGGCTCTCGCCCTGCTCGTCATCGATCGTATGAATCCAGGAGGGCACATCTGCCGAAACCCGCAGCGATAGCTCCTTCCTCACCCAATGAGCCACATAGGCCGCCGACTCCCTCCATTCCCTGACTACCGTGGCGCGTTCCTGCTCCCACTCCTCCAGCAGATAGGGCTCTATATCCACATGAACGCCATCCCATCTCGCCTGCTCTGGCGCACTGCGCTGGTAGCCTTCGATCCATCTCAGGAAGGCCTCCACCTCCTGACGATATGCAGCCAATCCCCAGGAGGGATCGCCTCCCAGCGCCTCCACCTCGATGCCTAACTGATGCGCCTGCTCAATGAAGCGGCGATACGGCTCCATATCCTGCGATGTGCGGTCGATGTGCAGGAAGATGACATTCACGCCCTGCTCCTTGGCAAAGGAGAGCAGGCGACCGCCATCGTCCATCCAATCTGTACTCTCCCATACCCAGGTAGCCAGCACCTCCGGCCGTTCCTCCTCCCACTTCAGCGACAACAGCGCCGCAATAACCATGCTGATAAGCAGCAGGAGGCGGTATATAGCTATATGAGGTTGCTTACGTGACAGGTCGATATTCAGGCTCCTACCGCGACCTTCACATGTGGAGGCTGCATACCGGTTCCCAGCTTATGGATATGGTCGGATTGAATCGTGGCGAAGGCATTGCGCGTATCGATGATCGGAACCCCCATCTCCGCCAGCTCATGGTAGCTGAAGCTGCGGTGATTCGTAATGAGTACCATACAGTCGTATTGGGCGAAGACCTCCGGGTCATACTCCACCGTATGAACGGTCAAGCCTTGCTCATCTCTGAATGAGGTCGCATACGGATCATAATAGTCGACCCGTGCGCCACTCTGCTTGAACAATTCATAGATGGAGAGACCCGGCGACTCGCGCAGATCATCGATGTCCGGCTTATAGGACATGCCCAGCATCAGCACCCTGGAGTTGCGGATCGACTTGGCATATACATTCAGCACCTGCGCCGTCTTGTTCAGCACATACTCAGGCATGTTGTCATTAATCGACTGCGCCAGCTCGATGAACTTGCTGTAGAAGCGGAATTCCTTGGCCTTCCAGGACAGGTACATCGGATCAAGCGGAATGCAGTGCCCGCCGATGCCGGGCCCTGGATAGAAGGGCATGAAGCCGAACGGCTTCGTGGAGGCAGCGCGAATGACCTCCCATACATCAATCGCCATCTTGTCGCACATCATCGCCAGCTCGTTGACGAAGGCGATGTTAATGCTGCGGAACGTGTTCTCCAGCAGCTTGGACATCTCCGCCACCTTGGGCGAGGAGACCGGCACGACAGTCTGCACTACATGCTGATACAGCAGCACGCCCAGCTCCTTGCAGGTCTCGGTCGTGCCGCCGATCACCTTCGGCGTATTATACGTATTGTAGTTGGCATTGCCGGGGTCCACCCGCTCCGGAGAGAAGCAGAGGAAGAAGTCACGGCCCACCGTCAAGCCCATCGCCTCCAGCTCCACTTGAATCAGCTCCTCCGTCGTTCCCGGATAGGTCGTGCTCTCCAGCACAATCAGGGCTCCCTTTTGCAGGTACGTCTTTATTTCCTTTACGACATTCTTGATATAGGAGGTATCCGGGTCTTGATGCTCACTGAGCGGTGTCGGCACACAGATGCTGATCGTATCCAGCTCCTGAATCATTTCGTAGCAGTTGGTGGGCACAAACTTCCCGCTGTTCACCGCGTCGGCAACCAGCGTGGCTGGCACATCCTGGATGTAGGATTGGCCGCCGTGCAGCGTCTCGATCTTAGAGGCATCCAGATCAATGCCATAGACGGTGAAGCCGCCCTTGACCATCTCCATCGATAAGGGCAGGCCCACGTAGCCCAGGCCGATCACGCCGACCTTCGCCGTCTTGTTCATCAGCTTTTCTCGCAACAGGTTGTCCATCATCTGCCATCCACTCCTCGCATATTTTCATGGGTCTGGGTAAGCCGTTTCATCTTCCATAGCAACTCAGCGAACGATAGCGGCTTGGTCACATAATCCGCAGCCCCTGATTCATAGGCGCGACTCCGGCTCTCCTCCTGCAGCTTGTCCGTCAGTACAATCACTTGCCCGGAACCTTGCGCCTGCTCCTGGATGCTGCGGATCAACTGGTACCCGTCGAGAATAGGCAGGTTCAGCTCGGTCACGACAAGGTCAGGTCTGTGCCGGAGGAACGCATCATAGGCCTCCTGCCCGTCCCTCGCCTCATGGACGAGATAGCCCTTCAGCTCCAGCCGTATCTTGATGAAGTCGCGCACGATATCATCCGGCTCGGCGAGCAGCACCGAGCACGCTGCCTGATGCGGCGCAAAGAAGCGGATGTCTCCCTCCTTCCCCTTGCTCTGGAACGCCTGCTCCAGCATCGCCTCGACCATCGCTTCGGTCGGCTGTGCACTCTCCGGGAAGCTCGCCACCACGAGCTGCCCCTGCAGAAGTTGCTGTTGCTGCAGCCGATCCTTCAAGGCCAAGGAAGCGTAATGGGTGCTGCCCAGCCCCCCGCCCTCCGCGACCGCGCAGAGCATCTGGTTCGGCGTATCGTAGAAGCAATGAAAGGAGAGAGCCGCCTCATTGTTGCCAAGCAGATCGCTCGCCTGCTCGACCTGCTTCGGATTCATCTTCGCACAGGGCGCCAGAATGACGCCGCCAGCCGCTCCCTTGCGGGTAGCCGCATGTATCGATTGCAATAGCTTCAGCTTGATCTCTTGCACAGTATTGCGAATAACAACAGCCATCGGTTCCACTCCTTATTTGTTAAATATGGGTTCGGACCATCATTTGTTAAATTGAGTTCGGACCATCGTTCCCCATGAATTGTTGTTGCGGAAGAAATCGATATGTCCCAGCAGCCGCCATAGCACACCAAGCTGGCGATAGCCGAAAAACATCAGAAAGGAATAAAGCATCATCTTATTCAGATCGCTCAGCTTCGGATAGCGGCTGAACGCCTTCTCCTCGATCAAGAGCGCGCCCAGACTCAGGATGAAGCACGAGAACAGATTGACCAGCATGAAGACGGCAACGATCTTCCAATCCGCCATGTTCAGCAGCCAGTAACCCAGCATCGCCAGCAGACCCGTCAAGCGGATGTAGGGGTTCAACGTCTCAAACAAAATATTGTAGGGAATCGTCAGCAGTCCGAACACCTTGTAACGCGGTCGGAACAGCATATGTACGCCCTCCTCTACCATATTTTTCAGATTGCCCCGCCCCCAGCGCTTGCGCTGGCTGCTTAATATGCGGTAGGTATCGGGCGCTTGTGTCCAGCAGACCGCATCCGGGCAGAACGCGACATGATACGGAATCTGGTTCTCCAGACAATAACGGTGCAGCTTGATGACGATGTTCATATCCTCGCCGGGATAGCCACCGCGATAGCCGCCGACCGCAATGACTTTATCCTTCTGGAACACGCCGAAGGCGCCGGAGACGATGATCAAGCCGTTCAACGCGCTCCAGCCGATCCGACCGCCCAGGAAGGCCTTCATATATTCGACGTTCTGGAGCGCTGGCCATAGCTGCTTCGGGAACCGGATCTGCTTGACGATGCCATCTTCGACCGTACAGCTATTCACGATCCGCACATTCCCTCCAACAGCTACCGTCTCCTGCGGATTCTCCATATAGACTCTGGCGATGCGGGTCAACGCATCCTTCTCCAGCAGAGAGTCCGCATCTATCGTCGAGATGAGCGAATAGTGGGACAGGTTGATACCGGCGTTCAAGGAGTCGGCTTTGCCGCCATTTTCCTTGTCAATGAAGTACAGATTCGGGTAATCTGGATTATGGTAGTAGCCCCTCACCCGTTCCGTCTTCATATGGCTGGCGACGGTCGGCCTTATCTCCTGAAGCTGGAAGTGCTCGATCATTACCTTGGCGGTGTCGTCGGTGGAGCCGTCATTGACTACAATCACCTCATACTCCGGGTAATGCAGCGCCAGCAGCGACCTTACATTTTCTTGAATCGTCAGCTCCTCATTGTAGGCCGGCACCAGGATCGATACCGGCGGCAGTTGCTCTGAACCGGACAGCTTCTGTATCCGATTGTACTGAATGCCCCGTTGAAGCGGGAACGTATGGCGAATCGAGAGACAGAAGATCAGGAAATAGATGAAGGTAATGACCAATGCATAATACATCGCAATGTATCCATATCCCAATAACACCTCCCGCAAGCCATTCAGAGCCTGTTCGCTATAATAGTGCAGCATTCTCATGCGTTCATTTCCTCCTTCGCCTGCTGGCTTTACCCTAAACCTAAACTACACGGTAGATAGGCTGCTTGACGCCTGCTGCTTTGCCATAGTGGTACGCCAGCGAATTGTAGCGAGAAAGCTGCTCCAGGTCATGCTGCAAGCCAGACAATGAACGCAGCTCATCCTGTATCCACTGATTCAGCTCGTCTCCGCGCGTCGTCCCACTCGCGTCCACAGCAGCAGCGCATAATTGAATAATCCCTTGCTCGCCCAGCCGCAGCAGCCCCGATGCACTCGCATAGGCTACACGCCGGCTGTCATCCCCCACACCCTGCCTTAACGCCTCGGCATAGGAGACCAGCTTCAGATCCGCGATGCCCTCGGCGGCAAGCAGCCGGATCTCCTCCAGCGGATGACGCAGCAGCTTGTGTACGGCATGGCGCGGAATGAAGTGTACCGATCTGAGGTAGATAGCAGCCGCCAGAGCGGAGATGGCACTGTCTGACGAATCCAGCAGACGGTACACCGCAGATGCCGCCCTCGGCTCACTCGCAGCCTTCAACCCACATAAGCCGATCTGAATGAGCGCCTTGTCCTCCCGCTGGATGTATTCGGCGAACAGTGCGCCATGATCGATGTCGGCTTCCTTCACCATATCCACCAGCAGCTCATAGAAGCCCTTGTTATGCTTCAGAGCGATCTGCACCATCTCATGGATGTCCTGCTTGCTGCGAGCACACTTGGCAATCGCACGGGCGATAACGAAGAAGGCGGAATTCCGCGGATGCGACCGCAGAAGCTGGAGTAATGGAGGAACGGCCTCCTGTACTCTCATGCAGCCCAGATGGTACGCAGCATCGAGCCTCGCGCCGTAGGAGCCCGTGCGCAGTCGGTCAAGGTAGTGATCGGCACGCCCCATCCGCCTGCACAGCTCGATGCAGCGCTCGCGTGGGATACCGCTCAAGCCTTCTATCATATCGTTCAGCCACGCCTGCATCGCCTCCTGCTCGGCCCTGTTCATCGTGAAGGGAGGAGCGAGAAGCGGCTCCTCGCCCTCCATATGAACTAGAATATAGGAACGATAATCTCTCGCCCGTTCCTCGAACCGCTGCTGCGCCCTGGCACGGGCCAAGCGTCTGAGCTTGACTCCGTACACTAGAGCGGCAAAGAGGACATTCAGCAGCAGCAAGACATACAAAAATGTAATGGCTATATCCAAATTGCTGTACATCCCATACCCCTTCTTTCCTTCATCATGGCCCGCCTGCCGGTGCCTGCACCTCATGCATCGCCTGCTTCATGATCCCATAGCTCTGCTTGGGCCGCTCGACATAGCGAACGTCCACATCCTCCCAGCGGCTCCACGTATAAAGCGGTAGCTGTGATACGGGATACGGCGCTTCGCCTGTAGAGCTGCCCCCCTTCGCATCGCTGCGGGCAACCCATGGCATGATGCGAATGCCATCCACGACGGACGAGGCGAAGGACTTCGTGCCCGTATCCTCATAGTTGATCGCCTGCAGCGAGCTCGGGTCGCTGAACCCGAGGAGCATCCATGGAATGCGGATCTCCAGCACCTGACCCTTGGCCTGCCACATCGCCTTGGAATGATAATTCGGATCGTCCGGGTTGCTATTCCCTCTCAGCATCTCACCGACCTCAATATCGGTGAAGGGATGCTTGGCCCGGGCATCCGGCGGCTCCAGCAGGTAGCTGACCACCAGCTTCCATGGCTTGAAGATGCCGCTGTCGTCCTCCAATTCCTCAGGGGCAACGTCCAGCATCTGCTGCTCCTTGCCATACATGCGGGTGTGGACATCATAGTTGGAGGCTACCATCATCCGTCCAGCATCCCCGCGCCCCAGCTCCAGCAGCGTCTCGAGCCCCTCGTCTAGCGTCCGGCCCTGTAGCTGCGGCGCATGACGGTTGCCGCCCGGCATCGTGTCAAAGCCAAAGTAATAATTGTCAGAAGAGTCAAAAGGTTCTGATAACTTGGCCAACACATAGAGGTAGCCCTCATCATGCGCTGCCCATAATTCATCGAAGCCTTCCACCTGCATATCCAGCCTGGTCTTATCCTTCGGGTCAAGCTTGTCCCAATCCCCATCGTCCCCATCGATATGCAGGACATCCTCCTTGCCGGGATACATCCCCAGCAAGCCAAAATGGGACTCGTTCGTCAGCGTATTGTACCAGTACGCCCGCCGGTCAGGAATGTCGTACTTCATCGTGTTCCACGTTTTCTTAAACCATTCATCCTGCCACGTAAACAGGATCGCGCCGGAGTATCCCTCCTGATGAATCTGGCGGAACATCTCCGCATCCATCTCACCCTGTGTCTTGTCGTCATGCCCTCCCTGATTGCGCCCCAGCATGCCGGTATGGGCAATGCCCTGCGAGGCGGGGACACCGAACTCAGTGATCATGATCGGCATCTCGTTATGATACGCCTTCAGCTTGTGAAGGTAGGTCTTGTAGCTGTCGATCTCCCCCCGGTCGTTCTTCATCGTCTGGAACGAGGCATCGAAGGTGAAGAAATCCGGGTAGTACGGGTACACATGATAGGAGGCAAAATACCCCGCATCCCAATCGACCGCCTCGATATGCGTCGGATCGACGCTGACCATATCCTCGGCCACCAGCGGCTCGCCCGGATGCTCCAGCGGGTCTGTCGTGACCCAGTTGGAGAAGGCAATCGGATGCTGCCACCCATGCTGCGCCTCCGTCACTGCTGTCAGATCGACCATCTCGGCCAGCCATGCCTCGAAGGGGCTCGCGCCGGGGCGGCTCTGAAAATGCGTCCCCTTGTACGCCGTGACCTCCGGGTTGCTCTTATTGGTCTGATCAACCATGACCGGGTCCCATTCTGTGCCGATAATCCAGCCCATCAGATATGGACCGGCATTGAAGAGATAATTCCCGCTGGCTTTGCCCGAGTGCGGCTCGGCCTGCAGCTCGATATTGCCATATACTGCTTCGACGGCCTCCCGAATCTCCTTCTCGAACCGTTGCTTTATGACCGGATCATAAGCGTTCTTCCCCTCGATCAGCTCCTCCTCCGGGCTCCACACACCCTGAATAAAAAAGAGCGGCTGCTCCTGATGCTTCGCATTGTAGCGAACGAGAGATTCATAGAATTCCGGCTGCAGGATGGTGTAGACGCGGATAACGTTAGCGCCCATATCCTGAATCATCTCAAACCATCGCATATAGTCATCTGCGGTAATCGCCAGCTCACCGGGGAAATGCCCCGGGACAGCGGCGCCCATATTCACTCCCTTGGCGAAATACGGCTGCCACTGCTGATTGCGGAATTGCTCGATCTGCGTTCCGTTTGTTTTGAATGTCACCCTCACCCCTTCGCCGATTACGGCACTCTCCACCTTGGCGACTGGCGGCAGCAGTCCATATACAGCGGCTGCGCCCGCCAGTACGACGACAACGCCTAATTTAGCCCAACTGCTCAGGAATCGTTTTTTCATGATGGTCTTCCTCACATTTGTCCTCTCGTTTCTTAGGGGATGTCTTCAAACGTTGAAGATGGCCCTGGCCAGTCTTGGCCTCCCATAATGTAGCACAGGGCTGCAAGAGCGTTCAATATCACAAGCGGCTTGCGGACATTAATAATTTTTTAAAATTTTAATAATTGGTTTTAGCGCCTAAGCCCCTGGCGATGGTTGACGAGAGACGTCTGTGAGACCGATTAGGCGTAAAGGCCCGAGCAAGCACGCTCCCCGCACTGAAGCCTTGAAATTCCGCGATTCCACAGCAAAAATCCCTTCTCGGATGTGTTCCTGAAAAGGGATTCTGGTCATATTCACTGCTGTCATTTAGTCGGGCGTAATCGCTGCTTAGGGCCTACGCGGACAGTATTCAGAGGGTCGATGAGAATTCTAATGAATAACCCATCTTGGTTCATCGCCGTTTCACCTTAAAATACATCTGATACGGTTCATAGCCAATATCCCGGATGCGCCGCAGTTGAATGCCCGGGTCCTGATTGACTGTCTTGAAGAAGAATCTCCAGCTTCCCCACTCGCGCTCATTCTCGGCCTCGATCTCGGCAGCAATGTCATCCGACTCGGCATACAGGAGTCTTTCCTCCTCGCACAGGCCAGCCAGCACCTCCGGGCCATAACGGAAGGCGCCCGTATTCGCATCATCCGGGAGCGGGATGAAGCGTATGCCGATCGGCAAGATCAGGCTTACTCGGTCGCCATCCTGCCAGACGCGCCGAATGGCGTGGAACTGGCTGCTGTCCTTCGTCCTTGCCAGGCATTCCCCATTGACATAGATCGCCGCCTCCTCCATAATCCAGTCGGGAATGCGACAGCATAGGGCGAATTCAATGGGATTCGCCGTATGAATGTCGAGATCGTATTTGCGGTATGAAGGCATATTCTCATGACGGGCGGTCACTTCATTAATTACCTGATACCCCGCTGTATTAGAGGAGGAGAGCAGACTTCCGCTCATCGGGTCATGGGTCTGAACGAGCCGCACCTTGGCTCCGCCAATCTCCAGCCTGGCCTCGGAATGAAAGTATTGGCAGACGTAGACCGTATCGTTCTCCTGATAGTAGAGACCCTGATTCCAGGCTGCATTGGCCTGAACCATCGTACCGTGACAGCAGAAGAAGCTGTCTGTCTCCGAGCTCCAATCCTTGCGCAGTCCTGCCTTCATCGGAAGAAAATACGTCAGTAACCCGCGGCTTGGATGACCATGCTTGTTGCCAGTCAGATGATATTCCTGGTAATATGCCTGCGCCATAATTCCGTTATACAGATTGTACTCCATATACTGGGCATAGGCGGGCTCTCCCGTCTGCCGGAACAGGAACTCCGCCAGCCGTATCATATTGTAGACGGTGCAATGCTCCTGATTTTTGTCCCCCAGACGCGCCTTCATCTTCATCTTCGGCATCCAGACCTCACCTGCCGTCTGCCCGCCGGTCGCCAGACAGCCCCGCTCCGTAACTGCACAGTTCCAGTAAGCGCGAACAATGTCAAGCCACTTCTCTTCGCCAGTGACCTCATACGCTCTGGCGCAGCCCAGCACCTCGGGAATCGTCGTATTGGCATGCATGTTGGTTAGAGGGTCCTTGCCATCAAGCAACGGCTGGAACAGCCTGCTGCGGTAATACCGCTCTAACAGTGTGGTATACTTGTCCTCCCCGCTCATCTCCAGCAGATCCGCCCACACCTCCAGCATTCCGCCGGTCTCCACATCCAGAATATCGTCAAACCTCTCCCGCGAAAACCGGCTGCTCCACTCCACAAACCAGTCAGCAAAGCGTCCTGCCACCTCTAACGCCTTATCACTATTCAGATAGCGGTGCGCATCGACAAGTCCCATCAATATTTTGTGCAGATTGTACTGCGGTGCCCAGACATTCTTGCCGTTGGCGATCCAATGAAGATACTTCTCGGGGATCGGGCCTATCCATTGCCCGCCGTTGTCCCGCTGGCATTCCGCCAATTCATCGATGATGGCTTCTGCCTTAACCTTCAGCTCGGGGTCGCCCGTCTCATCATAATGAATCGCCGCAGCCGACAGCCAATGCCCCAGGAAATGACCGCGAAGCTGGCAGACCGGTGTTTCCCAGCCCCCATGCGCCCCCTCAGGAATACTCCGTCCCGTATAGCGTCCTGCCTCCAGCCTGTAGTTGAATAACAGATGATCCGTGTTCAATTGGAGCAGGTAGTCTCTATTGGCTTCCTCTCTACGCTTCAACTCCCGATCCCGGATGATAACCTGCTTGCCTCTCAACTCTCTCATCCCACGCCTACCCCCTGTTTCGAATATTAAAGCGTCTTCCATACCTCTATTTCTCATGCAGTGCCAGGATTCGGGCAGAGCGCAGAACTCCAAGACAGGCAGCCCGTCTTACTAGGCTGCCTGCTGGAGAATCTGTCCGAAGGGCAACAGCTAATTCACCCCTGAGAAGGTCCAGTTATGATCCGCTGTCCCGTTGTCCTCCCATTGTACAGCCACAGCTCCCGTCGCTGTAGACATGCCTTCCACTCCCAGCACCTTGCCGCTATGACGGTTCTCCAGCTTATAGCTGCCATTCACTGAGGGCACGAGCTTCCACTCGTGATCCACAGTGCCATTATCCTCCCATTGCACCGCCTTCGCTCCATTGGTCGTGGACATGTTCTCTATGCCCAGCACCTTGCCGCTATGCATGTTCGTCAGCTTGTAGTAGCCGTTGCTCAGCAGGTCGAAGCGCCATCGGTTTGCAACACTATTGCCCTCTGCCTGGATCGCCTTGGCCCCGTTGCTCGACGACATGCCCTCGACACCGAGCAGCTTGTTGCTATGCGCGTTCTGCAAGGTGTAGACAGCGCCATTCATGACGGGAGAAGCGGCTGTATTAGCCTTGAACATCCACCAATCGACATTGAACAGATACCCGCTGCCTCCAGTAAAGACCAGATACAGATCATGAATGCCGGCAGCGCCGCTGACGGTGGCAGATTGGGTCTGCCAGCTCTGCCAGCCCCCAGTTCCCTGTACCTGCAGCGTCCCGATCAACGGCCCGGTTCGGCTGTCAAGCCGAAGCTCGATCCGGCCGCCACTGTTCGCCGAGGAGACGCTCGCCTCAAACGAGGCTGCTCCTGTACCGAATTGGACGCCCTCTACCTTGATGTAGTCTCCGTTCTCGATAAATCCGATGTTCATGCCGCCCTGGCTGGAGGGCTCCGTCTTAATTCCTTGCCCCCAGGCCATCGTCTCGGCTTCTGTCCGAACATAGGGGTTCAGATTGCCCACACCCGTAACGACACCGGCTGTCGTCATATTCATCAACGGAATCGTTCCATCCGCATTATACCGGAATGGCTCGATGGCCACGGAGCGTGTAAAGCCCCCTCCGCCTGGCAAGGCGCCATTATGATAGAATAGATAGGAGTTCCCCTTAAAATCAATCACGCCGGGGTGATTGGTAAAGCTTCGGCCCTGAGTCGGCATGATGACGCCGCGATACACCCAAGGCCCGGTAGGGCTGGTGCTGGTCGAATACGCCAGATGCTCCGGCACTCCTCCGGCAGCATAGAGCAAATAATAGATGCCGTTGCGCTTGTGCAGCCATGGCCCCTCTTCATAATCCGGCCCGAATGCTGCCGTCGTCAATGGCACCTGAACAATCGACCCGCTGTACGAGATCATGTCCGGGTTCAGCTTGACATACCATAGATTGTTATTTCCCCAGTACATATATGCCTGCCCGTCATCATCGATGAATACTGTCGGGTCAATGTCTCCCCAGTGCGCCGCAACCAGCGGCCGTCCCAGCGCATCCTTGAACGGGCCAGTCGGGCTATCCGCTACCGCCACACCGATCACATGCCTGCCCAGCGCTCTGTCCTTGGCCGTCACATACCAATAAAACTTCCCATTTCTCTCGATGGCTTGCCCTGCCCATGCCTCCCCACTCGACCAACTGAACGTATTTGTGGATAAGGGCGATCCATGATCCGTCCAATTCACCATATCCTTGGAGGAGAACACCCGCCACTCATTCATCTCGAAATAGGTGGCCCCATCCTCATCATGTCCGGTATACAGGTATACTGTGTCCTGATACACCAGTGGAGCAGGGTCGGCGGTGTACATATGCTGCACGATCGGATTATCAGCATAGGCTACAGAGGCAAATATAAACGTCATACATACAGCAGCTACCATGGATTTTACAAACGATCTCATTCATTTCCTCCTTCATGTTCTCCTGATCGGAGAGGATTCGGCTGGAATCAATCCACCCATTTCATTGGTTTTTTTCAAACACCTTCCTAATATATGTCTTCCTTGACTGAGTAGACTGGAATATCCCGGCTTCCGCTCACATTCCTCTTGCCCCGCAGAATCCAGGATGTTCCCTATTGCACCACCTTACTCATCGCACCTCTGACACCACAACCTTCAGACGGACCTGTGCAAGTTCCGGGTTCACGTCCTTCTCCTCCGTCAGATTGAGCACCGGGTCACCATCGATGTCGAAGTGTACCCGCCGCAGCCCGGCGCTGCGCGGCTGATCGATACCGGGACGCGCATGGAAGGCATTCCATATGACGCCATCGTCATCTGTAACATAGGAGTTGTGTCCAGGCCCGAACTGCCCGGGGACGCTTCTGGAGGTCAACAGCGGATAGTTCCCCTTCGTCCAGCTCCTCGCATCAAGCAGGTCGGCATCATGCGACGCGCGGAGCAAGCCGACACAATAGGTGGCATCCACCAGTGCACTTGCAATGGTCACGAAGATATGGTCCTCCGTGATTAACGCATACGGCCCCTCATCGACGAAGGTATGATTATTGGCCCAGCCGTAATCCGGCTTAGACAGCAGTACAGGTTCAGATAGCAGCTTCCATGGCTGCCCGCGGTCAGCTTCTGCAATATAAATCCATGATCCCAGATCATGCGGGACGAATTGGCGCTGCGCCCATAACACATAGAGTCGCCCCCTCCAATCCAGCACCGTCATATCGAGCGTAATGCCGCTCTCAAACAATGGACGGCCATCATGCCGCACAACCCGGACAGGAGTCTCCCAATCTGCCGCCATCGCAGGGTCGCCGCCCTGCTTGAGCTTCATCACATGCGATTGAATGTCGCCAAACTCACCGGTGCTGCCCGCATGAAATAGATACAGCTTTCCGTCGATCTGATGAAATTCGGGCGCCCACAAAAAGTTCTTCAGATGGTCGTGCTGCTCCGTATCCAGAATCTTCGTCTCCGCTGCCGTTACCAATTCGGGGAGGGTGCGCGCGGCTCGAATTGATAAGGAGTGGTTGCCGTCGGCATCATTAGTGGCGATAAAATAATACCGACCCTCCCATTTCGCTATACATGGATCGGCACGATGCGTCGCGATCGGGAACGGATAGCGATGCTGGCGAATCCGACCCTCGATCCGGTAACTGCCAGGCCGACTCCAATCGATCCCGTCCATCTCCCAATCTACCGGCTTATCGGCCGTCGTGCCATCACTGTATAGTGACGTAACCTTGATTGCTTCCACCTGATCGGGAGAGACCACTTCGACACGCTCCGGCAGCCTGTTCGCTATATGTGTCGGAACGGTGAGCTTGCTCCTCAGCCGCTTCGCTATATCGCTTGCGATCGGTATCGCATTGCGCGGCACCGCGCCTTCAATCTCCACAGTAATGGCGGGCAGCGGGAACCGATTGGAGTCCTCCACACGTTCAGGCCTGGAAGCTTGATCTTGCTGTGTGATGTCCGCCAGCTCATTGCGGTAGCAGCAGCCATCCTCCCCGCGCCAATGAATCACATAGCGCTGCCCTTGCTCGTTATACTCGCAGGACAGATCCTGTACATGGCCATTGCCTCCCAGGTGGAGCAGCCCATGCTCCTCATAACGGATTAAGTCTGTGGAGGTGAACAGCAGCACCGCTCCCTCGCTCTCCTCATCTGGCGTCCCGTCCGCCTCTGTCCGTATAGCTACGATGCCATACGTTCCATCGGCCATGAGGAACAGGTAGGGCTGCCTGAGGCTTTTCGCTGCAAGTGTACCCTCCGTCCGCTCCGTTGCCAGGGCGAAGAGTACACCGGAATTGTGGTTGAGCGCCTCATAGCGCCTTCCATCCTCACTGTAGGCCAGATGCAGGCTGTAGGCGAGCTTGGGGGAATAAATCTGCCCCTCCTGAGGTTGTCTCGTATAGCCTAGAACATAGGGGCCTGTTCGCGTCATTGCTCCTTCTCCTCTCTCGTATGCCGTTACCGGCAGTGATATGCCGATGCTCCTGCAGAGGCCAGCACATGTGAACCGTCTTCGGGATGAGAAGCGCTTTCACAGTGCCAGTATAGAGGAATGACTTTCATAGAACAATGATCTATACTTTTATTAAGTTGATCTATTCTCAGATGTGGGGGTACGCGATGACCATCATCCATTATGTCGGCTATGACTCCGCCCACCCGGACGACTTCGTCTATGACATCCCGGATGGGCATGACTTCTGGTTGCTCGTAATGACGCAGACACCAGCAGAGATCTGGGTGAAGGGGGAGATAAGAGCCTATCCCGCACATTACGCGGTACTCTTCCCACCCCGCCAAAAAATATTGTACCGCGCCAGCTCCGGCCCCTTCATCAACGACTGGATTCGCTTCGAATCGGAGGCGCCGTTTGTGACGGAAACAACGATTCCGCTCGCCACGCCGATCGCCATGCCAGACCCTGATTATTGCCACAAGCTGTTCCAACTGCTGGCGACTGAGAATTTCTTCACCCATGACTACCGGGAGATGACGATTGATTACTTGCTGCACATTATGTTCAACAAGCTGCTGGAGGCATCGCAATATGCAGACCCCCCGCCCTATTATCGGCAATTGCTCGATCTGCGCAAGCAGATTCATCACCATCCGGGGCAGCCATGGTCGGTATCCATGATGGCGGAATATGTTCATCTCAGCCCAGGGTACCTGCAGTCCATCTATAAGTCCACGTTCGGTATCTCGTGCATGGAGGACGTCATCCAATGCCGGATTCGGCTTGCCAAGGAACGTATTGCGCACGGGTCGCAGCGGCTCAGCGATATCGCCGCATTGTGCGGCTATGCCAATATAGAGCATTTCTCCAGGCAATTCCGCAAACTAACCGGTCTCACTCCGCGCTCCTACCGCCGTACCTCTCAAGGGCCATACAACGGGCCACAGGTGGATTAGGGTGAATCTTCAACCTCCGCAGGAAGCAGAATGAGCGTGGAGCTGGAATTGGTCTAGGTCATGACTTAAGAACCCGTTCAAGGGCATCTCTCACCGCCTTGTCTGGAACGAAAAATCGGTCCTTCGTTATTTCATACTATGAATATCTGAGGAGGTTCATCTTCATGTCTAGCACAAAAAAACCATGGAAGATGCGAGCCGTGCTCCTTGGTCTCTCGGCTGCCTTGCTTCTGTCCATCGTCTATAATGTCCATTTCTTTCGCTCATCGGATCAACATACGCTGGATGCGTATGCCCATCTTCGCTACTCGACGGTGTTATTTGAAGAGTACGAGCGGCCGATGCTCGTCTATCTGAATGAATTGCTGCCCACTCTGGAGGAGGCGATTGCAGCCCGGAGCGTCTCGCATAACACCTTGGAGTACTGGTGGATCGGGTATCAGGAGATTGCCCAAAAACAACATACGTACACCGGCCTCATTCAAGACTATGTACATTCCGGTCGCAAAGCCATTGAGCCCTTCGTAGAGAATCTGGAGGCGTATCGCCTTGGCTCCGTTCCCGGCTCAGTATTCTATAATCCTGTTATCGGTTACTTAAAGGGGCTCTTGATGCAAGTTGACTCTGCAGAGGACGCGCTCAGACTGAAGGAGACCGACGTTGACAAGCTGCGCACACTGCATGAAGTGACGACCATGAACCGGGATGTGTACGCGCAACACCTCCCTGCGAGCTTTGACCCGTCGCAGCTCGTGCAGGCGATCCAGATCCGTCTTCAACTACAGCAGCAGTTGTTAGACTGGATGCCGACCGCTATGGAGAAGACGTATGGGATGAACATATGAACAACAAGAAGGCGATCCTTCGCAGCACCTTGCTGCTGAGGAATCGCCTTCTTCGTTGCACGCGGCTATGCTGTAATGTCGCGTACTGCTCTTATTAACCGCGCTGCTCCTTCCTCGCTCTAGCCATTGCTGCGAACGAGTATGCTGCGGTATGTGCCAAACGCTGCGCCCGTCTCGGTATCTGCTTCCAGCCCGCTGGCATCGATTAACGGCAGCCTGGCATCGCGCTCGCCAAAGCCTGTGAAGATGCCGCCGCGGATGTTGGCAATGCCGCCCTCCGATTGCAGGTCAAAATCTTCGGGATAATGACAACCAGCGCTCTGCAGCGGCAGCGCATCTCCCTTGCGATACGTGGTGGCCGGATGTCTCTGCCGCAGCACCATGTTCACCCCAGGGTCATAGCTGAAGCTGTCGAACAACTGCACCTGCTGCCTGATCTGACCATCGTGCAGGAACACGCCGTCCTCGCCATCGCCGCCCACTGACACCACCACCCCGCAGGCCGCGGTGGCATGCGTAACACGGTCGATCAGGATCAGCTCGCCCATCGTCTTATGCTGCTTGAATTCGTCGACCACGAGCGGCTCGGAGACGACGATGTCACAGCTAATCAGCTCATTCTTGAGGGCAGTAGTTGCCGGGAGCAAGGCTCCGTTGTTGACATCGACCTTGTGGCGCAGCTCTGTCACCAGAGCAGGCAGGAGCTTCGTGCCCAGCTTGATCCAATATTCCTGACCGGGTACCAGTTGCTCCTCATCCATCCACAGCAGCGTCGCTGTGAAGGTGGCCGCCGTCTGCAGACCAGCCTCCTTGGACAGCACGCAGCCGCGTGACACATCAACCTCGCGATCCAGTTGAACGGTGACCGGCTGGCCAGCGATTGCGCGATCCGATGGGCTGTCGCCCACATGAAGCGACTTGACAATCGCGCTCTCGCCGCTTGGGAGAATGGTCAGTGTATCTCCCACCTTCACCTCGCCCGCCTCAATCTGTCCCTGGAACCCACGGAAGCTATGATCTGGACGGCATACACGCTGCACGGGCATGTAGAAGCCGTGCTCCGTTACGTCTGCCGAAATATCGACGTTCTCCAGATGCCCCAGCAGGGTTGGCCCCTCATACCAGTCCATGTTGTCCGAGCGGCGCGTCACGTTATCGCCCTCTGTTGCCGAGACCGGAATGATCACTGCATTTTCCAGACGAAGCTCGTCACGCAGCCGCTGAACATCCTCGCTGATCGCCTCGAAGCGCTGCTGGTCATAGCCGGCAAGATCGATCTTGTTCACGGCAAAGATGAAATGCTTGATGCCCATCAGCGCGCAGATACGCGCATGACGGCGCGTCTGCACCAGCACGCCCTGGGTCGCATCCATCAGAATGACGGCAAGGTCGGCAAACGCTGCGCCAACAGCCATGTTGCGCGTATATTCCTCATGACCTGGCGTATCAGCCACGATAAAGCTGCGCCGTTCGGTATTGAAATAGCGGTATGCCACATCGATCGTAATGCCCTGCTCGCGCTCGGCCATCAGGCCGTCAAGCAGCAGCGAATAGTCGATCGCCCCGTTCCGGCTGCCCACCTGGCTATCCAGCAGCAGCGCCTGCTCCTGGTCGGCATACAGCATCTTGGAATCGTACAGAATGTGCCCGATCAGTGTCGACTTGCCGTCGTCCACGCTGCCGCAGGTAATAAATTTCAGAAGTCCGCTCTCTGTATGGCTCATTAGAAGTACCCCTCCCGTTTGCGCCGTTCCATGCTGCCGGCCGCCTCCTTGTCGATGACACGGCTGGTGCGCTCGGATGTCGTCGCCGACAGTGTCTCCGCAATAACCTCATCCAGTGTATCGGCATCCGACTCGATGCCCCCCGTCAGCGGATAACAGCCCAGCGTGCGGAACCGCACCTTCTTCATCTCGGGCTCCTCGCCAGGCAGCAGACGCATCCGGCTATCATCCACCATGATGATATTGCCGTCCCGGTACACTACAGGGCGCTCCGCGGCGAAATAGAGCGGCACGATCTCGATATTCTCGCGGCGAATATATTGCCAGATGTCCTTCTCCGTCCAGTTCGATATCGGGAATACGCGCATGCTCTCACCCTTGTTGATGCGGGTATTGTAGAGCTTCCACATCTCGGGACGCTGATTTTTAGGGTCCCATGTATGCTGCTCGTTACGAAAGGAGAAGATCCGCTCCTTGGCGCGCGACTTCTCCTCGTCCCGGCGTCCGCCGCCGAAGGCAGCCGTGAATTGATGCTTGGTCAGCGCTTCCTTGAGCGCCTGGGTCTTCATAATATCGGTATATGCCGAGCCGTGGTCGAACGGGTTAATGCCCTGAGCAATAGCCGCTTCATTGCGGTGAACGATCAGGTTGACGCCCAATTCCTGTGCACGACGGTCGCGGAATTCAATCATCTCACGGAATTTCCAGCTCGTATCAATCTGCAGCAGCGGGAACGGCGGCTTCTCAGGATAGAAGGCCTTCATTGCCAGATGCAGCATGACCGATGAATCCTTGCCGATGGAATACAGCATGACCGGGCGCTCGCATTCGGCAGCCACCTCGCGGAAAATGTAGATCGCCTCGGCCTCAAGTTTATCCAAGTGTGTCAGCGACATGTGTATCACTCCTATAATGCCAATTTGAAACGCTGCTGACCACATAAGGCGCTGTGACTAGCCATCACCGGGGTCTTGGGTGAGCCGCCGGCAGCACCAGCCACGACAGCCATGACGAACAAGACTGCAGGCAACCCACAGCCCCTCCGCGCAAATATCAGCATAATTTTCATTTATTATATGCTTTTTGGGCGTTGAACACCAGCATTGATTACGCAAACGTTTGACAACAATTTTATAGGGTTTCGCGGATGATTTTCGAGTGATATCTGCGCAAAAATCAAAGCATTTTTGCGCAAATTCACTTTTGTTTTGCGTAAAAACGCGATATGATGGAGAAAACTGCACGTTTGCGCGTCGTGGTACGCGGCTTGCATGATTGTAAGCTGTCGCATCGTTTCGTTTGACGTTATTCACGCTCATGAAGGGGGATGGCAGATGACCACCTTGAAGCAGATCGCCTCTATGGCAGGCGTGTCGATCTCGACCGTATCGCGTATATTGAATTCCCCTGACAATAGCTTTGCTACCCAGGAGGTACGGGATCGGGTGTGGAGAATTGTGAAGGAGACCGGCTATGTGCCCAACCAGAGCGCCAGAGAGCTCAAGCGCGGCAGGAGCGCTGCACGCCCTTCACCCAATGGCTCCATCTCCTGCATATTAGGAAGAACGCGCCAGCTCGATGATGATCCGTTCTTTGCCCAGATGTCCCGCGCGATCGAGCAGCAGGCACTGGAGCTGGGCTATGCTGTTCATCTATCCTATTCGCTGTTCGACATCGAGACCGATACGCTGCTGGACAAGATCGAATCGTCGCGCGCAGACGGCGCGATCATCCTGGGCCGCTTTAGCAGCGACAGTATGAATTTTCTGGAGAAGCATTACAAAAATCTGGTGTACGCCGGACGCAACGTCATTGCGGCCAACTGCGATCAGGTCATCTGTGATGGATATGAAGCCACCCAGATTGCCATTGAGCATCTGATCGCCTGCGGACATCGACAGATCGGATATATCGGGGAGACGGCGAACGAGGTTCGTTATGAGGCCTACTGCGACACGCTCCGCAAGCATGGACTGGAGCACTCGGATCATCTGGTCAGCAATTGTCCGCAGAATGGGCCGGGCGGGTACCAGGGAGCAGACAAGCTGCTGACCCAGGCAGCACCGCTTCCGACCGCAGTATTCTGCGCGACGGATATTGCCGCCATCGCAGCCTTGCGGCGGTTCACGGAAGCGAACATCAAGGTGCCAGAGCAGCTCTCCATCATTAGTATGGATAACATCGAGCTGTCTGGCTATGTATCTCCGATGCTGACCACTGTCGGCATGCCGATCGTGGAGATGGGCAACTGGGCGGTACGACTCTTGATTGACCGTATTAACAAGCGTCACAGGCTGCCTGCCAAGCTGCTATTGCCGAACAAGCTTGTGGTGAGAGAGAGTGTGGCTAAGCTGGTCTAGTGAGTCGCTAGACCCGGAGACAGCCGCGGAAGCCTCTGGCGGCATAGTAGGATTCCGCGCCATTATGATACATGAAGACCGTATCATAACGGCGGTCGCAGAAGAGGGCCCCGCCCAGCTCTCGAATTCGTGCGGGCGTTCTCACCCAGCTTGAGGATTTCAGGTCGAACGCCCCAAGCTGCTGTAGCCTCCGGTATTGCTCCTCGGACAGCAGCTCGATGCCCATCGCAGCAGCCATCCCGACCGCACTGTCCTTGGGCTTATGCTCTTTTCGCGCTTCCAGCGCTGCATGATCGTAGCATAGACTCCGCCGCCCCTTAGGGCTCTCCGCGGAGCAATCGAAGATGAGATACTCCTCTGACTCCACATCATAGCCGACCACATCCGGCTCGCCGCCTGTACGCTCCATCGCATGAAGCGACCCCAGCTTGCTCGGGTTGGCAGCAAGCTTAGCCATGATGTCTTCCCATTTCAGCTCCGGGTGACGGTGGGGATAGGTCTCAAACCGCTGCTGCATCATTCGCAGCAATTCCTCCCGCTGCTGTGGCAGCAGCTCCATGATGTGATCTCGATCCTGTGTTGACATTGCAATCCCTTCCTTCTATCTATTAGATGTTATGTTACTTTTGTATAATTTGATATATTGACAAATTTTTTACATGAAGATAATCTATATGTGTATCATTTGCCAATTTATGTATCGCTATCAATGAAAATTTTGCACGGTGTATCCCCCATTCATTCTGTCTTCATCTTCGTCTAACTAGCTTGCCTCATCGAACTCGATTTCCATTCAGCCTGTAGACAACGTTCACATGTAGATTACTTAAAAATGAATGCGTTTCCATTATACATTAATTACTCTTCATTGAAGACATTGAATTCTATAGAAGGAGGTGAGCTGTGATTTCCCTACTGCTACGATATGGACAGACGGCATGAAAAATAAGATTTCATCATCATAAGGAGGTTTCATAATGTTAATCGGAAGCTATCGTCCCTTCCTCTCCCTCTTTACTGCTTTTCTGATCGTTGCCTCGACCTTTGCCGTGACGCCTGACAGGGCGCAGGCCGCCACTAGTCAGCCTTACGAGTGGAAGAATGTGGTGACGAACGCTGGCGGGGGTTTTATCCCGGGCATCGTCTTCAACACATCCGAACCGGATTTGATCTATGCCCGTACCGACATCGGTGGAGCCTATCGCTGGAACCCGGCCAACGAAACCTGGATTCCGTTATTGGATTTTGTCGGCTGGGATGAATGGGGCAAGACCGGAGTCGATGCGCTGGCCACCGATCCCGTCGACCCAGATCGCTTGTATATCGCTGCAGGTACCTATACGAATAGCTGGGACCCTAATAATGGGTATATTATGCGCTCCACGGATCGCGGGGATACATGGGAGGAGACGGAGCTGCCCTTCAAGGTCGGAGGCAATATGCCTGGACGCTCGATGGGCGAGAGGCTCCAGATCGATCCGAATGACAATTCCATATTGTTCTTCGGCGCTCGCAGCGGCAACGGATTATGGAAGAGCACAGACTATGGCGTCACCTGGTCCAAGGTCGTCAGCTTCCCCAACCCCGGCAATTATGTGCAAAATCCGGCAAATGAATACCAAAGTGATATTATGGGACTCGCCTGGATCACCTTTGATCCTTCGACAGGCTCTCCTGGACAAGCAACCCAGACCATCTATGTCGGTGTAGCCGATGTGGCAGAGAGCATCTATCGCAGCACCGATGGCGGCGCAACCTGGGCTGCTGTGCCGGGTCAGCCGACAGGATATTTGCCTCATCATGGCGTGCTTTCCTCGACAGGCGATCTGTATATCCCCTACAGCAACGGCATTGGCCCTTACGATGGAACGAGGGGTGAGGTATGGAAATACAGCACGAAGACTGGGGTATGGAAAAATATCAGCCCCATGCCGGACGCGGACAACTATTTCGGTTACGGCGGCTTGGCTGTCGATGCGCAGCAGCCCAATACGCTGATGGTGGCTTCGCTTAACTCCTGGTGGCCGGATGCGATGATCTACCGCAGCACTGATGGCGGCGCAACCTGGACGCGCATCTGGGATTGGGCTATCTATCCAGAACGCACCTTCCGCTATACACAAGATATTTCTGCCGCACCTTGGCTGGATTTTGCTACGAATCCGCAGGTACCGGAAATTACCCCGAAGCTGGGCTGGATGATTGGCGAGCTGCAGATCGATCCGTTCGATTCGGATCGCATGATGTATGGCACGGGGGCAACGATCTATGGAACGAACAATCTGACCGATTGGGATCAGGATGAGCAGATCCATATTAAGGTGATGGCTCAGGGGATTGAGGAGATGGCTGTCCTCGATCTGGTCAGCCCGCCTTCCGGTGCGCCTCTGGTCAGTGCGATTGGCGACGTCACAGGCTTTCGTCATGACAATCTGCTTCAGACACCGACCAAGATGTTCACGCGTCCCACAACATCTACTAGCCTGGATTTTGCCGAGCAGAGTCCCAACTTCTTTGCCCGTGTAGGTAAAGAAAACTATGAGCTGCATCCGAATGGCAAATCCGTAGGCTTTTCCTATGATGGCGGCTCCAATTGGAATTGGGGCAACAGCGAGCCTCCGGGCACGAGGGGCGGCGGCACGGTAGCCGTATCTGCTGATGCCACGAGCGTCGTATGGAGCACCGAAGATGTCGGCGTCTACGTCTCCAAGAATGCTGGCAATAGCTGGACGAAGAGTACGGGCGTGCCAAGTGGCGCGCAGGTGCGCTCTGACCGTGTGAACCCGAACAAATTCTATGCCTCAATTGGGGGCAAGTTCTATGTCAGCACGAACGGCGGGTCAAGCTTTACTCAGACGGCGGCGACAGGCCTGCCAAGCGGCGGTACGCTTAACTTCAAGGCTATGCCTGGACTGGAAGGCGAAATCTGGCTTGCAGGCGGCCAAGCCAACGGCTTGTATGGCCTGTGGCATTCCTCCAACTCTGGACAGAGCTTCACCAAGCTGTCCAATGTCGCGCAGGCAGACACCATAGGGTTCGGCAAGGCAGCGCCTGGGGCAACCTATATGGCCTTGTATGCCACAGCGAATATCGATGGCGTTCGCGGCATCTATCGCTCGGATGATGCAGGCGCCTCCTGGGTCAGAATCAACGATGACCAGCATCAGTATGGCATTCCGAACGCGACCATCACCGGCGATCCGCGGGTCTATGGCAGAGTCTACCTCGGGACGAATGGTCGGGGCATCCTGTTCGCTGATCCGGTTGGCGGCACAGAGCCAGGCGGGCCAGAGCCTGTCACCTCCTCCACGATCAGCCCGACCAGCGCCAGCTTTGACCGCAAGGCAGGCGCCCAAGCTGCGATTCCTGTCGCTCTGACGCTCAATGGCAATACCTTCACAGGCATCAAGCAAGGCAGCTACACGCTGGCGGCCGGGGTCGACTATACGCTTAGCGGCACAACGGTTACATTGCTCCCATCGTACCTGTCCACCCTGCCGCTGGGCACAGTAAATCTGACCTTTCAATTTAGCGCAGGCACCCATCCTGTCCTGCAATTATTGATTATCGATACCACGACACCTGAACCAGGCGTGGAAGGCGAGATGAAGGTGGAGATGTACAATGGCGAGCGCGCCAGCTCTACCGTATCCATTAATCCGCGCATTAAGCTTACCAATACGGGAGATGCGGCTATTGCGCTCGCTGATGTAAGTCTACGCTACTTCTATACCGCAGACGGGAGCCAAAGCCAGGCGTTCTTCTGCGATTGGTCTCATATCGGCAGCGCCAATGTCGTCGGCACCTTCCATGCCATGGCGAGCGCCAAGCCAACAGCAGATACGTATCTGAATATCGACTTTACAGCAGGAGCCGGTATGCTGAACCCGGGTCAGAGCATTGAGCTGCAGATCCGCTTCTCCAAGTCCGACTGGTCGAGCTACAGCCAGTCCAATGACTACTCCTTCAACGCTACGGCCAGCGGCTATGTAGAGCACAGCAAGCTTGCAGGCTATATCAATGGAACATTGCAATGGGGCATGGAGCCATAAATGGAGCTGAGGAGCGCAGATCGTGCGCACCAGGCAGAATCATGATTTTCCAAGCGAAGCGTTGCCGACTAATAGTCGGCAACGCTTCGCTTTGTTCAATGACCCAACTTCATAATTCCCATCATAATCAGCCATCTTAAATCATAGTGGTGACCATAGGGATGATAAACCTGATGTGACGATCCATGTTCTTTAACCAGGTTGACTATGAAGGGGATGAAGGGATGGGACGATGGGAATTCATCTTGCTGCTTGCCGCTTTGCTCGGCTGGTTCCTTCTGACAGGAACACTCGCTTTACGGGTACGTTCCAGGCATTACATTTAGCTAGTCATGGCTACATCGTCGTCGCCCTCGAACATCCCGGGACGGCGTTCATTAGTGCTGTCCCCGAGGGCGAAGGCAACGATAGGCCGTTTACCGATCACTTCGGGGGTCTGCCGAATACGTTCGGCGCCCATAACAGGGCGGCCATCCCGATCATCCGCAAGCAGCAGGCCGATATAGAATTTGTGCTTGCTCGTTCCGTACCCTTGCCCGGTTCGCCCCGGATTCGCCCCTCGCCAATCGGATAGATGCGCACAGAGCGGCCTTGATCGGACATTCCTTCGGAGGCGCGGCAGCCGCTAGCATGCTGTTCCATTCTTCACTGGTCAAGGCCACTATTAATCTCGATGGCTACCTTTATGGCGAATATCCAGAGCCTCCGCCAGCCAAGCCGCTGCTCATTCTAAATGGCGGCCTTCATATCAAGGGATTGGTGGATTTAATGGCCGGATTGGAGGAAGAGCGCGCCTTGCGAGAACGACTGTTGGAGAAGTCAGGAGCGGAGATTACGCTGCCGCAAGCCGGGCATCTCAGCTTCACCGATCTGCCGCTATATTCGCCGCTTCTTGCTCCAATCGCCCCCAATATCAGGGAGCAACATCGCGTGATTAATGAACATACGCTACGGTTTCTACAGAAGCATCTGTAGAGGCTGTAGCCAGCACGTAAAAGATAGCTCTATCGAGTCTTGCATAAAAAGGGAAACAGACTCGAGTCCAGCGGCCCTCCCATCGGAAGTCCAGCTCCCCCACCCACCCCGAGACAGATGTGAAGTAAATCTTGAGTTGTTATAGTGATTAAGTCACATCAATTGAGGGCTGAAAGGGGAATTTGGAAGTGAAAGCTGGATTGCGTATCATCATGTATTTCCTCGTGTTTATCGTTATTGTGGGGGGAGCAGGAGGCATCGGGTTCGTCAAAACCATGAATGCCGGAATGTCGGTATACGATCCCCCCCCTCCTGCTTGGACGAATGTGAACGTACCAACGTATGACGCCAACAAACCTACGGTGGCTGTGCTACTGGCCAACGAGGTGACGGAGGTGTTCGACTTTCTCGTTCCCTACGAGATGTTTGCGATGACAGCGTCTTACAATGTATACGGCGTTGCGCCTGATCGCGAGATAAAATCATTAACCGGGGGACTTGATGTGCTCCCGCATTATTCGTTCGAAGAGTTGGACGCGATGCTTGGCAAAAGCCCGGATATTATCGTTATCCCATTTATGCCTATACTGGATGAAAAGAAGTATGCGCCTGTCCGGGAATGGATTCAGAAGCACTCGAGCCCCCATACTACATTGCTCACGATATGCAACGGAGCGGAAAACCTCGCGGATACGGGTCTACTGGATGGAAAATCGGCCGCGACACACTGGGGTGACCTCAATCGGCTCATTAAGGCCTATCCTGAAATTTCATGGGTCAACGACCAGCGCTACGTCCCGCAAGGCAATATCGTATCCTCTGCCGGTCTGACATCGGGTATCGATGCTACACTATATGTCATCTCTCAGCAGCTAGGCGAGGCGACTGCAAGAGCGGTGGCGAAGCAGATGAACTATCCCTCTTACGATTACATGACAAACCCTCATATGGAACCGTTCCATATCGAATGGAGTGATATAACCTACGTTCTGAACAATGCTTTCCAATGGAATAAAGTCAAAGCAGGTGTGTTGCTATATAACGGTGTCGACGAATTGGATTTGTCCGCCGCATTCGATACGTATGCTGCTTCTGGAACGACAACGACATTGACCGTATCTAGCCACAATGAACCGATCGTAACCAAGCATGGTCTATATCTAGCAGCGCGCTTTCAGACTGGAGAGGTGCCGAAGCTATCGAAAATGATTATTGTCGGTACAGATGCCGAAGCTATAGCCTCCGAAGACATCAAGCAATGGAGAGACAGCGGCAACAGCGCGGATCTGCTGTTCTTGCACCGTGATGCGGTCGGTCGGTTCGCAATGGACCCCGCATTCGAGGATTTATCGAAGCAAGAGGATATAATGACGGCGAAATTTGCCGCCAAGCGGCTCGAGTATCGCGCTGCCGACCACCTGAAGCTCGAAGGTCATGCTTTCTCCATTGAAGCATATGGCATACCCGTTATACTTGCCTTCCTGTCTATTCTTATCGCTTTTGCGATCAACCGCCGCTTCCTTCGCCAAAGCAAAGGATAGTCTGCTTTGCATCATGCTATAGCCTTCTGATGTCGCCGAGCTCCCCCTTAGACAGCTTGTGTCTTAGGGGGAGCGATGTACTGCTTGCATTGGCTTTCCTTGTCCTTTCTTAGGATACCTTACCTAAACTCTTTATTCCGATGGATATGAATGGACAGAAAGTAGGAAGCAACAAATAGGATAACAGCCATGCACGCTGAGACGATGCCAACAAGCGGATGACGAAGCTGCATCCCACCAGTCGCAGGGATCAGAATCGTGGCAAGCACCACCATCATCCCGATCGCAGCAAGACAGGAGATAAATACGATCAGTTCATTTTTTTCTGTGCCTATCTTCAACATGATCGGGTACATCAAGGCCACGGATGTGATGGATAACGTCAGTCCAAAGCTATAGCTATAGATCACACTATTCAGATCGAGCTGGCTCCCTGAGACTTTGACAACAGCAAGCGTGAGGAAGCTCATCAGCACACCAAGGAGGATCAGCAAGAAGAACGACACATACTTTGCCCCAATGATGGTGCGGCGTTTGATGGGCAGCGTCAGCTCGAACTTGTTCCATTTGGAGGACTCATCCACTCGGAGTGAAGTCCCTGTGTTGGCAACGAAGAGAAAGATTTGTATGGAGAAAATAATCGGAATCATCGAAGACTCCTTAAGAAGTAAAGGAAAAAAGGCTAAAAATACAGCAATGAGCAGCGTGATCCTGAGGTTGCCTCCCATGGAATACAGGTTGTTGCGGATAAGTCCCTTCATTACTGATCCCCCTTGACTAGCAGCAGCATGATTTCATCAATGGTCACGTCATCTACAATAATCCCATGGTGTTCCTTGGAGAATCGAAGTTTATCCGGGATCAGAACTTCCGTCTGCAGTCCTCTTTTTCGATAGGCCACATACTCGGATTGATCCAGGGCATGAAACTGCTCCGCCTTGCAACGAGCAATCCCGTAATTGTACATGAGATCATCCTTCGACTCGCTCAAAATGACCCTGCCCTTGTGCATAAAGACAATGTAATCTGCAACCTTCTCCAGATCACTCGTAATATGGGACGACATGAGGATGGAATGCTCTTCATGCTCTACAAATTCCAGAAACAAGTCCAGCATCTCTTCTCTTACTATCGGGTCAAGGCCAGAGGTCGCCTCATCAAGCAGCAGCAGCTTGGCGCCATGAGACATAGCTACCGCGGTGGCCAGCTTCATAGTCATGCCGCGCGACAGATCCTTAATAGCTATGTCGGCGGGTACTTGAAGTCTACGGATTAGGTTCTGGAATAGACTGTCGTCCCAGTTGCGATATATATCTCGAAACACCAGAGCCAGCTTACGGGCAGTGAGAGCCTCGGGAAAATTAATGGCATCAAATACAACCCCGATCTGTTCACGGAGGTCCGTTCGTTCATCGGTCAGTTCCTCGCCGAAAATTGCGATACTGCCGCTATCCGGCTTAATGGTATTCAAGATTGAACTAATGGTTGTCGTTTTACCTGCTCCATTCTCGCCGACAAAGCCCATGATACACCCCTGAGGGATAGAAAACGACACATGATCTAATTTGAATTCGGAATTGGAATAGGCCTTGGACAGGTTCTTAACCTCCAAGCAATAATTCATGGTCTAGTCCTCCTTGTAGAAAATGCTTAAAAGCTCCGTAAGCTGTTCCAGCTTCACCCCGCTTGATCGCGCAGTTTCTGCGGCCAGCCGTAGATGCTCCTCTATTTTTTTGTGCAGCTCTTCCTGAATAAACTCCCGGTTCAACGCGGATATAAAGCTGCCCCGACCGACAGTTGTCTCAATAAAACCGTCCCGCTGTAAATCCTCGTATGCTTTCTGCACGGTAATGACACTGACATGAATCGTCTTGGCGAGGGAGCGCATAGAGGGGATCGGATCGCCGGTTTTCAACTGCCCGCTCATTACCATTCCCTTGATTTGTGACGTAATCTGTTCGTAGATCGGCTTGCTGGTATTGCTGCTGATAATAATCTCCAATCGTCCCTCCCCCTTTAAGTGTACTTATATATACAGTACATTATATTACATATAAGTACATTCTTCAATACCAATAGAGACCAAGACCAACTGGAGCATGACCTCCCTTCATGGATACCAAGACTTCTTCATGCCAAAATAAAACGGCCTTCATCCCAACTTTCAGGATCAAGGCCGCTTCATATCATGTATTTGTTCTACTTATAATACAGACTGTCTTAGTAAGGGAACAACACAGGATGCCCGATATAATAAGGAGTCACATCATCGTAGGTACCGTTAAATGGCAAGACCATTACAGTATAGGCTTTCCCTGCAACCAACGGAACATAGATAGAAGAGAGCCCGACGCTACCACTCGCTATGACATATTGCAGTGGAGATGAAGCACCATACTCATAAATGCCGAACCCGTATGTGGTTCCTGGAGGTGGTATAATCCACAGTTCTTGAAAGCCTGTCTTGGGAGAAACGAAATTCCAGAAATCAATATCATTAGGTGATTGAATCCAAGATGTAAAAACATTTTGAGAGTACCAGTAAGTTGTAGTAGGTGAGTTATTTGCTGGTTCAGTCGGATCTGAAGCCAGCGGTATCGCCGAGACGGATGTGGAGAAGGTCAACAGCATCGTGAGCATCAGAATGATTAGCTTAAGCTTCTTCTTCATCATTTACCTCCCGCAAAATTTATTTGTACTACTATATCTAATTTTACTATATTATAACATTTTTGGTATAAGACTTTTTTCCTTGTTTTTATCGCGGATATTGTCACTTTACAGCGAATATTGTGGTATTTGGAGCACCATCCGTTTCCATAGATGTTTGGAGCCCATGAGGAGCTGGTTATTTTATTAGCCAGCCGCACAAGAAAAAAGCCACCTGTTTCCCGACAGGGAAACTAAGCGGCAATCAGCATGGCCTGCTGAAGATAGTAAAGCGCCATCATATCGGTATTCGTTTGATCGTTGTCATAGAAACTATCAACAGCATCGCTAGCGACTTCTTCTGACAACGGCTTGTATGACATCACTGTCAAGTACATTTCCTTGCAAATCAACCAGTCCATAGTCCATTTCCTTATAAGACCAATAGGCTCGGCCAATTCCGTAATTATGAAGAAGTTCGGTCAAATCGTGTAGCCAAGCGAGCTTGCTTGCTTGGGGTGTTCCGTGAATGACGCCGTACTCACCACAATACAGCCGCTTGCCGGTATACTTGAGAAACAGCCGAGCCTCTTCCAAATTCCGAATCATCTGTTCCCGGTCATTCATGGTCCAGACATACGAGCTGTTCTTGGCGGCATATTGAGGATGCTTATCCAGAAACGAGGACAATTCAGGGAAAGTTCCCGGATATGTGACTGTCGTATCATAGGCCTGCATATCCTCGGAAAAATAGGCCCGCTGGTGCGTAAACGGTATCGGCTCATAGAAATGGAAATTGTAAATCACATGCGGATCATCGTATAATGGCAGCTCCTTCAGTGCAAATACACTATTGTACTGGTTGCCTCCCACAATGACGTCGCGTTGCAAATCGATACCGCGAATGACCATCAAACCATCGTGAATCAGATTTTTGTACAAATGGCATGTATGATCCACAACCTCGTTCAGCAATTCAAAAACCAGTCCGTCGGAAATGGTTTTATAGCGGTTAGCGAGCTCCTTCCATATCGCCAAATAGCGCGCACGGTTGTTCGAGTCGTGGAGGAGAGGATTCTCAGCATCCGGTGCATAGTTTTGTCCCGGTGCGCGATGGAAATCCAATACAACACCCAATCTGCTGTCATGGCACCACTCGAGGCAACGGTCGATCCATGCGAAACCGTCTTCCTTGTACTGAAACGGAGCTTCCTCATCCTCCAGCAATTCATAGTCAAAGGGCAATCGAACGTGATCAAAGCCCCACTCTGCTATCCTCTTAATATCCTCTTTCATAATAAAGCTGCTTCTGTGCGCCTCAAGATCCAGCCCGCTCAATCCCTGGGCAACCTCGCGTTGCGAAAGCCAGCCACCGAGATTGACGCCTGCCAGATAGGTATAGGTACTCATTCCTAATCATATCCTTCCTCGTTTTTGTCCATATGCTCCTCAAAAGGCAATCTGATTGTTATGACCGTCCCTTCTCCCTCACTGCTGTCCAGCTCCAGCCCGTAATGTTTGCCATAATAAAGCTTAATTCGCTGATCCACATTCCACAAGCCAAAGCCGGTGTCGGTCGAGGCCCGTGCCAGATCGTCTGTAAATTCCAGCTTCAGCGAGTCTCTTAACTGCTCAAGCCTGGCCTGACTCATCCCCACTCCATTATCCTTTACTTGAAAGCATAAATGTTGTTCCTCCCTACAAGCTGTAATACGAATGAAACCCTTTTGATTTTTTTTGCGAATTCCATGAATGATACTGTTCTCCACGAGCGGCTGCAAAATAAACTTAATCATCCGACAATCGGCAAGCGACTCATCGCACTCGTATTCCCAGGCCAGTCGTTCAGCAAAGCGAATCTTTTGAATCTTCAAGTAATAGCCCACATGCTCAAGCTCCTGAGAGACAGTGAGGGTCTCCTTGCCTTGGTTCAAGCTGAGCCGGAACAGTCGGGACAGCGAAGTAACGATATCGCCGATCCGCGAATCGTCATATTTGCGCGACAACATATTGACTGAATCAAGAGTATTGTAAAGAAAATGCGGATTGATCTGATACTCCATTGTCCGCAACTGGATAATACGCCGCTTCTTCTCCACAATTCGATTTCTTTCAATTAATCGTTCAATTTCCTCCGACATCTTGTTGAGGGTTGTAGCTACCTGACCAATCTCATCATCTCTAAGTACCGGGACTTTTAACTGAAGCTTGCCACGACCGATTCGCCGCATCGCTCTGTGAATCAACCTGAGCGGCTTCGTAATGCGATTGGATATGAAAACAATCATAACAATCATATAAATCAGCAACGCACCGCTAATAATCAACAGGGCAACAAGCGTGCTGCGTACCGGCTTCTGGTTTTCCGCTTCCGCAATCCAGGTGGCTAGCAGCCAGTCATCCTGCTCGATGCCGTAATAAACATAGTTACCCTTATCCGTTGTCAGCAGACGATATCCGGTCAAGCCGCTGTCTCCTGCACTTGGGAGGGGCGCCCACTGCGACATGTCCAGATCGTCCGCAGTAACCAGACGTAGTCCTCCCTGTCTATTTGCCATGCCATATTGCTGCCCGGCATCCAACGTAAATTGCTTGAAGCTGTTATACAGCTCAGCCCGATTCAAAATAATGAACAGATAGCCGACACGCCGATTGAGATCATATTGGTTATCCACGATTGGCTGATAGAGCGTTATCAACCGCTCGTTGCCTGCGCTGTCCCACCCGGGCCGACCCGATAATGCATCCGCTTCCTCCGTAAGCCTCCGCATGTCGGACAGAGCTTCGACGGTCGGATCGGTGCTGCCGATCACTTGCTTCTGATTGTCCATTATATAGATCATATTGATATACGGACTGTTCTCGGCATATTGCACCAGCTTGGTGCGGGCGTTGCTTCGCAAGCCGGATAGCCGTGCATCCTTTGGGGCAGCCGACTCCCTCAATACCTGTTGAACAGTTGAATCCCCAAAAATGCGAAGGGCGAGGTCTTCATATTGGTGTCGCCACTTGGCAACATCAACAGACAGTGCCTCCGCGGTTTGGCGCTGATGGCGCGCATAGGTCTGCTCAATACCATCTTTCACCATGACATAGACATAGATCAGACTCAACATTAACGGTGCAATCAGGAGCAGCAGGAACAACAAGATCATCTTGCCCTGTATCGATTGGATCGGCTTCATGACGAAGCACTCCCGAATGTCTGGCGATATTCTGTCGGCGACATTCCAGTCTGTTTCTTGAATACCAGGCTGAAATAGTTAGGATTGGAGTAGCCCACCTTCTCGCCAATCTCCAGGCTACGCAGCGAGGTGCTCCGCAACCACTCCTTGGCCTGATCCACCCTGACCTGAGTGATGTAATCAATACAGGTCTTTCCCGTAACTTTACGGAAAATTCGGGACAAATATTTGGGAGAGACATTCAACTCCTCGGCAATCGTACCGACAGAGAACAGATTGTTCGGGTACTGCTGACCAATCAAACAGATCGCCTCTTCAACCAGACGTTCTACATTACCTGCCTGAGCACGGCTGCGACCTTCGACAAATCGATTGAACAGCTCCTGAAAAAGCAACTGGATCTCCGGCTCAGCGACTGCGCGTTCAATTAGCCGATAGTTGTGTTGGAAAGCCCCCATGACATCCTCAAGCTCATATTCATCCGCCAGACGGTAGACAGCGCTAAGCAATTGCACATAGATCAGTTTTCGCACCGGGAATGCTGCCGCTTGGTCGTTCAAGGCCTTCATAAAGGGGATTATCCAACTTGGATGGGATCGGGGCGTCCCGAATCGCATCTCCTGAAGCAACTGCTTCTCTTGTGCATAGGGGTAATATACGCGACTGTTTTTTTTGTCTTGCATCTGGTCGTAGCGGACAACGCCTGATTCGCCAGTGGACAGGAGTAGCTGTGCAGCTTCATCCGCCTCGCGAGCAGACAGAGGAAGCTCATCTAATTCCTGATACTTCATTCCGATCCCGATAAAGACTTTCAGCTTGAGCAAGCCTTCAATATTGTAATGAAAGTGATGCAGTCTCTCCACAACCAGCGGCTCCAAAAACACAGCATAGAGTTGAAAGGGTTCAACATCGCAGAAATGGACGTTGCATTCCTGAAACATCTCCTCGGCAATGTTGCGCACCGCATATGCAAGTAACTGTAGATCGCTTCTGCTGTAAAATGACGTCGTCATCTCCGGCCGAGTATGGATGGAGATGCACTGTACTTGATGTCCATTGAGGCTAATGCCAAGCTGCTGCTGCTCACGGATGACCTGTGAATTCTTATTGGCTCCCACCAATCGATCACGCCAGAATTTCTCCATAATAATCGGGTTGTATTGATCCAGACGTCTGGCGGCATCCTGCTTCCACCGCTCATCGCCACGTTGCTTCTCAATCCCTCTAGAAACCTCGCGTACAACGGCAGCCAACTCCTCCGGAAATAACGGCTTCACCATATATTGGGCCACGCCGATCCGAATGGCTTCCTTGGCATATTCAAACTTCTCATATCCTGTCAATATAATGATCTGAATAGCGGGGTATTTGTCCTTCACCTGCTCTGCAAACTCAATACCAGACATCTCGGGCATAAAGATATCCGTAATAATCAGATCTGGCTGCCGGGTTTCAATCAACTCCAACGCTTCATGGGCATCAACAGCCTCCATCAGCTCTGTGAAGCCAGCTTGCTCCCAGGAAATCATGCTTCTCATGCCTTCACGGATAATCGGTTCATCGTCAACGATCAGGACTTTCATCTCTTTCACCTCTAAGCTGCCGTTTTACGCTATTTTACTGCACCAGCCGTCAAACCTCCAATGATCCTTTCACTAAACAGGGAATACATTAGGACGGTCGGTAAGATAACAATCATCATCGCGGCAAATGCCTTAGGGTAATCCGTATGAAATTGAGACAGGAAAAAGCGGATCGCAACCTGCAATGTGCGGTTCATCTCACTTTGAGTTAATAGATTGGCGAACAATAGCTCATTCCAGGCATTGATAATCAGGAAAATGGCAGCCGTGAACATACTGGGATAGCTGACAGGCAGCATGATGGAAAAAAAGCAACGATGTAGACCAGCACCATCCATATAAGCCGCTTCCTTCAGTTCATGCGGAATCGCATCCATATAGTTTTTAATGATAATAAACGTGAAGGGCAGCATCATGCCCGTATAGACCAATGCAACACCGACCAGCGAATCGTACAGTCCCATCCTATTGACCGTATAATAATACGGAACCATAAAAGCATTGGTCGGGATCAGAATCCCGATGGTTACAAATAAAACCCAGAAATTTTTCCCCTTGAATCGGAACGTTAGTATATAGGCGGCGAGTGTCGCCACAAGCAGCGTCAGTACGGTTGCAAGTCCTGAAACCCAGATGGAGTTGAGAAAATAGCGTGGAATCGGCATGCTCCCAAAAACAGACAAGTAATTTTCCAATCGCCATACCTCCGGCAGACCAAACGGCTCGGCGAACAGCTCTCGGTTGGATTTGAAGGAGGAAATCGTCAGCCACAGAAAGGGTCCAAGGGTCAGCATCATATAAAGGATCAATATAGGATTACGGATCAGCTTCATGTTATCAGCCCCTTCCCATCATCATGCGAACAGCCTTGAGCAGCAAGCCAATTACCACCACACCGAAAATAATCGTGAGAACACCTGCTGCCAGCGAAACGCCATAGCGGTTGGCACTCATCATTTCAGTATAAATGTACATTGAAATATTCATCGTTGCTTTTGCGGGGCCACCGCCAGTAATGAGCAACGGATATTCAAACATGCGAAGACAAGCCGTTACGTTAAAGATGATGTTCACAGCTACCGTACCTGCCAACAGTGGAATCGTTATATACCGATCCTTTTGCCAGCCGGACGCCCCGTCTATCTCGGCAGCCTCATACAGATCATTCGGAATGGTGGTAATTTGCATCAGGAAGATTACCATCGTAACGCCAACATACAGGATAAAAGGAAGCTGCGTGGTCAGCAGCGCCGTCTGGAGATCAGTCAGCCATGGACGCTGCCAGTTCTCCAATCCTATTGTGCTCAGAAAACCGTTTAATAGTCCCAGGTTAACGTGAAAAATGAAATACCACATCAATGCCAGTGCTGTAGATGAAATTACATTCGGTAAAAAAAAGGTCGTTCGGAAAAACTTCCAGCCACGAGGACGTTTGGACAATATTAAGGCCAGCAACAAGCCGAGTGGAATATGGAGGAAAATTGCGGCGAGCACCCAAAGCCCCGTATTAATCAGGGATCGGATAAACACGGGGTCATTGAATATACGCTCGTAATTTCCCCATCCTACAAACTCCATCGGACTCAGTCCGTTCCAGCTTTGAAAGCTGACATAGATAGCAAAGCCGAACGGGATCACCAGAAACAAACATGTAAAAGCTACAATCGGCAACAGATATATCGCAATATGGCGTCTCGCCAGCATCTCGAACACTCCTTCCATAAGCAGTGGATCGTCACTTCCCTGCCTGTCTTCTGTTCTGTTACCGCTGCGTATCGCCGCCCCGTTATTTGTTCGCTTCATCCAGTCTTTGTACAAATTCCTCCGGCGTCACTTGATCCATCACCAACGCTTCAAGCAAAGAACCAAATTCGGCTGATGCGCCTGGCATGATTACACGTGCTATTTGCACCAAGCTTTGCGAGGCATTGCCTGTTACATCCGTGAACGTGGAGAGAACGGGATTAATCTTGCTTTTGTCCTCCTCGGTCAAGTCGAACTTGGCGGACAATGATACGCCCCCCTCTATAAACAACCGCTTGCTGCTCTCCGGAGAGGTGAGGAATTTCATCAGATCCACAATAGCCTGCTCCTTCTCCTTGGACGCTTGAATGCCGCCTGCCCAAGGGGTAAGCGCATCAGTCACAATAAAGCCGGGATCCATTTTACCGTCCCCAAACGTTGGGCCGCCGGCAATACCGATCTTGTCCTGCATATCCGCTTCAATGCTTCCACTCATCCATGGTCCGTCAACAATCATCGCGGTATCACCCAACAGGAAGTGATTGGCACTAACAGAGTAATCTGCGCCGAGCGCATCAGTTGTCGTATAGTCGAACAGCTTGCGGAGCATTTGGGCGGCCTTTACCATTTCCGGCGTATTCAGCGATTGACCGGTTTTGAGAATATCAGGGCCGCCAGCGCTACCGACAAGATAGGAGAAGGCATTGGCCGTATGCCAGGCATCGCCTGCCGTCATAAGCGAGATCGGCGCAACATTGATTGCCTCCAGCTTGTCAGCCGCTTCGAAGAACTCATCCCAGGTTTGAGGGAAATGATCGATTCCGGCTTTGGCGAACAGCTCCTTATTGTAATAGAACAACAGTCCAGAACGTTCGAATGGCAGAGAGTTCAGCTTGCCGTCCACCATCATCGCATCCAGCTCCGCCTGATTAAAGCGGGATTTCCACTCCTCGTCCATATAAGGCAGGAAATCAATCAGCTTGCCTGATTGTTGGCGAGACAAATCGTTAGGATTAAAGTTGAAAGAGAACAAATCCGGCGTCTGATTGGCCGCAATCATCGTCTTGACCTTTTCCACATACATCGACCATTCCGAGTTGATATCCAGGTTAACTTTAACTTTCCCGTTGCTTGCCTCGCTGTATTCATCCAGCAGTGTTTTAAGCGTGCTGCCTTTTTCCTGCTCCGTGCTCCAGCTCCCGTAAATTGTGATTTCCACAGGCTTGCCGCTTCCATCTGTCCCCTGTTCTCCGGTCGCCCCGTTATCCTTGCCTGTAGAGCATCCTCCAAGAATCAAGCTGGCAGTAAGCAATAGACCCCATACTTTCTGAATTTTAGACATTTTCTTGCCCCCTTATAAGGTTGGTAGCGTCGTTGTTGCATCTCAAGTGTATCTTCCCAGCTACAATATGCCCATGCAATAAAGTAACCGTTACCATATAATATTTCACCTTGAAATTTTATTATTATCCGAAACGACTACTAACAATATAAGGTCAACCAAAATGTCGATATTCTATGGCCGTTCGACCAAGCTGTAGCTCGCCTTCTACATAGTAAAGCCCGGACTGTGTGACACGGTTCGGACTTCATCAGGTATAAGTGGGCAATTTGGAGCGTTCAGCTACAGGGCCAGCCAGCAGATGCCGTATGCTTCGAGTTCATGGTTCGACTGCAGCCAACGGTCGCTCAGTTGGTCATGAAGCGGATGCTTGAGAGAAAGGCGGATAGGCTCGGATGCGAAATTCATAATGACTGCGTAGCGCTTACCGTGCACGTCCTCGCGGTATACCGCTTCCGCCTCCGAGGGCAATCCCCCCCAATCGGCAAAGCCGTCCTGAACCCCCAGCGCATCCAACAATGCATTGACATTGTCTAACGTGAAAAAGGTGCCGCAATAGACGACACGTCCTGCACCCACAGCTCTGCTGGTCATCGCTGGCGAGCCCTTGTAGTAATCGCCAGTATAGCGGGCCAGCACCTCTACCCTCTCCTCCTCTGGCCGCAGCATCTCGTGCAGCGTCGGGGCGACGGCGCTCTGCCCGTTGCTGAATTCGATTCTTTGGAACGCGGGATCGATTACCATCGTTAAATCTTCGACGGCTATGCCGCACAACTGCCGCAGCACGCCAGGGAATGGCAACTGATGTGCATGATTGCGACGATCCTTGTAGCCGCTGCGTGGGCCGAAGACGACGGTGCCGCCCTCGCGGGCGAAGACCTCCAGATGTGCGAAGTCCCTCTCCTCTAGAATCTGGACGTTCGGTACGAATACCAGCCGGATGCCCGCCAGCCCTCCCGCTTCCGACGCCACGCCCAGATCCAGCACATTCACGCCCAGATGTCGACCACTCAAGGCCAGATAGATGTCCTCTTCACTGCGCCAGTAGTCCGGTCCGGTATGTCTATCGATCTTGCAGTTGCTGTCATTGTCGTAATCGGTCAGGATCGCCGTCGTCGCGCATACCGATGTGCCGACGATCAGCGACGACATCCGCCTCGTCTCCTTGGCAACCTGGAAAGCCTCATCCAGCCGGCGATTCGGTTGATTGCCATAATCGTTGAGGCCATGCCACAGCGTTTCGGCTCCATATGGGCAAGTGCGCCAGCGGAAGTACAGCACCCCGTCTGCGCCGTGAGCGATGGATTGCCAGGTCCACAGCCGAATCTGCCCTGGCTTCGGCGCAACCTGCAGATAGTCTCCACGGTCGTTGTTCAACACGTTGCCTGTCTGGCCGCCGGGTCCGGCTTGCTGCTCGAGGATGAGGTACTTGGCGGAGTAGCCGCGCATTCGGCTCAGGTGCCTGCCGCTCAGCTTGTCCTTCTCTCGAATCGGGAGATCCTCTCGCATTAGTTGGAACGACGGATAGGAATCATAGGACAAGAAATCGACCGTCCGCTCTGTGAACGGCCGATAATTGATGTTGCCAAAGATGCCGTTATGCGTAGCAAAATGGTGAGGTGCAATGCGCTTGATCAAGGCATATTGCTGCTCTGCGAAGCGAATCGCCGAGTCCGAGATGAAGCGGTAGAAGTCCAGCAGTTGGCTCGGACTATGGTAGGTAACCGTTGGCAGTGGCAGGCTAACTTGATTCCAGGTCGTATATGTCTGCGCCCAGAATGCTGTTCCCCATGCTTCATTCACTGTCGCCAGATCTTTATAACGTTCCTGGCACCAGGCTCGGAACGCCTCGTGGTCGCTCTCGGCAAAGCTCATGTCAGAGTGACAGTTCAGCTCATTATCAATCTGCCAGCCGATGACGAGCGGATGAGACCGGTAATGCTCGACGAGCGCAGTAACGATGTTATGTCCTCCCTCGGATTAGCCCTTCACAGCTCCACCGGTCAAGCCTTGCACCAAGGTCTTCGAGCCGAACAAAAACAAGATAATAAGCGGCAAGGTGCCCAGAGTCAGTCCGAGAATGCTGGCCGAATAATCGGTACGGAATACGGTTGACAGATTGGCAATGCCGAGCGGCAGCGTGTATAAGTCGGGTTTATTAATGGTAACCAGCGGTAGCAAATAGTTGTTCCACGAACCCAGGAAACTGATCAGGCCAAGCGTGCTCATCGCCGGCAACATAAAGGGCAAGACGATGCGGATCAAGATGCCCGGTTCGCTACAGCCATCGATCCGGCCGCTCTCGATGACTTCGGTCGGAACCGAGGAACGGATAAACTGCGACATAAAGAAAACGCCGAACGCATTGTTCAAAGCCGCCAGAATGAGCGGTGCATGCGTATTGTTAAGTCCAAACCATTTCATCTCCATGACATAAGCGATCAAGCCGAGCTGGCCGGGAATCATCATCGTTGCCAGGATGAACCCGTAGAGGACATTGCGTCCCTTGAAATCGAACTTGGCGAAAGCGTAGCCTGTCAGTCCCGCAACCCCCACTGCCAGAAGGGTAAACATAACGGCGACGTAAAAACTGTTCCAATAGTTAAGCAGGAAGTTGGCAGACATGATCGTCTTGAGGTTTTCCAACAGATAATTACTGGGCAGGATCGGCAGTGTGCGGAACAAATCTTCGGAATAATACGTTCCCATAACAATCATCATGTAGAAAGGGAACAAGAAGAGTAGACAAAACAAGCTGAGGGAAACGACAGTGATCCATTTCTTCACATTCTTCATCTGCCCTTATCCTCCTTGTTGAACCATTTCATACTCATGATGGAGAAGAATGCAATGAACAGAAAGGTCGAATACGCGATCGAAGCTCCCTTTCCGTACTTAAAGGCACTGCTGTCGAACGAAGCGTCAAACATGTACCAAATCGGCGTAAAGGTCGAACCGTCAGGTCCGCCAACCATGCTTGAGCCGGATGCCCAGCCGCTGAACAGCAGCATCGGCTCCTCGACCAGTTGCAGACCGCTGATGATCGAAGTAATAATCAGGAACAGATTGATCGGCTTTAGCAGTGGCATCGTAATCCGCTGGAAGACGTCCTTGGCCGAGGCGCCGTCGATGACGGCTGCTTCATAGATCGACCGATCGATGCTGGCCATCCCGGCTGTGTAGAACATTACAAAGTAGCCGAGGTTTTTCCAGAATACCATCATTATAACGATCCAGCGCGCTGACTCTGCCGAGCCCAGCCAGTTGATCTTCTGATTCATCCATCCGAGCTCTACAAACAACTGATTCAGAAAGCCGCCCTGCCAGTCGAATAAGAGCGCGAATATAATGCCGACCGCGACAGGAGTCGTCATGTAGGCGCTGAACACGCTAAGTCGAAAGAACGTTTTGCTCCGAATCAGCTTGCTCTCGATGACGCTCGCGATGAGCATGCCGAAGATGACGAGCGCCGGCAAATAGCCGATCAGAAAGATGAAGACATTAAGCAGCGATTTCCAAAAATAGCTATCATGGAAGAACAACTGCTTGTAATTATCCAAACCGATGAAGTTGCGATTTCCGTACAAATCCCAGTCCGTTAAGCTCAAATAGAGCGTAAATATGATCGGAAACAGACTTAATACACCATACGAGATAAAATACGGGGCAATAAACAGATAGGGCCATTTATTTTTCCGACTCAAGCTGCTTGCTTTCATAGTTGTCTCACTCCTGTCGCTTGCGAATAAAGAGCGGTCGGCACGAGGATAAGACACGCGCCGACCGCCTGATGGTTCCGTCTATTCAAAGGTGAGATCGGAATGATTTTTGGTCAACTGCTCTTGCCATCTCTGCAATGCTTCTTCGGCCTTGAAGTTTGGATCCTGGGCCATCGTCTCAAGCACTAGCTCGGAGGCTGAATAGATGTCCTGATCGTACTTACTTACTTGCTTGGCTTGCATGCTCGGAAAAACTTCATCCACCCAAAACCTGCCGAGATCCTGTCCGCCGAAGAACTCGTCTGGACCGGAGGAGAGCTTGGAGGTATCTTCAAAGAACGATTTTAGCGGCAAAATATAGTTGGACGACTTAAACGAGGCTTCTGCTCCTTCATCCGAGGCGAGCAGCCAATTCATGTAGGTCCAAGCAGCATTTTTGTTCTTGCTGCCCTTCCAGATGCCGATTGTCGTACCGCCGTAAGGATAACCTCCGCCAGGGGGCACCATCAGTCCCCAACGGCCAGTGCTGTTCTTATCATTGGGCTTGATGACGAATTGCGGAGACCAGTTGGCTGCGGGATAGAAGATGATGTTGTCTTGCGCATACGAAGCGTTCCATGTCGGCGACCACATGCCGAGCTTGCCCTCAGTCCTGGCATCCCGCATCACTTGCAACTGCTTGAACAACTCCAGCATTACGCCGGTATTGACGGTTGTGCCATCGACTACGGCCGTCGTTCCCTGTTTTGACAGAATCGTATACGCGTCCATCAGACTGCCCAGCATGAATGTTGCTCCGCCGCTTTGCTGAACGACTTCCTTGCCCTTCTCGATAAAGGTGTCCCAGTCAGGAAACATGACCGAGAGCTCCTGTGGATCGTCTGTGCCGAAGTACTGCTTGGCGAGATCCCGTTTGTAAGCGAGTGCGCCCGGAGATCCGGATTGTTCTAATCCAACCAGTTCGCCCTTGCTGTTGGTCAGCAGCGGCAGCTCGAAATCCAGCAGCTTCGACGCATCGAAGTTGTAAGGCTCAGCCGAGATATCCTCAAGAATGTTAAGCTCATACATCGCGCCTCGGAATGCTTCCTCTGCCCAGATGATGTCCGGCAACTTGGAACCGGAAGCGATCGAGGTCTGCACTTTTTTCAAATAATCGCCTGCCGATACCTCAACAAAATCAAAGGTAATGTTCGGGTGGAGCTTAGTGAACTCAGCCGCCGTTGTGTCGAACCAAGCTTTGTCCCAGCCCCATGCGGTCAGCTTGACCTGCGCATCCGGGTTAGCGTTGCCGCTGTTTTCGTTATTGGAGCTGCATCCGGCGGCAACGATCATGAGGCTGAGCGCCAAACACATAAAGACTGTGACTGGTTTGTGTCTTTTTCGTTCCATTGCTGTTATCCCCCTAGATTGTGCAATTGTCGAACAGTTCTCCTTAGCTTGCAATGCGGGGCAACTGCTCTACACGTACTATACTTCCAAGAGCGGGGACCAACAAGCGGACAATTCGATAGTTTTGTTCAGAATCCGATATTGCATGCCAATCCTGATCAGGTATGAAGCGTGCGGGTGAGCGGAATCTCGATCGTCACCGTCAGGCCGCCCCCGGTCGCGGTGGACAGGCGCATCTCGCCTTCATTGCCATACAAGTATTTGATGCGATCATGAATATTCGCCAGACCAATCGGCTTCAGACCGCCGCTCCCCTTGTCCCGCTTCGGCGCTTCGCCGCGCATAAGCTGCTGCTGCAACTGCTCGTCCATACCTGTGCCGTTGTCGCTGACAGTAAGGACCAGCCTGTCTCCCTTTAGCCGGATGTCAATGGCGATTCGTCCGCTCTCCTCCTTGTCCGCGAACCCGTGGAAGATGGCGTTCTCCACAAGAGGTTGCAGCATGCTTCTGGGCAATACACAGTCGAGCGCCCGATCCTCGACACACCAATCCAGCGAGAAACTATCTGCATATCGATAACGCTGGATGCGCACATAATGGTCGATGATACTCTGCTCGTCTCTCACAGTCGTATAGAATCCGTTTTCGCCCAGCTTCACCGCGTCATGAAGGACGCTAATAAACGACTCCATCATCTCTTCTATGGGCTTATGCCGAGCCTTCCGAGCCATATAGACGACCGTATTGAGCGTATTGTAGATGAAATGCGGGTTGATCTGTGCAAACAGCAGCTCGGTCGACATTTGTCTTTTCCACCGCTCCTGCTCAACCTTCTCTACAATCTGCTCCTGGATATCGCGGATCATCTTCTCGAAACCATGCTTCAGTATGCCCAACTCGTCCTGACTTTTGAACGCGATCTTGACATTGTAGTTGCCCATCGACACCTGCTTCATCGCCCGTGACATCTGGGAGATCGGCCGCGTAATGCTTGTAATGATCGGATAGAAGATGACAATGCACAGGATCAGGCATAGCAAAATAAAGACGACCCAGTACCGCAGTACATAGCCGACCAGATCATAGAAATCATCTTTGGATGTAAAGGTGACGAGCGACCAGTCCGTCCTGTCGAAGTGGGTGCTCAAGTAATAACCCTGCGAAACTTTGTTCTTCACCAGCCCGGGTTCCGTTAAGGCGGCAGCCTCAGCCAGTCGTTCCTCGGGAATGTCGCGATTGTACCAGACATAGCCGTCCTTCTCTACCCAGGCATATTGGTCGAAGTTCGTCTCCAGGTAGTCGAACATCGCCGCGAACACATCGTAATCGAGGTTGAGCAGCAGGACGCCGCCGTACTTGGGATCAAAACGGATAAAAAAACTAACGACTTTTTTCGATCCAGAGCTCAACACATCATGAGGAATCGTAAAGCCGCTTTTGACATCGGTGCGAATACGGCTCTGATACCAATCCTGAGTAAGCAGTTCTTCAAAGTAAGGATCGAGATAGAGCGAGGACCAGTAAACCTTGCCATCCTCGCGGATAATTGCCGAGCTTTCGAGATAATCGCGGAGCACATTGAATTTCCTCAACTGTGTGACAACATCGCCGTAGGCCTTCAACTCCTCGTAGACCGAAGGATAGCTACTCCGGCTTGCAAACGCTTGCAGAAGTTCGTCATTGACCATGTTCCCGGCGTACTTGTACACATCCTCGATGATCTGGTTCACCTGCAAGGCCGCCTGCTCCAGATGGATGCTATTCTCCGCCAGCGCCTGCTCCTCCAGAATCGACGAGAACCGTTCGAAGGCCAGCAGACTGATAGCGGTGAGCGACAATATAACGATCAAAATGACGCTGCCGAGAATTTTGTTGCGGATCGTATGCATCGCTCAGCCTCCGTTTTCCTGTCCGTTGTAGTCCTTCGGCTGACAGCCCGTCAAGCGCTTGAACACCTGGCTGAAGTACTGGCTAGTCTTGTATCCGACCTTCTCCGCCACCTCATATATTTTGAGCTCGCCTTCCTCCAGCAGTCTCTTGGCGACCCGGATTCGATAATCGGTCGTATAATCCAGCAGTGACTGGCCAGTCTCGCGCTTGAATGTCGTTCGCAGATGAACGCTGCTGATTTGCAGTCGGGCAGCAATGGCGTCCAGCGTCAAATCAGGGTCGGCATAGTGCTGCTTCACATCCTCCAGCGCTTTGACAACCCATCTTGAATATCCCTTCGCTGGCAGCGCCTGCTCCAACTGTGGTGCGAGAAGCGAGATAACCTCATCGACGATCTCGGCGATGTGGCTGCCAAGTGTCCGCTGCAGCGGCACTTGCGCCTGTTCCATCCAGCCGGGCAACTGGCTCAGGAAGCCGCGCATCTCCGTTAGATCGCCATGCTGAATTATCTTCTGCATCCGGGTCTGCAACTCAACCCATGCTTCCCGAGACTGAATCAGTTCTTTCCAGGCAGCATATGGACGAGATGGCGACGATTCCGCGCTGCGCGCCTGCTCCGGCAGGAACAAGGAGCGCGGCGCCAATAACAGGGCATAGTCGTAGACCGCTTGCATATTCGCCGCCATCTGTCCAGGCTCGCGATGATCCAGCGCACTCATGACGAGCGTCGGCTCCGAGCCAGTATGCAGACCCAGTAGACGCTGCAAGGCATAGGCTGTCGATTGTATGCTGTACTGAACGATGAGTTGACTGCTCGGCAAAGACAACGCCACGAGCGCGAGCTGACCCCTCTCCTGCTCCAGAATGATGATCTCCTGCACCTGCTCCACCTGCTCCCGGAGCGCCCGCTCGATCATAGCGGTCGACTCGGCAGTCACCTGGTCGGCATACCGCACGCCATCGGCACACACCCGACATCCGACCTCCCAGTAGAACATCGCCGTCTGCCGCTTGAGGCGCTCCTTGGCAGAAGCAAGCAGTGGCCCGTCCTGTAGAGCGAATCGGCCAGCCAGCAGGTTGCGCAACATCAGCCGCAGCGCATGCTCCCGCTCTATCACCTCAGCTTTGATGCTGCGCTTGATCTCGAGCAGCTGCGTCAGCAGCCGGTCATTGCTGATCTCATGCTTGAGAAGATAATTGGCGGCACGGAGTTCCAGCGCTTGGCGGGCATAGTCGAAGTCGCGATAGGCGGTAAGGAATATCAGTTTGGTCTCTGGAGCGAGGCTATGTATCCGTGCGCCCAGCTCCAGCCCGCTCATTGGCGACATCGAGATATCGGTGATGACGATATGCGGCCGCAACTGTTCGAACAGTTGCAGCGCCTTGCGACCGCTCGTCGCTCGGCCAATAACCGTGAACCCATGCGACGACCAGTCGACCATCTCATATACATTTTCCAGCGCCAGCGGCTCGTCGTCCACCAGCAGCACACTAATTGTCGTGCTCATGAAGATTCAACCTCGTTTCAATTCCAGGATGTATCTACTATACCATGATACGATGAATCTCCATCGGAATTAAACGATCGCATGAACGCGATGTCCACTGCTGGGGGACCGGTGCTTGGAGAGGCTGCGAGCCGACTAGTTGATCCTTAAATAGTAATGATAAAAATCTTCATCCCGCTCATATCCGAGTGATTCATACAACTGCTGCGCCGCTTTATTAGCTGTACCCGTCGAGAGCTCTAGCCCCTTCGCCCCCGTCTCAGCCGCATATTCCGAAGCCGCATTCATCAGTTGTCGGGCAACCCCTTGGCCGCGGTGGTCAACAGCAACGAATAGATCATTCAGTATCCAACTATTCCTCATGGAGATCGAAGAAAAGGATGGATACAACTGCGTGAAGCCCACAGTAAGGTTTAAGCCTCTGTCCCATGCTGCGAAGATGACCGATTCCCCCTGCTTCACACGCTCCGACAAATAGGCATACGCTCCATCCGCATCGGAGGACTGGTTGTAAAACATCCGGTATTGATTGAACAGAGGCGCAATCGCCCGCATATCCTCTAGGCTCGCTCTTCTCACCACAAATTGATCTAAATCTATGTTCATGTGCAGCACTCCTCTGATCTGATTGGTTGAACTTGCCCGAGAGATGTTATCGTTAGGCTTTCACTTTGCTTAGTGGGATCAGAATGTCCACCGGCTCCTCCTCTGCCTCCTCATCAATGTAGAATATCTCGATTTGGCAAGCATTATAGAATCTATGCTCATATTGATTTTGCTTCATCCACTCAAATAGCTTATCGTAGCCTTGTGCGATCGTTTTATTCGTACAGGCTATTTTGACATACTCCATGTCCGGCAATGTGAATGCGAGCATCCCTTCAGGCACCTCTCCAATGTCTGTCACCTCTGTACACGCAAAATAAGTGGCCACAATACCATTGCACATGCCAGGACTGAATAGGATGTCGTAGTCCTTGGAGTTCTTAATCTCTTTCCTTCTATCCCAAAATGCTCTTTGAATCGTGACGGCGACTTCCGGGAAGGAATCTGGATAGTTTCCCGTAATCGACATGCCCACAAGCTTATATTCTCTATTCACAACTTCAATTTCAAATGAGGCTACTACGTTGTTTTGACTCATATTCTTCATCTCCTAAGGTTAGAGGTCTATTTCGTTCCAATAATAAAGTACATATCCAATTTGACCACTCAAAATAAAGAGATAAGTTATATTCACTGCGAGACAAAAATGAAGTCTATTAAAAAAATTGGTGTTTTGCATTTTTTGATCATTCAACTTCACCTTAACATTTTGATAAAGCTTTAAGAACTTATACAACTCAGTTAGCCCTAGAACACCCCATAACAGCGTAAATATTAATAATACTGCATTTGCAAGTGATAATAGCATACCTATACCTACATCTGAGATGCTACTAAATCTAAAACATATATGAACGATGAATGTTATGAAGAACAGGCATATTCCTATTAGGCTATACATTGGCTTAGGATGAGCTTGGAGGTTTCTCATGTCTTTCTCGGCAGGTTGAATCATTCAGCGTGGATACGAAGCAAATAACTTGAGGAAGCGGTTTCTAAATGGCTTCAAGGACTCGCCTCCCTCTCTATAGTCTCTTACCCAGTGAGCACCTTCGCACCGCGCGCCGCTCCCAGCCCGCGGTGCATTGCTGCATAACAGCAGTTGGTCAAGCCCGGTTAAGGAAGTGCCTCTCTCACGATTCTCATTAACTCTTGTTGGTGGTCTGGATGACACGCAATTAAATAGGGCTCTTCGTTCATCCCTGTGAATGGGTTGCCATCATAATCGATCACGACACCTCCGGCTTCTTGTACCATGAGGATACCTGAATAGAGATCATCTCCTTCAGAATTGTACAGAATAATTCCATCTATATCCCCCTTGGCAAGCATGCACCATTGAAGGGTAGGAGCCCATAGTCTCATCATTCGTTTGAAGCTTAAATCAATATGTTGTCTTAGCTTGACTGCCCGTTGGTCGTTCTGTACGACATGGCCTTGAATCCATCCTACGTTTCCCTTGAAAATATTCGGATTTTTCTTGATCTGAACCTTCCGATCATTGCAATACGTCCCTTCCCCAAGGACAGAGACAAACAATCTATCGGTCAATGGCTCGTACACCACCCCAAGAACAGGTTGTCTTCTATACATCAACGTGATAGAGGTCGTAAAAATAGGCAATCCTATCGCGAAATTATTCGTTCCATCGAGCGGATCAACCAGCCACAGCCAATCGTTCTCCACCCCGATACTCCCTGCCTCTTCACTATGGATCTGATGCGTGGGAAATGTAGACCGAATGTGCTCGATGATGATGGCTTCAGCCAAGTGATCCACTTCTGTGACGACATCGCCGAACTCATCTTTGGATTTTACATCGACAAAATGATCAAATTTCCCTCTTGCAATCTCTCCAGCCTGACGAGCCATTCGTATCGATAATTCTTTAGCTTGGTGAATCACATGATAATCCATCTGGCACCCCCTATGATGTTCTATTCAACTGCTCACTCTCAATCGCTGGAAAATTATATCTTATTATACCAATCTTGCAAAGCCATAGGCTACATTTATATTACAATCTGAAAGTCGCATTTCCGGCGGCTTGTCTTATGCCGTGGTTGTTTTCGTGCTGTATGAATAACGCCTCTTGTGGTACGATTATAATACTTGACGATGTTGTAAGATGTACTACTATATTAAGGACTAAGTATCCATAAACATATCGCGTGAGGTGTTGGCAATGAAGTATGATTTTAATATGGGCGAGCTATGTCCGGCTACGTATGCCTTCCATGTCATTGGGGGGAAATGGAACCTTCCCATTCTCGCCATAATAAGTGAAGTGGAGGTCATCCGCTACAACGAATTAAAGAGAAGATTGATCGGTATTACAGGGACGACCTTAACTAATTGTCTCAAGGATCTAATGGAGCACGGAATCATTCATCGGGAACAGTACAATGAGATTCCGCCGCGTGTGGAATACTCCTTGACTGGCTCGGGTAAAGAGCTGGTACCGATACTTGAGTCTCTTGTGTTGTGGGGACAAAGAAATGTAAATAACTGCCCGACAATGAAATAACCAGAGCGCCGCTAACCGCAGTCGAGGAACAGTCAGCGGCCTCCTATATATAAGAGCTCAGCTTGATTATTCCTCTCTGCTCGTATTATTCGTAAGAATATTACTTACAATATACCTTACTCCTCGTTTCTCATCCCATCTCCTATGCAGCTCTTGTGATCTTATAGCCAAATCGGTATAAGGCATAGGTGTTATACGGATCTTGTCAAATTTGTGCCTAAAATGATTGCCTTCCTTCATAATCCTCATCGCTCCCAAATAATCATCGCTTAACGCCCACACCACCCGTGTTATATCCGCAAGAATTAACGCACCGGAGCACATCGGGCAAGGCTCTACCGTTGTATACATCGTGCATCTGTTCTTGTATTCTTGATCTAGTAGGACATTCCCCGCACTTCGGATGACATCAATCTCAGCATGACAAGAAGGGTCCATCGCAGTAAATACCCGGTTGCGTCCCCGGCTAATGATCTCGCCTGCTGGCCCTACAATGACTGCGCCGATAGGTATTGTACCCTCGGAGAAAGCCATCTCAGCCTCTTCGAGTGCGATTTCTAAATAGTATCGATCATCGAACATATATACCTCCGGTGCTAGATTTGTTAAGTGGCAGGGCTGCGTGGATGATTCCTGGCTATAGCTCGTAAGACACCGTGCATTACTTAATCATTTACACTTGTCCATCCTCTCTATTAGCTCTTGATTTTTTATATTCATTTATGATTACATCAAGGCGCTCAATAATTCGTTCATCGTTATCCAGCTTTTTCTTTGTATTGATTTCAATTCGAACAAGAGTGAAGAGAAACACCAGAATGAATATAAATAGAAAAATATACTCCAATACGATCTCCCCTTATTAACACAGCATTATCATACAACGTTTTCAGTGTGTTTACTCTCTCGTAATCACTTTTGTGCCTTGGAATCCATTCACTACTACTCTGAACTGGCTCAATCACCTTCAATAGAACTTTAATTCTTCAATAATTCTCAGCTTTACCTGCTCCAAGTCCTTATTGAGTTTCTTCCCTGGTTCTATCCATCCGAATCCATCCTCCTTATACCTTGGAAACACATGCATATGATAGTGATGGAGATCATTAAATAGTCCACCATTTTGCATAACCGTTATTCCATCAGGCTCGTAGATCCCTTTCATTGCCTTGGAGATGACGACCGACGCATTCATTATAGATTGCATAGTAGACTCATCGATTTCTTCAAGCTCTAGATAATGTGCTTTTGGCAGTATTAAGGTGTGTCCTTCATTGATCGGGTCAATATCTAGAATGCAGGTCATATAAGCATCTTCGAAAACTACATGTGCTTCTTCAAGCCGATTCGCTAATCGGCAACCAAGACATCTCATAGAGGAGTATCCTTTCATCTGGTCAACATGCACAACGTCTATGTCCATGACGCTCGTTTGAACGCCATGTGCATCTGACAGAACCTCACTCCCCTGCCCACTATACCAGACCGAGGAGCGCCAGCGACGATGCTTGACCTTATGTTTTTGCTTATTATATCATTTTTTAGATTTTAACCCCTTATATAGAATTCAATATGGAATCTGCGAAAGCAACCCTTTCCATCAAGCTTGAATAATGATCAGCGGGTGAGCCGTCTTCGACGCTCCAACATGCCCCCATTGTGGTTTCTATATAGAGACATTGCTTTAATATGTCTTGGGGAATCGTAAGCTTCTCCTCAAGGTTGCATAGGATCGCATTAATTTTCTTGTATAGCTCCGCAGTAATTTCATCCTCAAATTCATTGAGTATAAAACGAGGGACATCAAATACAGGGTCACCAATCACGCCCTTGGGATCGATAATCCTATACTGTCCAGCATCACCAAGCAATATATTGTCGTGATGGAGGTCGCCATGAAGCAGTAACTTCTGTGAATATAGATTAGCAACCGCTAAGCACATGTCTTTGGCTTTCTGCATATACGCATATAAATCGGTACAATCTTGCCGCTTGCTCATGTAGTCTGTTATTCTACAGACCCACTGTATGTAGGTTGGATATATCGCTGCATTTGCGGGCGTCTTATGCAAGCCGCTATAGAGAGAGCAAAAAATAGAGAGTCTCTGCTCCAGAGAGCTCTCCTCCCTCAACGAAATGCCAGGCTGCACACACTCTTCAAGGATGATACCGTTTTCAATATCGGCGTCGAAGACTCGGCAGAATCGTCCTCCCGCATACTCATACAGAGTATTAAGTTCAGTAACGATTCCACCGAAGAGGGGATTTCCTATTTTAAGCACTACGTTCCCATAGTTTTCGGAATAACATCTAAAAACCAAGTTCGCAGAATAGGAGGCAACCAATTGAAGAGAGCTCAATTTCCATTGATCTGCATACACGGCAATATCCCTCAAGACTTTATGATAGAAATCTTCACCGAAACGAATCGTTATATTGTCGACTTCATCTGGATCGAATTGATAAAGCTTGTTCATGTCTACCTCCGCTTAATCTGTGAACAACCCTTCATGAATACACTTTCGATTTACCCTCACATGTTTATAACGAATCCTGTTTTCTTACCTTTAACAAATCCTGCCCTCTCATAAAAGCGATGCACTTCTTCTCTTCGAGAGCCTGTCATTAGCATCAGTTTATAACAATTCATCTCTTGACCGATTGCTTTGGCTTTGGCTATAGCCAACTGGCCAAACCCTTGTCTACGATAATCAGGATGTGTGATTACATTCTCTATTAATCCATACGGTCTTGCATTTCTGGTAAGATTCTTAACAATCACGAGTACACAAGATGCGACAATGACACTTGCATGCTCAACAACGATGATGTGCATGTTCTTGTCATCCAATATTTCGCTCCATAGGTTGGACAGCTCTTCTCCTCTGATCAATTCGGGATCATCAGGTTGGAGGAACGTATAAAGTAATAAAAGAGGCTCTAATTCATTAGCATGAATTAATCTGGCTTCACTCACCTTCATGCACTCCCTTCAAGTCTTCCCGGATCATTACATCGTACCCCGAATAGAATAGCTTGTTGTATTAGCTAATGCGATTCAGACTTCACGTACTTGCCTAATTCGTTCCATATATTGCAGATCGCCATACCCAAGTGTCGGGAATACAGCAATCAGCCGCTCCACCAATTCGCCCTCGGACAGATCAGCGTGATTCTGAATATATTTCGTTACGCTGTTGTCTTCAGCAAGCATACTCAGGTGTAGCTCGATCGCTTGATGCATCACTGGCAATATGTCGATTGATGGCTTCTGTTGATGTAAGAGTACCTCCTCATATACATGGAGATAACTGCCTAACAAGAGCTCGGTTTGGCTCACTTTAAATTCATCATCCCGAAAGCTATTCAAGTATACCTTCCCCTTATAGTTTGACTGCTCCAGATAAGCTAATACGGTCAACAGATTCATCTGGCAAAATACATCTTCACCAAACCATAAAACGATGGCATTGTAGTGATGTTCAAATAAAGGTTGTAATGGCTCGATGACGATGTTTCTGTAGCTCTCCACAGAGCTTTGGTGCCCCTCGGCACGAAGTTGAATAAAGGCTTCATCAAATATAGGCTTTGAAGCTGGATGCACACACATGGCTTCGTTGAATGGAACATAATCCGCGTTACCCATTAATGCATTGGACTGAAATTCATCGTACATCATTTGCCCATTGAAAATATGTAAAACATCCGCTTCGAACAGCTCGGCTCTGCGATGTCGTAATTGTGTTACCTCTTCTCTCATGTTCAAAGGATTGCCCTCTCCTTCCAGTCCTCTCTCAGCATCCCGTAAATGACATGATCTACATAATGATCCCCGATCCATTCCGCTTGCCTGACTTTTCCTTCATTCACGAAGCTCAGTCGTTCAGGAATTGCCCGACTCTTCCGATTCTGCTCGGCGGCTCTAATCTCCACCCTGTTCAGGCACAACTCATGAAACACATAGTCGATCACCGCTTCACATGCTCTCGTCATAATCCCCTTGCCCTGATGCTCCTCAGACAACCAATAGCCTATCGTAGTTTTCTTATTCTTCCAGTCTATATGATGTAATCCGATGACACCCGCAAGTCGTTCTGCATAAAAGATTCCCAGATTGAATCCATTCTGGCTGGCTAATACATTCAATGAGAATTGGATAAATTCCTTAGACTGTTCGACACTAATGGTCTCATCGATCCATGGCAACCACTCTTTCAAGTAATTCCGATTCGCATCAATCACTTGAAACAGCTCTTCCGCATGGCGATACTCAAGAAGCTTCAGTTGAAGGTCATCGCTTATTATATGACTAAACATGCTGTGCCTCCTCTACATTGTAGATTTCATGTCTTGCTGAGCATTTTCTGCTACTGCAATCCTACTTCTATTGGACTGATCTTCATCATACAATATTTTCCTGACCACATAAATACCAAATCCCAGAGCAACGAGCGAACACGTGCGGAAATAAACGAAACGGCCTCCGTCCCATGAATTTCAGGGCTAAGGCCGCATTCTTATCCTATATGATCTTACGATTTTCGATAACGAGGCTCATACTTCAACTTGCAATAATTGAAGGGACGATTACATCTCTCTTACTCTTATATCGCTATAATAAGCTCGCGCCGCCCCAAGTGTGCTCACGCCATACATGCCGTAACGCCATGTCCTGTCGGTATGTGTCAGCACAGGCTCACCGTTAATGTGGAGCGTAATCGTATCCCCTTGCGCTGTGACGGTCAGGTCATACTCCTGCTGTAGCTGCCAGGCGTAGCTGGCGGATGCAAGCTTCTTGTAGCCGAAGTCGTTGATATAGATCGCAACCTGGCCCTTCCCGTCGAAGCCCGCGTGATACCCCCGCATAGCGCCCTGCGCGCGGATGGCTACCAGGTGCGAATCGCCGATCTGCGGATTCACCCGCACCGACACCGAGTAATCCCGTGCGAAGTAGTTGCCCGTATAGGCCTCGCTCGGCTCGGCCGTCATCAGATACATCGCGCCATCCACTAGGCTCCAAGCGCCGTGGTTGTGAGCGAATGGCGTGACGCAGCCGAAATCCAACGATTGCTTGTGGAAATCAATGCGGTAGTCCGCGCTGCCGAAGATGCGGAACTCGTCTATGAAGACACGGCCAAGGCTCTTCGGCTTGAAGTTGGAATAGGCTTCGAGCACGATGCCGACCTCGTCGATCATCTCGCCTTCGGAATCCGGGATTTCGAATTCAACATGAATCCACTGCTGATCGACAAGCTTGATATAGCCTTGAACGAGCTCCTTGCCACTATGAGCCAGGCGGACATACGGGGCAATGCCCATCGTTTCGGTGCCGCTCCATTGGTCGAGGTAGAGGCTCATCGACACTTTCTGTCCAGAGTAGGCCCGCGGTGCAAAGGTTGGTGAATACCGCTCATCGCTGAAGTCGGCACGGGTATAGAACGGCTTGTAATATACTTTCGATTTCTCCCCGCGCACCATGCGATCAAACAGCACCTCGAGAGAGCCTGTTCCCTTGAAGGCTTGCTCCGTGGAATGACGAACCTGGCAGAAGAATGGATCGGATACGCGCATATTATGCGTCGCGCCTGGCAGCTCGAAATCGAAGTACACTTCGTCCTCCCTGTAGCTGTCCAGCAGTTGCTGCGGGCAGGGCTCCTTAGCCAAACGATAACCGAGAATCGCCAGCTCCTTGGCGTAAGTCGGGATGTCCAGAATATTGAGATAGCCGGAGATGCCCGACATGACGATGGAATCATTGATCGGCTTGCGGTATTTGTCCGCTATGCCTTCCAATCCGACAGCGACGCCAAGCACGGTGCCGACGTTGCCGGCATTGCAGTCGGTATCCCAGCCGCACATCGTGGCAATCTCTACAGTGCGGTTGAAGTCGCCCTGGCCATAGATCATCGCGAGGAAGCAGACGCCTGCGTTCGGGATGATATGGCAGACGCCTTTGTATTTATCATAGCCCCAATCCCGCTCCAGCATATCCCGGCAGGCGCGGAAGTCGTCTGGATGCTCGGCGTGGAACGCCAGCACGGCTCTGGCGACCTGTGTGTAGAGTGCGTCGGCAGGAATCTGCGCAAGCCCCGCCTCGATAATCTCATGAATATCCGAGGTGAGGAACGCCTGAGCAATTGCCGCGCAGAAGAATCTCGCGCCTAGCACACCTTCGCCGTCATGGGACACGCGGGCCGCAGCTTCCCCGAAGTCGGCAGCGTTCTTAGGGTTGCCGGGGTTGACAAGTCCCCACGTATCGATAAAGATCTGTCCGCCAATCTGCTCGGCGATAATCTGTCCATTCTGCTCGATAGAGCCGGATTGCGGCGCCGGAACACCGTTCTTCAAGTTAATGAAGGCGGTATGCTCGGTGCTGATGCCATAACCGCCCCACCAGAACATGCCGATGCCCTCGCGGGCGTAGTTCAGCCAGGCGCGGGCGACATCGTTCGGCGTCACATCCCGATCAACCGCGTCGTCATAGAGCGCGCGCAGAAAGTAGTACGGGCCGTTGGCGTCATCGTCCGCCGCGAAGTTTTTGAATGGCTTGACGTAATCCGTAATATCGCCATACGTATTTTTAATGCGTTCATACGTCCAGATCGTCGGCTCAACCGGGGCGCCCAAGCGGATGCCGATATTCATGCCAAGGTAGCCGGAGTACACTTTTTCTACATACTGCGAAGGAATCATTATACCTCCACCGCCTTTATCTTTATTGAATGGAGCAGTTGTTGTCTGCGCTCGTTATATGCCAAGTCCTGTTGAATGATAGCCGTTGCCGCTTCGATGAACCGATCGCACTGTGTCTGCAGATTCTGCCGGCTCGCTTCCTCCAGCGCGGCGATGTCGTCCGCCGGGATCGCTCCCGCGCCCTGCATGGCGCCGACAATCGCGCCAATCATGACACCGATCGAGTCCGTATCGCGCCCGGAGCTCGCTCCGTCCTTCACCGCCTCCGTCAGATCGCCGTCATGCAGCAGGATATACCCGAGCGCCATCGGCAGCTCCTCGATGGAGAACAGCCGGCTCGGCGTGTAATGGTTCGATGGGATGCCGAGCTTATCGATGCTGCGATTAACGTCATCGCCTATCGGCGAATAGGGAGCGATCGCTTCATGCAGCGCCTGTACCACTCTGCTCCGATCCTCTTTCTCCGCCCGCAGCTCCAGCGCCCTCGCACATACATCGTGAATCGCCCGCTTCGTCCCGTCCTTGGCATAGTGAAGCGCCGTGTCCACAATATCCTGCACTGCCACGCCCGGCTCGAACGCCTTGGCGACGCAGGCCGCCAGCACGCCCGCCGCCTCCAGCCCGTAGCTTATCTGATGACCGGAGGCGAACAATATCGCTTCATCATAAGCGGCCTTGGGGTCGCATGCATTGACAATACCGACAGGGGAGATGTACATCGCCGCGCCGCAGTTGACCATATTGCCGCTGCCCCCTTCGCGCGGCTCGCAATTCGCCAGCACGTGGCGGTTATAGATATGCTTCTCGGGATAAAACAGGCGATCCAGGATTAGCGCCTCCCGCCCGAATTCCGGGATATACCGCGGACGGAACGCGATTTCCTTCACAAATTCATTGGCCATATCGTAGGCGTCCAGGTGACGTCGCTCCGTGCAGTACACATTCATGAGCGCCAGCGTCATCAGCGTATCGTCCGTAACGATGCCTTCCCCTCTCATTCTGCCAAGCCGCAGCGCCTCCGGCCAGTCTGCCTTCCACCATCTCGTCCTGACCGTCTCCACCCGGCCATACTGCTCCTTAATCCGGGCATGGGTCATTTTCTCCACTACCGCCCCCATCGCATCGCCGTAGGCCGTTCCGAAGATCACTCCTCGGACTCGGTCCGCAAAAGAAATCATTTGCTTGCTCTCCCCTCCGTTACCTAGGAGCGCGAAGCCTGGTTAGCCCCCGCACTCCCCAGTCCTGTAATCTACTGATCTACTTGATAATTTGATTTGCATACTCGGTTAATTCCTTGCCGCCCGCAGCGTTCCATTCCTCCACGAATTGATCAAAATCAGCCGTCGTTTTCTTGCCGGTGACGACGTTCGCCGCAAACTCCTTATACAGCGCGGTACAGGCATCCCACTTGGAAGCCAGCTCGGCCGGGATAATGAAGCTGTTGTCCTTGGTCGACATCGAGGCCATCATATCCAGCGACTTGACCGCTGGCTCGGACAAGTAAGGTGTCGATGGATCGAACTCCTTGTCCGGCTTGAAGCTGACGGTTGATTCGACAAAGCGTGCATACCATTCGGCTGCCTTATCCGTAAGTTTAATTTTGCCGTCCACGATTTGGTATTGCTCGCCTTCAACGCCGAGCTTGTCGAGCATTTGCCCCTTGGGGCTCGCCAGGAATTCCAGCACCGCAAACGCCATTTCCTTGTTCTTCGATGTCTTGGCGATAGCGAACCCGCGGCTTTCCTTGCTGACATCAATCGGCGTATAGCCCTGCGCCTTGCCCTTGGCTGGCGGCAGCGGTGTAATCTGCGCGCTCGCACCGTTCTGAGAGGTCACTTTGGAATTGTAGATGTGGATGACTTTGCCCTGCGTTCCCGCGATGACTGCCGCTTGACCGTCATAGAATGCTTTTTCTTTCGTATCCCATTTTTTCGTCAGAAACTCTGGATCAAGCAGTCCTTCTTTGTACAGCTTGGCGTAAAATTCCAGCTTTTCTTTCTCAAACGAAGTGGTTTTGCCGAATTCGTAGCTGCCGTCCGCATCCTTCATCCAGGTGGAGGTGAGACCGAATGCCTGACCGAAGGTGGAATCCAGCTCATCCAGTGTGCCCGAGGTCGTATAGGCGAATTGGGCACCGTTCTTCTCCTTGACCTCCTTCAAGAAGGCATAGTAGTTATCGATCGTCGGATTCGCGAGCAGCTCCTTGCCTGAGGCCGTCTTATCGAGCCAGTCCTGGCGGACGACAGGTACGGAATTGCTGGTCGGCGACAGCCAGACGAGATACGGATAGTTCTTCGTTCTTTCCTGGTTGTATGGGTTCATCGCCGCCTTGACGTTCGTGGAGCTCTCAATGTACGGCGTCAGGTCTTCGAGAATTTCTTGCGTGATGGCGAACTGATAGTCGCCGCCCTGGAAGTAGATCAGATCCGGGATGTTGCCGCTTTGCAGCAGCAGACCCAGCTTCTCGGAATAGGTGCCGCTCTGCACCGGAACGACCTCCAGCTTCACATTTTTCCCTTCGGCCTTCATTCCGTCTTCGATGCCCTTGATCAACAGATCGTCCTGCGTTAAGTCCTTGTCGACGATCGTAATCGTCACGGGCTGATCCGGCGCCGTCGAGCCCTGCCCCCCATCGGCGGGTTCCTTGGAGCTGCCGGAGCTGCAAGCCGTAGTCAACAGCATCAGGACGGCGGTCATGGTGATAGCGATTTTTCTCATTTGGATTGTCCTCCCCTGTATTTGTCCATGTATGAAACCTTACTCCTTGACGCCGCCATCCATAACGCCCTTGGTATAGTACTTCAGGATGATCGGATACAGCATCAGAATCGGAATCATCGCGATGATGATTGTAGCCGCTTTCAAGGATGAGAAGTCGAGCTGGGCAATGTTATTATTTTTCAATAGATTCGCGGCACCGACGAGCGTCGTCGTATCCCGTTCGACCACGAACTGTCTTAGCAGCACTTGGAGCACTGTATTGTCCCGACTGGACAGGAAAATGCTTGATTTGAAAAATTCATTCCACTTCGCTATCGCATAGAACATCCCGATGGTCAGCAGCGGAATACGCGCTAGCGGTAATACGATGCGGGCGAATAAGGTCATATGCCCCGCTCCGTCGATCTTGCCCGCCTCAAGCAGCGAGTCCGGGATCTGCTCCAGGAACCGCATCATGATGATCAGATAATAGACGTTGATCATCCGGTACAGCACCATCGCCCAGAGGCTGTCGAGCAGATGGATATCCTTGACGACCATATATTCCTGCACGATCCCAGGCTCGAAGATCATAATGATGATGAGGAAAATCATGATCGGCGTCTTGAAGGCCAACTGCTTGCGGGTCAGCACATAAGCGGCAATAGTGGTTAGAAAGAGACTGAAACACGTGCCCACAATGGTGATGAATAGCGAGTTCAGCAGCGCCTTCCCTACAATCGGATTGCCGAGAACGACCTGATAGTTAATGAAAGAGAATCCCCGCGGCCAAATTTCGTACCCGTGCAGCAGGTACACCTTGTCGGGATGCGACAGCGACCGGGCGAGCAGATTGACGATCGGTACGAACATCGTGAGCGTGACGACCGTCAGGATCAGGCCCAGGATCACCTTGGAGACGGTCAGCTTTCGATCCAGCATGAACATTCCACCTCCCTACCATGCCCCTTTGGACGTTAATTTCTTCGAGATAAAATGGGTAGACAGCACCAGTACGACGCCAATTAAGCTCTTGAACAGGTTGGCCGCAGTCGCAAACGAGTATTGTCCGTTAATCAGACCCACCCGATACACATACGTGTCGATAATATCGATCTGGCTGTTGACGGAATCGTTCGTGAAGTTGAGCACTTGATCGAGTCCGGCGTTCATAATGAAGCCCACATTGAGGATAAATATCGTCACCATCGGCACATACAGATGCGGCAGCACGATGCGTGTCACGATATGCCACCGGCTTGCACCGTCAACGTAAGCGGCTTCATACAGACTCGGACTGATGCCCATGATAGCGGCCAGATAGATGATCGAATCCCAACCGATACTGCGCCATGCTTCACTCGCGAGCAGCACCCAGCGGATACTGTCCTTGTCGGTGAGAAAGTCCTTCGGCGCCATGCCAAGCGCTTTCATCAATTCATTAACTGCTCCGGTCGACGGGGACAGAAACTCGAACCAGATGCCCGCGATCACTACCCAGGACAGGAAATGCGGCAGATACGCCACGACCTGCACCGACTTGCGGAATTTCCCGTTGGCGAATTCATTGAGCATCAAGGCAAAACAGATCGGCAGAGGGAAGATCAGAACCATCTTCATAGCGCTAATAATAAGGGTGTTCTGCAATACATGACCGAAAACCGGCGTACTGAACAGCTCCTTAAAATATTTGAGCCCAACATACTCGTTATCGCCGAGAATGCGGTAATCGTAAAAGGCCAGCTTCATCCCGATAATCGGCCAGACATGCAACAGCACGAAATAGATCATGCAAGGCAGCAGCATGAGATATAGAACTTTATCCGACCACATTCGCTTCATTCTGGTGTACACTTTACTTTCTCACCTCTTGTCTGGTCCATTGTTCGTTGATCGTTATTCCGTGTGAAGATCGCCTTAACGCCCAACATGAAAGCGCTTGTACATTTAGGTCGCATAACGTTTCTACAATTCAAATTGTAATGAATTCTGATGAAGGAGTCGTCTTCAATTCGATTTAATTCTTCTCAAAAACAGCTATGGATACGAAGTAAGCATATCGTTTCTGAATTCCTTGGGAGTCATACCCACAATCTGCTTGAAGGATCTGTAAAAGGAAGCATGGCCTTGAAAGCCGCAAGACAAGTACACCTCGGTAATCGATATATTGGGGTCGCTCAACTTTTTCTTGGACTCATGAATGCGGACCTTCGTCAGATATTCCTTGAAGCCCTCTCCCATCGTTTCCTTGAATAGATGATACGCCCGCGATGGGCTCAAGGATAAGCTAGCGGCAATATGCTTGAGCTGAATATGCTCATGATATTGATGATGGATCACCCCAAGAGCCGGCTGCAATTTCTTATAGGCGTGCAGCGAGCGATTCCACTCCTCCATCGGTATTTCATTGGCATAATGACGAAACAGATGTGCGCACACTTGGGTTAACAAGCCTCGAATCATACTCGTATGCGCTCGATCCTGCCCCTGAACCTCATTCCAGATGTCTCGAAGCAGTCTGCCAATTTGTACAGCCACCTGCGAGCCTCCATCGATTTTGTTCACAACATACTTGGACTTCATGAAGAATGGAGCCAGCAGCTCGTTATCTCCGCCATCGATTAGCGAGCCTTCAAATTTCAAGAAGTGAAATTGACATGGCTTCAACGGGTCGGATTGCGCACGGTGCTTTTCCATATGACTGACGACAAATACATCGCTTGTATGGATGTCATACTTTTTGTCCTCAAAGTAAAACAGCCCTTCCCCCTCAAGGCAATAGCCCACCTCAAATGAAGTGTGCCAATGGAACGGTTCGAGATAAATACTGGGCATCCAGCATGAAATATGAAGGGGGAAATTTTTATTCAAATTATATTCTCGCTTCACTCGCTATCACGATCCTTTGTTCATCTTCACAGCTCCACTTCCAGCTCCATCAGCGGCGCGTGCTGCTGGGCTCCGTACACGTCGCGATCCAGGAAGGTGCCTGAGGATACTGTGCGGGAGAATGTAATCTTAAAGCCGAGCGCCTGATCATAAAAGACGATATGTGTAATACGATCCTCCGGGATATGATATAACCGGGATACAAGTTCCTTATTGATAAGTTCTTGCTGCTTGAGCTTGTAATAGATGTCGGGGTCGCTGAACAGCACGTCGAGTGTAATTTCGAATGGGCCGCTGTTCTTGCTCCGCAATACGGTTGCTGCGTCATAGAGCTTCATGGCTTCACCTCGATATAGTCGATAGGGAACATCTCCAGCCCGTCTGTGACCTCCATCAAGTGATAGACGGAAAATTCGTACACTGCGCCGAACGGCACGTCGCTCGGGGCGAACGGGAACGCCAGATTGCCCGCCGTCGCCTTGCGCCCTTCATAGCCGTAATGCAAGAAGGTCGACCGGAGCGAGCTGCAGATTGCGTTCGCCAGCTCCTGCGTCTTCGCGACGACCTCCAGGACGACACCCAGCTCATGGGCGGGTGTACGCCGAGGCTCCAGCTCGCCGAGTACACCGTTCAAGCCATAGTTAATGAAGTGAATCCGGTAATCGTCTTGCGGTACCTCCTGGTAATCGCTCTGCACCTGTTGCTTCACCAGCTCCTCCACCTCTTCAATGCGGGCAATCAAGAGCGGGTCGCGCACGCCGGCGACGACGAATGTCCGATAGGCGACCTTCATCGCCCCTTCCAGCTTGATCTTGTACACCGGCGTCAGCTCCATCTTGCTGCCGCTCACCTCGACGCTGCCATCGCCGAGCTCGGTGAACTGGCATTCTTCCAGGTTCAGCACCAGTCCCGGCCCGTGCAGAAGGTACGGATGCTCCTTCTCGTAGAACGTATGGGCCGCGACCGATACCGCCGTGCAGCGGCGCGCGTCGCTAAGCGGCTGCACGATGAACGAATCGTTCTTCAGCGTGCCGAGCATGCAGTCCTTGGTCGTTCCCGGCTCCGCTGATAATGCGGCGCATTCGAGAATTTTGCCAAGATGATACGCGAGGGCCGCATCATAGCCGCGGGACATCGCGACGGCCGCGAACGGCGACGGATCATAAGCGCGTCCGCAGATGATGATGTCGGCACCCGCGGCGAGCGCTTCCATAATGGGCTCGTGGCCCATCTGCGCCACGATACCGCTCGTCGCCTGCAGCCGCTCTGGGGTCAGCGGCGCAACGGACAGGCCAAGCGGCTCGCACTGGCCGGCCTGCTGCTTCGCCTCCACCACCTCATGGGGGATGTCCGCCCGGATCATGGCGAGCTTGATGCCGCCGATGCCGCGCTCCTGCAGAATGTCCATGACGATGGACTGCGTCCATTCGACATGCACCCTGGCGCCGCTGCCTCCTGCAGACCCGATAATAACGGGGATACCCGCCTTGACGCCCTCGGTAATCATGATCTCAAGATCCTTCTTGCAGGCCTGCCTGCTGACAATTGCCGTGCCTGCGCCCAGCTTGTGAGGGCCGGCATCTGTAGACCCGGCATCAACGACGATCGCATCCGGCTTAAGCTCCATCCCTTTCATAAAGGAGGCTTTAGGAAAACCGTACCCCAGCATGCCGCAGGGGGCCAATATTCGGAATGACTCTTTGAGCATATCTATCCTCCATTCGCTGTCTTAGCGTTCAATCTTTCCATTTTTTCTTGAATTGGGTAATTGGATGACCCAATTATAGAATCAAAAGGATGCTCTCATCATCCATTTGATCCTGCTTTGTTCAACATAATGTTTTGCTTGACCTGACCGATATGATGCAGCAACGCTTCCTTTGCCTTCTGCGCATCTTTCTCTTTGATCGCCTGGAGAATGCGCAAATGCTCTGTGTACACCTCCGCTCTGCGTCCGGGAATATCCACGGTCTTCGTCGCCGTCTTCTGCAGAAGATCCATATGCAGCTCAATCAAGTTAACCAATACCACGTTATGTGTTGCCCTGGCGATTGAGAGATGGAACGCCTGATCTGGATTGCCTGGATCGTCCGAGTCGATGTCGATCTTGCCCCAGCGTTCGAGAGCGCTTTCAATCTCGGCGATGTCCTGCCGGGTCGCCCGTTTCACCGCCAGCTCGACAATGCCGGTTTCGAATATTTCCCGTGCCTCCAGCAGCTCGATAATCGTCGCCCGCTCGATATTCTCAAGCATGCGCTTCTGATCCTCGGCTTTGCTTATATTTTTGCTGAGGAAGCGTCCGCCGCCAGGGCGTGCCTCGATCAGCCCTTCCCGCTCCAGTATACGGAACGCTTCCCGCAGAGTGCCGCGGCTGATGCCAAACGCCGTAGCCAGCTCTCTCTCCGTAGGCAGCACATCGCCAGGAGCGAGATTCCCCTCGAGGATCAGATGCTCGATCTGCTCAATAACATCCTCGTATACCCGATGATACTTAATCTTCTTAATTGACATAGTTAATAACCCTTCCGTCTGATCGTGCTCGTGGATAATTGGATCACCCAATTATTCGCACCTTTATACTAATCATAAATTTTCTAGCTGTCAATCCCTATATACTTCGGATGATGAGAGGCTCATTAGGGTTGACAGACGTCAGTCGTTCTTCTTTATTCGATACCAATACTCATAAATTTCTTGGAAGCCCAAACGCTGATACATATTGATGGCTGGAATATTATGTTTTACGACCTGAAGATAACACGTTGCGATCCCCTGATCTCGCGCCCAACTCAACATATTTAAAATCAACTGTTTTCCATACCCCTGATTTCTATACTTCTCTTCGGTGACGATATGATACAATCCAAAATATCCACGGGTCACCACCCCAAATCCGCAAGCAACAGGAATCTCGTGTTGATATAATATAAAGAACGCTTTCTTGCTTAGAATATTTCTAATGATCCTTTCTTGATCGCGAGATTGCTGATCATCGAGGCTGGAGAACCTGCTGAACAGCTCTAGCCACCGATTTGTAAGCTCTGCATCAATAGAGACGGAATCGTTACTAGGCTTCTCCACGTGGTTCAGCCCTCGAATTTTTACACTTGACCGTTCGTGGATCACATAGTGACGTTCTTCCAACAAGGCATCCAAATTGGCGGGATGCGTAAAAGGCGTGATCTTGAATATTGTTGCCAAGCCGTTTTCCTTGTAAATCGCCTCACATTCCTCTATTTTCTCTTTCACATTCTCTTTCCCTTCATATAGCGGGCTGATAGAATTCGCTCTTTTTGTACATCCATTCGCAAAGCGAAGTAGCCATCCATCCAACGTCATGGTTTGCAGGGAGGGCCAGGCGTGAAGCGTTAATTCTTCTACATTTTTAAACATGATGCCATCTCTCCAATGAATAGAGTTATAATTGAATAATTATACTATTTATATTATATTTATTCAACACTCCTATGTTCGGGTATGCTCAAGGTAAAGCACCTCGTCATTGGGAGAGTCAGGGGGCTGCTCACCCCCTGCTGCTCGCTTCCATACTACCGTATAATGTAGCGAAGTGGCCCCCCTGTTCAAGCAGCTCCCGGTACGTGCCTTGTTCGACCACGGTTCCCTCACTCATGACCATGATCAGATCCGCTCTCTCCACGGTGCTGAGCTGATGGGCGATCAGAATCGTCGTGCGGCCCTCCATCAATTGGTCGAGCGCCTGCTGCACCCAATATTCCGACTCGGAATCCAGGGCAGACGTGGCCTCATCCAGCAGCAAGATCGGAGCGTTCTTGAGCAATGCGCGAGCGATGGCAATCCGCTGTCTCTGACCGCCTGACAACGACTTCCCGCGTTCCCCCACCTGCGTCTGGTACCGCTCGGGCAGCTCCTCAATAAAATGATGCGCATACGCCGCCTTCGCCGCCGCAATAATCTCCTCCTCGGTCGCTTGCGGATTGCCATAACGAATGTTCTCTTCGATCGTACCGCTGAACAGGAAGGCATCCTGCGGCACATAGGCGATACACGCCCGAAGCTCGTCCAGGGTATACTGTCCGAGCGGCTTGCCCTGAATGAGAAGCGCCCCGCCATCAATCGGGTAGAAGCCTAGCAGCAGCTTGATCAGCGTGCTCTTGCCGCTGCCGCTGCTGCCTACGATCGCGGCGATCTGCCCTGGGGCGACCCGCAACGAGACCTCATTCAGAACCTTCTTGCCTGACGAATAGGAAAAATCTACGCGCTGTAGCTCCACCATGGCAGGCGAGGAGGAGGAGGAGGAGGAGGAGGTCTTCCGCGAAGCCTCATTCTCTAGCAGGGCTCCGATATGCTCCGGCTCCTCCTGCTCGTCCAATAGCTGCTGCAGGCGCTGCGCACCGGCCAACGAGTTCTGCGCCATCGACAGGACCGTCCCCAGATTCATAATGGCGTGAGTCAGATTGATTTGCAGCACAGCCAGCGCTGCTACGGTTCCCATCCCAATCAGACCATACGTATAGAACAGACTGCCCGTGGCAATGATTCCGCAGAAAGTCACATAGCTTACAAAGTGATTCACGGCGGACAGCATGCCATTTTTCCTGGCGGTTTGTGTAGCGACGCTCGTGACTTGTTCATTCAGGCTTGCGTACTGCGCATAGATCGGCTGGATATGAAATAATTTGACAAGCTGAATCCCGCCGATAAAGTCGGAGAATTTCTCCGTCATCCGCGCCAGCAGCTTGAGCGACTGCTCGGACAGGAGGCGGATCTGCCGGATAAACCTTGCGCTGATCGCAAACGAGATCAGCAGGATGGCAAGCGAAGCGCACGCAAACGGCCAATGAATGACAAACATCGTCACGAGCGAGCCCACACCGAATACGAACTGCAGCAGCAGTACGAAATATACGCCGGTGTACGTCACCTCCAGGGTCGTCACGTCGTTGTTCATCCGCGAGAGGATGTCCCCGTTATGCGTCTGCTCCAGATAGCTCGGTCGCAGCTTGCAGAGCTTGACAAACAGACGCTCCCGTATATCTGCCATCGTCCGCTCCACGCTGCTGCGGAACATATAGGAGAAGCCCGGAGCGACGAAATTCACGAGAAACAGCGAGCCAGCCAGGATCAATATAGCACGGTACATCAGCGAAGTATCCTGCGTCACCGCGAAATCCACCAGACCCTGAACGACCAGGCTGAAGGAGACCAGAAACAAGCTTTGGATAGTCGTGCTTAGACTAATCCCGGTGAAATAACGAATTTTGCTTCCTTTGCTCATAAAGCTCAGGATGTGACCCAGTTCCTTCGCATGGGAGATCAAATGAGCTACTTTCATGAGAAGGCCACCTTTCTGCTCTTCACAGCGGCAGTGGCAAACTCCTGATGGTACGATCGGGCGTACAAGCCATTCAACGTCAGCAGCTCCTCATGATGGCCCGCTTCTGCAATTTCCCCCTGCTCCAGGACGAGAATTTCATCCGCCTTCTCGATGGTGGACAGCCGATGCGCGATCACAATCGTTGTTCGATCCTTCATAAGTACATTCAGCGCTTCCTGAACGTATAATTCAGAGGCGGTATCCAGCGCGGAGGTCGGCTCGTCCAGGAGCAGAATCGGCGCATCCTTGAGGAATGCGCGGGCAATCGTGATCCGCTGGCGCTGTCCCCCGGATAGAAGCCCTCCCCTCTCTCCTACATCCGCCTGATACCCGCCGGGAAGCTCCATAATAAACGAATGCGCATTGGCCTGCTTCGCCGCTTCAATCACCTCGTCCATCGTTGCATTCTCCCGTCCGTAAGCAATATTGTCGGCAATCGTGCCGCTGAACAAATACGCATCCTGGGTCACCACCGAAAAACAAGCACGAAGCTCATTCGGGTTGCTGTCCTGGATCGGCTGGCCGAAGATTCGGATCGTCCCCTGGTCGGCGGGCAAGGGGTAGAATCCGCACAGGAGCTTAAACACCGTGCTCTTGCCCCCGCCGCTCGCTCCAACCAGCGCAATGGTTTTTCCTTCTGTTACCGTAAAGCTGAGATTTCGCAGCACAGGAGCCTTGTTATCATAAGCGAACGTCACGTTATCAAATACGACAGGCGGATCATCGGTTCTTGCTATCGAATGCCCCTCCAGATTTTCGGCAGGCTGCCTCAGCATTTCGGCCACCCTCTTGAGCGCCCCGGTCATTTGGAAGGTATTCGTAATCAGCGTCGGGATGTGATCCAGCGGCTCCAGACATAGATTAAGCAGGTAGAGAAAGGCGATCAATTCTCCCGCGCCGAACTTGCCGATCGATATGAGGTAGCTGCCGTAGATTACCGCGAATATAATCGGACTGAGCATCAACGAGAACAAGAGCGGGTCAACCCAGGCCTCCCGTTTTCGCACGGCCAGCTTCTTGAGCAGTGTCAATTGCAGCAACGACTTGTACGAACGCAGCAGCATTCCCGAGAGCAGATAGCTTTTTACAATCGGCATCCCGCCCAGTGTATCCTGCGTAATCGCGTTCATCTGCCCCATATGCTGCTGCGCCTCCTCCGTCAGTCGCTGCATTTGTTTGCCGACCCAGTGCGAGACAAGCAGGGAGATGGGAAGCAGCAGGAGGCTGAATAATACGAGCTGCCACTGAATCCAGATCAGATAGGTGAAGCAGCCAATAAACAAGAGCGGATGGTAAAACCATTGCGCCAAATCTCTGCTCATGAATTGTTGGATCACCTGCAGGTCATTGCTCGACCGCGACAGCACATCCCCCGAATGCTGCTTCTCAATATAATGAACAGGCAGCCTCCCGATATGGTTCATCAGATGATTGCGAATATCTCTTACGGCCATGGCACTGCTGCGCTCCACACCGAACGCCATAAAATATTTCGCGGGAACGCCGATCAGGATGACGGCAAATACGGTGAATACGATGGGCATGACGAGCTGTCCTGCCCCATTCTGCGCATGCGTCGTTAAATCCTGAATAAAGCTGCCGATCCAGATCTCGATCAGCGCGGCTGCCATGGCGGAGACAATCCCGATGACCATCCATCCGAGATGAGCCTTCATATAATTCCATAACCAAAGGAATGCGTTCCACAGTGTCATTCCGTCTTTTCGCTCTTGCACCACATGTTGTCCCCTTTCAAGGTATGCACAGGGTTAATCCACTTCATAACGACACCTTATGCGATTCCAGCTTCCGCTCCATGATCTGCTGGACGATGCGCCCAATGACGTTCGCATTTTCTTCCACGTATTCGGGAGCAAGCACCTGCTCGTGAACCCCGGCGAGCGCATATTCCTCGTAGCTAAGCCGGGTCGCGTCCTGCCATGACGGCCGATGCTCCAGCGCTCCACGCTCTCTGGTGCCCTCCGCGATGAGCACGTGAATATCAGCCTCAACCGTGCCCGAGTGAATCAGGCTCGCTCCGTAGGTCAGGTACGCCCGCACCTTGCGCTCCACACGTTCGCGAATGAATGGATTGTCAAGCAATTCCTTCTCCATCCCGTCGGCGGGCTCCAGAATTTCCTTGATGTCGCTCTCCACTTCCTCCAGCGGAGTGGCGTATTGCTTGTACAGGGAGTCCAGCATGATCAGATCGGAGACGCGGCCGCCTCTTCTCTCGATCGCCTGAGCCACCTCATACATCAGATTGCCGCCCAGCGAGTACCCCAGCAGCACATACGGAGCGTCGTTCTGCACGCGGAGCATCTCGTCTACATAACGGCCAGGGATGTCCTCGCCATCTTCCGTATCGTCCATAAAATCGATCGCGTACAGCACGCAGCGCCCATCCAGCTTCTTCGCCAGCTCCATATAGCCGATGCCATATCCGCCCCCCGGAGGAAAGCAAAACACATTGATCGGGCCGTGCTCGTTGAGCTTCATGAAGCGGTCGCCGCGTTGTCCCTCAAGACCGGATTGCCAGATTTCATACGCCATCGCTTCGATGGACGGATGCTGGAACATGTTGTGGAGCGAGATTTCGACCCCTGTTGCGGCATATACCTTCTGAATCAATTGCATCAGGCTTAACGAGTGGCCGCCCAGATCGAAGAAGCTGTCCTTCACTCCAACCCTCACCGGGCCGAGCACCTCTTGCCAAATCTGTACCAGCTGCTCCTCCAGCGGGGTACGCGGCGCGATGTATTCCGCACCGGTATTCACGCTTCCCTCCGGCGCTGGCAGCGCCTTGCGATCCGTCTTCCCATTCGCCGTCAGCGGCATCCTCTCGAGCTGCACGAAATACGACGGAATCATATACCCTGGCAGCTCCTCCGACAGCTGGCTTCGCAGCTCGCTCACCGTCAGCGCCTTATCTGCCACCAGGTACGCGCAGAGCTGCTTCTCTCCGCTGCCATCCTCGCGCGCCATGACGACGGCTTCCTGCACCGACTCCAGCTTCAACAACTGCGCTTCCACTTCCCCAAGCTCGATCCGGTACCCCCGTACCTTCACTTGATGGTCGATCCGGCCCATGTACTCGATGTTGCCGTCTGGCAGCCATCTCGCCAGGTCTCCCGACCGGTACAGCCGCTCGCCAGGCGTGAACGGATCGTCCACAAACTTCTCTGCCGTCAGCTCCGGCCGGTTCAGGTAGCCTCGCGCCAGTCCTTCGCCGGCTACATACATCTCGCCCGCCACGCCCGCTGGCACGCATCTTCGGTTCGCATCCAGCACATACACCTTCAGCGTCGGGATCGGCCTGCCGATGTTGCTTCTTCCCTCGGCAATCTCCACCTCGGTAATTTCCTTGTACGTCACATGCACCGTCGTTTCCGTGATCCCGTACATATTGATCAGTTGCGTCGCCGGGTATCGCTTCCTCCACTCCTTGAGCTGCTGTGGCGCCAGCGCCTCCCCGCCGAAGATCACCTTGCGCAGGCTCAGCGTCTGTCCACTCTCCGCCAAGGCTTCGCGCAGCAACTGATAGAAGTAGGTTGGCGTCTGGTTCAGGATCGTAACCCCGCGCTCCTTCAGCAAGTGCAGGAACTGCGCGGGATGCTTCGCAATCATCGGCGGAACAATGACCAGCTTGCCCCCATACAGCAGCGCCCCGTACATCTCCCATACCGAGAAGTCGAAGCAGAACGAGTGGAACAATGTCCATGTATCCGCCGGGCCGAAGTCGAACAGGTTCCTGCTGTTGAACAGCAGACGTACCACGTTCCGGTGCTCGATCAGGGTGCCCTTCGGCTTGCCTGTCGTGCCCGACGTGTAGATGACATAGGCCAGATCATGCGGCTCGTTGACCGAGGCCAGATTCGTGCCATCCGCGGCATAGGTCTGCTCGTCATCCAGCAGCAGGCTCACTCCTGCGAAGGCTGCCTTGTCCTGCAGATGCGATTGCAGCAGCAGCACCTGGGTTCCTGAATCGTCCAGCATATAGCGGATGCGCTCCTCCGGGTAGTCGGGATCGATCGGCACATAGGCCCCGCCTGCCTTCAGGATCGCGAGTATCCCGATCACCATGGAAGGCGAGCGCTCGGCCATAATGCCCACGAGCCGATCCGCTCCTACGCCTTGCCCCCGCAAGGTGCGAGCCAGACGATTCGCCCGCTCATTCAGCTCGCGGTATGTCAGCCGCTCGTCCTCATACTCGACCGCGACTGCACCCGGATGACGCTCCGCCTGCTCCTCGAACAGCCCGTGAATCGTCTGCTCTCGCGGATATTCCGCATCGGTATCGTTGAAGGCGACAATCAGCCTGCGCTGCTCCTCTTCGCTAATCAGCGACAGCTCCGATATGGTCTGATATGGACTCCGAATCATATGCTCCATGATATGGACGAACCTGCGGTTGATCTCCTGCGCTTCCTGTTCGTCAAATAGCTGTGTGCGGTAATACAGGTCCACAAAGAGCTTCCCGTCATCTACAATATCCAGGATATGAATATCGAAGTCGTTCACCGAATCCTCGGAATAATCTTGGTTACCACGCATAACAGCCTCATCCATACGAAGGAAGCTCATTGGTCGATATTGTATCGAAACGCCAAATAACCGTTGGACATCCTGATTGCGATGCACCTCTCGCAAGTCCCGAATGATTTGATTGTAAGGATAACGCTGATGGCGCAGGATGGAGGCCTGCTCTTTGGCTACATTTTTTAGAAACGAGAGCAATTCCTGCTCAGGCTCCACTAGCATCCTCGTTGCAACCGTACTGACGAACATGCCGATCGTTTCCTTTTCTTTCTTGGTCGTCCGGTTCGCATACAGGGTACCAATCGCTACGTCCTGCTCGTTCGTTACTTTATGCATATAGATATACAAGGCACCCAGAAAAAAGGTAAAGATACTGATCTTATGCTCCTCGCAAAAAGCTTTCACCCCGCGATGCAGCTCATCCTCCAGGATCAAGCGATCGACTCTAGCATCCGTGCCCACCGTGAGTGGATTGTATGATTTCAAGCTCATAACCTCGGGCATCGTGACGAATTTGGCGAGCCAATACTCCTTGTCCTTCTGATAGCGCTCGGATTGCTCGTAGTCGTGCTCGACCTGAATAAAATCGAGATAAGAGCTGTCCTTACGAGGAGAGCTGTTGCCATTTATAATATTCGAATAGTGCTGCATGATATCGTTCGCAGCCAGATTCATCGAGATGCCATCAGATATGATGTGATGCATCTTGAAATTGATCCACGTCTCCGCCTCCCCGACTCGCATGATAACGAATCGATACAGCTCGGCGTCCAGCAACTCAAGTGGAATGGAGCGGAGCTCCAGCATTCGCTGCTCCGCCTGCTCCTTGCTCAAATCAAGGCATTCGACATCCTTCTCCTCATAGTCCCGAACGTACTGATACGGCACTCCGCTCTCTGTCGTCAGTTGGATACGAAACGAGTCATTTTGCTCAATGACTTTGTTAATGGCTTGCTTCAGCACCGACACATCGATGCGGCCTGTTATTTTCACGATCGCACTGATCGTCATGATCGTCCGATTTGGATACAGCAATTCGGTATACCAAACCCGCTGCTGGGGTTGCGTTAACGGATATAATGCAACATGATTGTTTTTCATCGTCTCTCCCCTTGACAAATTCTAGATTGACCTCGGAGGTACGCGCAGTCTGGCCGGACATGCCGCCATAGTGCCACCTAACCACCAGAATGATCGCCATCAGCCAGATCGCTTAGCGTCAACGCCACTTACAGGCGGTGTTTATGCCAACTGAGGCTGAAGTGAATGAATCAAGGCACAGCATTCCGTTACGGCCTGCTTAAATATTTCACATCCGGCAGCCAGCTCGTCCATCGAGATCGTCAGCGCTGGCATCAGCTTCACCACCATATCCTGGCGTCCGGCCCGCTCGACAATAAGCCCAAGCTCGTAGCATCGAGACACGATCGCTTTGGAGAGATGTTCATCCCGGCAAGCCGATACGTCAATGCCCCAGATCAATCCCATACCGCGCATCGTGAGGCATGGGTGGATCGGCAGAATATGCTCCTTCAAGTATTGCTCGACAAATTGCGCCTTACGTTCCGTCTCTGCATCCAACTGTGTCGATTCCCGGAATTCCAGAGCAGCCGTCGCACCAACGAACGCGAGCTGATTGCCCCGGAAAGTGCCATTATGCTCAGCCGGCTGCCATACATCCAGTTCAGGCTTGAGCAACAACAACGACATCGGCAGACCGTAACCGCTGATTGACTTGGAGAGCACGACCATATCAGGAACAATCCCCGCCCGTTCAAAGGAGAAGAAGGAGCCTGTTCGCCCGCAGCCCACCTGAATATCGTCCACGATCAGCAAAATATCATGCCGATCGCACAGCTCGCGAAGCTGTTGAAGCCATTGCGTAGGAGCCGCATTCAAACCACCCTCTGCTTGCATGGTTTCAAGGATAATCGCTGCCGGCTTGGCTATACCCGAGTGATCGTCCGTCAAGACAGCTTCCATATAGCCGATCGTATCCAGATTGTCGATGAAGCCAGTTGGGAATGGCATAAACGTAACATCATGCAGCGGTAATCCTCCCGCTTCGCGATGGTATAGACTGCTTGTGGCAGACAGGCTTCCAAGCGACATCCCATGAAACGCGCCGATGAAAGAAAACACGCCTGTCCTTCCCTTCACCTTTCTCGCCAGCTTCAGCGCCGCCTCTACTGCATTGGTTCCGGTAGGACCGCAAAACTGAAGCTTATAGTCGAGACCGCGGGGCCTTAGAATCTTGTCTGAGAACGTCTGCAGAAAGGTCTCCTTGGCCGAAGTGTACATATCCAGTCCGTGACTCAGACCGTCCGACTGCAGATATTGAATGAGCCTTTCTTTGATAAACTCATTATTGTGACCGTAATTTAGCGCCCCGGCTCCGGCGAAGAAATCGATATAGGCTTTTCCAGACTGGGCGTACAACATCGAGCCCTTCGCACGCACGAAGACATCGGGAAAAGAACGGCAATACGATCTTACATTGGATTCCAACATTTCGAATGTGTTTGTCATCAATAACCCCTCCATATTTTAGGAAAATGTGCACAGCAAATAACGCTCGCGCGGTCTGCTTCTTCGTTGATTAGCCACGATAGACAGCTCAGAGCGTAGTTTCATCATTTTTTGTGTCAGTTGCTTAACGTGCAACCGGACCGCTTGCGGCAACCCTCCTCTTCTGAGATGATAATTCATACAGCACCCTGCCGATAACCTCATGTTCCTGCTGATGGAGAAAAAAATGATTCCCCTCGAGCATCTGCACCTGGAATGGACCCTGTGTATGCTCTTGCCAGGCTTGCAGTGATTCTATGCTGACGTCGTGGTCCTGCAACCCGCCAAAGGCCGAGATCGGACAAGGAAGCACTTCTCCCGGTCTGTATACATAGGTTTCCACAGCGGTAAAATCTGCTCGCAATTGGGGCATGACGATGTCCATTAATTCATCATTCTGTAATACTTCTTCCGGTGTGCCTTGCATGAGTTGAAGCTCTTTCTTAAACTGGTCATCGGGCAAGTTGTGAAGGGAGTTTCTTGGATAAGGCAAGTGAGGCGCAGTTTTACCTGATACAAATAAGTGGGTAGGAGCCACATGATGCTTGGAGTGTAATTGGCGAGCTGTTTCAAAGGCGATTAGTGCCCCCATGCTATGACCAAAAAAGGCGAAGGGCGTATGCAAAAATGGTGCGAGCTCGGAGACAAGCGAGTCTACGATCGCCTCGACGGAATCCATCGGGTCCTCTATCACTCTGCTCTCTCGGCCGGGAAGCTGAACGGGACAAACCTGAATGTAGGCCGGTAATTCTCGCTTCCAGTTACTAAATACGGAGGCTCCGCCGCCGGCGTAAGGAAAACAAAATAAGCGGAGCGTTGCAACAGAGCCGGCATGTGCATTCAAGAACCAGGAACTCTCTCGAACAGTCATCTCTCTATCACCCACATCATAGGATTATATGGGTACTATAACAAAAAAGTGAAAAATATACAATTAAAAATTGTTAAATGTACGTAAAAAGACTAATTTAAACATAAATTTACTGATACGCTACGTATCTCGAATTTTCATGTTATAGACTGCACTTGACAAGCCTCCGATCTCATCCCCCCGCTGGAAAAACTGTGCTTGCGAGGGGTGTGCTCAAAGCTCCATTTTTTTATTCTCGATTGCAAGAACAGAATCCTTTCGTCACAATACTTCGTTTTTATTTTTCTATCCCTTGGAAGAAGCGTGAGTATACACGTTCATTGTGAATATCCAATATAACAGCGCAATTATGCTTACCAGCACCCCCAATATGCATACACCGTACCACCCCGCCCAAGAGTACATCCAGGTTGACAGTATGGCACCCGTCGCGCTTCCAAAGGAATAAAAGATCATGTACCCCGCTGTTAGCCTGCTCCTCGCTTCTGGACGAACACTTAATAGCATACTCTGATTCGTCACATGCACCGCTTGTACTGCGAGATCTAACATGATGATTCCAAGAATAAACAGCCATCTGGAAGACTGAAGAAACGCTATTGGCAGCCAAGAGGCGGCGAGCAATACTAAAGCGATCCCCGTCGTCAGTTGCCCGAATCCGCGATCTGCCAGTCGCCCCGCACTTCTGGCGGCCAACGCCCCCGCTACGCCAGCAAGCCCAAACCACCCAATGACAGTATGGTTAAATGACAGTGGAGGGGAGCTCATCGGCAATACCATCGAGGACCACAAAATACTAAAGTCTAAAAATAGTAAAAAAGCAAGTAGTCCTCGAATTCTCAGAAGAGGGACTTGAACGAATAGTTCCTTCATTGAGCGGAGCATGTCCAGGTACGAGCCTAGACTTGCTGGGCGTGGTGTAGCAGGTGTAGCCGCTCGGAATAGAACGGTCATGCAGATCATGATGACTGCCGTGATAGCATACACGGAACGCCATCCGGCTAGATCTGCTAAGGTGCCCGAGAAGGCGCGACCCAGTAGAATTCCGATGACGATACCGCTCGTGACGACTCCAATCGCCCGGCCACGATGCTGCAACGAGGATTGATGGGCGGCAAGCGCAACCAACACTTGTGCAACGACAGCCTGAGAACCGACTATTCCCATACCGATGAACAGAAACCATGCATTGGGAGCCAGTGCAACGAAGATTAAAGCGAGCGCTATCGTGACTAACATCCCGGTAACGAGCCGACGTGGATCAAGCACATCCCCTAGCGGGACGACGAAAAACAGTCCTAGCGCATAGCACAACTGTGTCACGGTTACAACCGTGCCAATGATCGTACTGCTGATGTTAAATTCTAAAGCTATCGCATCAAGCAAAGGTTGAGCATAATACACCGTGGCTACCGCCGCACCGCATAGGACCGCATACAATAAAAGTATGGTGTTCGAAAGCTGCGCTTGTACCCCTGTGTTACTCGGGTGGAGCTGTGCAGAACTGGACATTGAAACAACCTCCATATTTTGTACCGATTGGTACGTTATTTATGGATTGATTAACTCATAAAAAATCATATCTGTCAATGTTAATCCATATTTTTAACAAAAACCACGAATTTCAATGAGAAATTGACCTGTGTAAACAGTTCATGTATAATTTGTAATGTACCAAAAGGTATTTTATCAGGAGGCGTTATGGCTAGATATCGGGAATTCGATGAGCAGAAGGCGTTAACAGAGGCGATGCATGTTTTTTGGGAGAAAGGGTATGAGGCTTCATCACTAAGTGATTTAACAGCTCGTATGGGGATTCAGAAGCCTAGTTTATATGCTGCATATGGAGACAAATGGTCTTTGTTCGAATCTGCTCTTCGAAATTATAATCAATTACACGCGAAATCCGTTCGCTTGAAGCTAAGCAAAATCAAGAGTGTCAAGACGGCTTTCAGACGCTTGTTTATGGAAGGGGTATTCCCTCCCGGAACGCATGAACGGCATGGCTGCTTCTGTATTAATACCATGGTGGAGCTGGCTCCGCACGATGCGAAGCTTGAAATATTGACACGAGAGCATCAACAATATTTGGCGGTCATATTTGAGGATACGCTTCAACGAGGGGTAGCGAACGGGGAGATCAGCGAATCGGCCGACTGCCGGGCACTGGCTCAATCTCTTGTGGTAGCTTTCATTGGCATAACCGTATTGAAAAAATCCAATCCTGATCGGGAATGGATCGATAATTGTATCGAATCAGCATTATTATTGCTGACACCCCCCCCTCGTTCAAAGCCTGACGGAGAGCCCACTGTGTAGTGACGTTCATCTCTAATGAAGCTTCGCAGGACAATCCGTCAGGAGAAACAAAATGAGGGGACTTTGCTCTTGTTTCAGTAGGTAGTTGATCGGCCTCCGTCTTACAGCGAAACACCGTGCGCCGGGAGCTGCGCACGGTGCAAAAAGCCTGCGTTCAGGCTCTTTCGTCTGGTTTGGGAATTTCAATCGTTTGCGTGATGATTTGATATAGTCCTTCCAGACCATTTAATTCAATGCTCTCCTGAGCCTCAATATATTGCAGTTGGTGTTCTTGGTAATATTTCTTCCAGAAAAGAACAGCAGCTCTGTTCTCCTCAAGCCGACTAATGCTGATCTTTCCTCTAAACTGATCCAGTACCATGGTTACACTTCTAGAAGCAAGGTTATTGCCCCTGTATCTCTTGAGCAAAAACAACTCCTGGATTATATAATCTACTCCCTCTGGTACGAAAGGTGGAGAACAGACCAGTAAATCCAATTGTTTGTTCTTCATACTTAATAAAAAATGGATGTAATTCATCCCTCTCCAGATACAAATACGTATTTGTTGGGTCGAACTGCCCAACTTAGTTCAGCAGCACTACCTTTTGTTGGGTCATGTGAAATTTCCTCCTGCATCGAGCCGCGCGTCTAGGCAGTGGAGAATTTAGCAATAGCCGCTGCCCCTACTCTAATGAAGCGCTATCATTTGCAACCCGGAAGGATCTAGAACTCAACAGGCGAAGCTTCGCTACCCTTGAGCTTGACTTACATATTCCTCGCTTTATTCATCAGATCTCTTCCAATAAAATTGGAATTCACGGGGACGATACCTAGTTCCCTTGCCCATATTGATAATTGTCCGATATGATGCACTTCATGAACGATTAGATGCTTAACGATTTCTTCTTTACGATACGTCTCTTGCATCCAGGATGGCTTGATATTGTTATCTAGTTCTTCATTTGTCCAATGATCTAGATATTCTATGATTTCGCCTCTCCATTGATTGGATAACATTGCAACAGCTTGAAGATCTCCATATTGGGCAAAATCTATGGGGCGATCCGGCTTATTATACATGGCCCTTACCCAACTATATTCTACATCGATGATATGTAAAAAGGTCTTCAGTATCGAGCCTGCTCCTGCCTTACGATCCTTCATTAGCTCTTCTTGAGATATTCCTTGGAAGGCCTTGAAATATTCATCTCGAACCTCCCAATTATAGAGGATTAGAGTTTTCATGCTTGATTTCCTTCCTTCCCTGGATGAACGTAACCGAGCTCCGAACTTTCCCATAACGTTAGTACATCTCGACGTTCATTCCCCTTCATTCTATTCCTATATTGTATCCAAAAAAGGGAGGACTGTCCAAAGAACTGCTGCTGCTCTTATTGCTGTTCCATAAACGGAGCCAGTTCGCGCAGTTGTTCCATGGTGACGGTCCTCCCTATCTCAAGTTTTCCACCCAGTTCTCCATACCATCCAAATACCAAAACCGAATGCAACCCCCGTACATAATAGATAAGGAAGCCCGGATTGAACCGCGTACAGCGCAGTGCCCACGATGGGACCTACGAAGGATCCAACACCTTGCACCGCGGAGACAAAAGGGGCAACTTCGCTTTGCTCACCTTCATTTACAGCAAGGGAAGCCGAGCTAATATACCCTGGCATCGTAAAGCCAATACCGATCCCGACAACAGCAAATGCGAGCACGTAATACGCAGGTGCAACGAAAAATATAAAGAAACCCAGACCCAAAGAAGCCAGACCAATCACTAACAATCTATCGGGACGCCAGTTGGGGAAGCGGCCAATCAATACTTGCACGGCAGCGACAACCAATCCGCCAACTATGGCGGCGATCCCGATCATACGTGTTGCCTCTTGTGCAGAAGCCAAGAGTCTGTCCTGCACATAGAAGCCGATCGTCACTTGAAGCATAATCGTCATCGTGGACAATAACAGCCCAATTGCCATGTACAAGCGAATACGGGAATCCCATGGAGACAGCCTGGCCTCTTTGCGAAGCTTTTCGCCGATGGATTCTCCTGGAATCCATAATCCAACAATCAAGACAACGATGAGCAGCAAACCAACTGAAATATACATCGGAGTCGTGAGGCTATGCGTGGCAAACATCGCTCCCAAGGCCGGGCCGAACACAAATCCCAAGCCATTGGCTGCTCCGAATAGAGCCATCCCGCCTGTACGCTGCCCGGCCGACGTCCAATGGATGATATAGTCTTGAGCGATGGCAGGAATGGCTCCGAAAAAAAAACCGGCTATCGCGCGAAGTCCCAGCAACACCCAATAGAGAAACGCAGGGTAAATCAACTCTTGTTGTACGTGATCGACGATCAAGGCAAAGGCCACAATCGCAATCGTGTATCCGAGCAATGCAAGGCTCACCATGAGCTTCCTGTTGAAGGCCGCCCATTTCCCCCACACAAAACTACCAAAAAACCAGCAAATCCCGGTAATGGTGACCAAACCTCCGGACTGCATTTCCAACAATCCAAGACTTCTTGAAAGCGGGCCGATGACCAGATTGAAATTCGCCATCGAAATCATCGCGGTTAACACCATAATAAATAGGACAACAAAATATTTCTTCATCTGTAATTCCCCAATCTGATCCCTGTTCTAGCCGGCGTACACGCCCAGCGTGCCTGTCGACGCTATCAGATTACGCATCGCCGACTCTACGGCCGTTTCGATACAGCAAATACAGCAAATATGGCGCTCCAATCAGCGACACCAGCAAGCCCGAAGGGACTTCCTTGGGAAAAGCAACCAAACGACCCGCCACATCGGCTGTTGTCAGCAGCAAAGCTCCGATGAGCATAGAGAGCCCCATCATTCGGCGATGAGCTGTCCCTGTAAACAACCTTGCCGCATGCGGAGCTAGCAAGCCGATAAATCCGACGGTGCCTACTGTAGCTACAACGACCGCCGCCAAAGCGACGCCCAGACTTGCCGCCAGCAATCGGTCCCGCTTGACGCGCTGTCCAACTCCTGTCGAAACCTCATCGGCGAAGGATAATAATTCCACACGCTGTCCGAGCCACCAGGCGACCGGGATAAGAATAGCAGATACGATAAGCAATGGAATCGTATCTGTCCATCCTCGCGCATACGTACTGCCCGCAAGCCAGATGAAAGCAGCCGTAAAGCTTGTTGTCCGCAGCACCAGAATTTGAATAATGGCCGTACCTACCGCGGAGATACTGATCCCCGCCAGGAGCAGCGCTCCGGGCGCAAGACCGCTGCGCCAGGCAACCGCGAAGATCACAATAGAGATGATGACCGCTCCAGCAAATGCGCATACCCCCATCAGCCATCCCGGCGCATAAGGCCACACCACCAACAGGGCAAGCACTCCCGCACCTGCGCCGGATGTCACACCGACGATTGATGGATCAGCCATCGGATTGCGCACAGCACTCTGAATCAATAAACCAGCTACCGCCAGCGCCGCGCCGCCAAGCCAGGCGGCAGCCATACGCGGCAAGCGCAACTGCCACACCAGATGGTGCAAGGATGGTTCGCCATAGCCGAATAATCCCTGGATAAACCGTTCGAGGGTCAGCGTGGAACGTCCCGAATACAAGCATCCGTATAGGGTGACGCCAAGCAAAGCCAAGCTTAGCAGGAGATAGGTCGTGAACCTTCGCGCGTGACTTTCTCTGAATCTGGAAGCCGCGGCCATAGAGGATGTTCCAGCGAATCCGCCCATCCCTTGACGCTTCTTTTGCGCGCGCATCACGTATATGACTAACCAACTCCCGCCAAGCAATGCGGTCACAGCGCCGACAGGAAGCGTGCCATACGTCGCCTGAAACATAGAGATGAGCGAATCGGCAGCGAGCAGTAGCCCTGCCCCCAGCATCGCGCTTGCGGGAATCAACAAACGGTGCCTCCGAATGCCGGTCAGTCGAATTATATGCGGCGCGAGCAGACCGATATAGCCGATGGGACCTGCGAGGCTCACACTTAGTGCAGCCAGTGTGATCGCGATGCCGGACATCGCCGCCTTCGTCCAGACCAGCCGCTGCCCCAGGGAGGCTGCCGACTCCTCCCCAAGCATCAGCAGATCAAGGGATCTGGCACAGAGAATAATAATTGCCAGCCCGATAACTATCCAGTACCAAGTGAGCTGAACGCCTTGCCAATTATTCTGCATTAAGGAACCAGCGCCCCAGACGAACAACTGACTGGCATCTTCCAAAAATATAATTTGCATCATACCCGTCAGCGAAGACAGCAGCAAGGTGACAATTAAGCCGGACACCACCAGCCGAATCGGTGGCGCCCGATGACCTCCGGCCAGCACGTAAGCCATGCCAGCCGCCAGAACTCCGCCCGCAAGAGCAAATACAAATGGATACCGGTGAAGCAGAAAGGGACTCCATATCGTTCCAGCTACGACTGCCAAGTAAGCTCCCGCATTAATTCCGAGCGTACCCGCAGAAGCGAGCGGATTACGCAGCACCGTCTGCAGCAGCACGCCGCTGGCAGCCAGAGCAGCTCCACAGAGCATGCCCGCAACCGCCCGCGGTAAACGCAGTCCCCATACGGCCTGATCAACGACCGTTCCATGCGCATGCAGAAGAGAACGCATCACATCCGATGCGCTGATGTCTACTTGTCCCTGCGTGACATGCAGCAAGAAGAGCAGCACAAGAAGCAGGGCGCTTCCTCCTAGCACACCGACCGCTTTCCCATTCGCTTTCATTGTGCGGTCAATGCCTTAACAACCTCACCGACCAGCACCTTAGCGCTGATTGGCCCGCCATACCCCCATATTCGCCGATCTATCCCATACACACGCTGCTGCTTGACGAAATCCAATTCGCTCCATAACGCATTGGATTTCAGTTGTTCCTGCAATCCGCCAGTATTGTCCATGTTTAGATAGATCAAGGAAGCATCCTGATAATCCATTAATGCTTCTACAGTTGCCACCGTCACGCCGCGTTGTTCAAACACCTCAGGCTGATAGACGTGATGTAATCCGATTTCCTTCATGATTCGCGCACCCTGAGAATTTCCGGTGAACAACCATACAGAAGGACCCGATTGACCCGGTGTCATCTGGGCGAATACAACCTTCGCTCCCGCTTTATTCGCCGCTTCCAGCCTAACTTTGGCCTCGTCATACGCCTGTTGCAAATCCTTGAGCTGCTGCTCGGCTTCGTCCCCTTTGCCTACCATATCTGCGATCACACGGAAGGTTTCCGTCATTTCTTCGTATTGCTCCTTCCCTTCCGGCGGATAGGGATCAAAGACCATGGTTGGCGCAATGGCATTTAGCTTCTCATAGTTCTTTTGAACAAAATACACATTGGTCAAAATAAGATCCGGCTGAAGCTCAGCAATGATTTCGAGATTAGGCTCCTGACGGCCCCCGACATCCACAACCTCGGACCCCAAAACAGGCTGTATATTCACCAAGGTATTAAAGCCTGTCGGGGAATCAATATCCGCTACGCCTACCGGTGTAATCCCCAGCGCCAGCAGATCTTCCGTATAACTGAAATCCAATGCCACGATTCTTTTTGGCGGTTCGGTCAACCTTACTTCGCCTAACGGATGCTTGAATATACGAGCCTCTTCCTGGTTCGGCGATGACTGCCGATTGTCGGAACAGCCAGTCAACATCACGATAACCAGAACCATAATTGTACAGATAACCCCTTTGCTACCTCTCATCCTTAAACGCCCCTTTCTATGAATGATAATGATTATCACACATACTCATCGCTCACCTCTACCCGAGGAAGACGGTCGGCAACCTATTAAGGACGAAACAACGGACATACACCGATGACGATGCATGTCCGTTTCGTTGGTAAGGAATTCTGTGTTTATCGTTCAGGAAGATGTCCATAATGACTTGGATTACAGCCGTATTGCCTCCTGAAGGCGGCAGCAAATTGGCTCGGGTTGCTATATCCCACTGCCATTGCCACATCGCATACTCTCATCCGATTCGCCTCCAGCAGCCATACCGCTTTTTGCATTCTTTGTTCGCGGACGTATTCGAAGATCGTTTTATCGAATACCGCCCGAAAGCCTGCTTTTAGTTTCGTTGTGCCCATGCCCGCTATCTTCGCCAACTCCTGAATAGAAAGAGGCTGATCCAGATTCTCGAGTATCACTCTGCGAACATTGTGCAGCTTCTCCAAGTCATTGCGATGGAGTGCTGTAGATGGTTTGTTCGGCAGCTCACAGGATGGCAGCTCATGAATAAAGAGAGTGAGTAGCTCTAATACCTTGCTTTCCATAAACAATCTCTTCAACGCTCCGTCATATTCACACGTCCACATTGCCTGCAAAATCGCTTGAACAGCCGGTGACATGGCTTGGCTGCGAATGGTGTTCTTATATGCGTACAGCATCTGCCGCAGTTTGCGATTCTCCTCCCCGTCGGCAAAATACGCATCCAATATCCCCGGACTCATTCGAATCTTAATGGCATTGTTCTGGATCGCCGAGCTTGTCTCCAAGTAGATTTGGGTTTGATGGGTGAAGAACACCGTACTCTCCGGGCCGGACAAATTCGTGCAAATGGCATTATTCCATTCACAGTAGCTTTCTCCGCTTAATCGATAAACCAAACCCAAAACCTGACACTCCTGGTCGATCCTCAATCTCAGATTTTGATGCAGACTTAAACGCTCCACTAAAATTTCCATCCCCGGACGGATCACCATCCGGTGGATCATGCCATTTCCAACTTCATTCGGGAGGATCAGTTGTTGTCCCCAACTTGAACGAGACAGTTTCCTCTCCAGCCCCATCGATAAATGATCCATATATTCGTGCATGCGGGTTAATTTGAAATTGTGCTGCATGGAAACACTTCCTCGATCTGTAATGAGTATTGTTCTCATTATAGAATACAATAAGGAAAGATGCAGGATGGTTTTTTTGATCTTTTACCACATTCTTATGACTTCTATTAATTCCAGGCCTTCAAATTGTAATTTATATACATCCGGTTTTTTTAATCGATCTAAGAAATCCAATCCATATCGTGAATCGAAATAATTCATCATTAATGTCATGACAAGGCCATGTGTGCCCATAGCGATCTTCTTCCCCATATGCTCTTTTAATATAGTTTTGAGCACCGTAATGGATCTGCTCTGACAGTCCGCATTCGATTCGCCACCTGGCAAGTGCCAGCCTCTTCCTTCCCCTGTACAGTAAGACCTCTTGTTCTTTCATCTCCTTCATCATACGGTGATTCGGCATGTCTAACCATATAGATACTGGTTTTCATACAGACCTCCTTGCCTCGAATAATTTACATGCTACTAATGTTGAATCGATTTCCATCTAGATCATAGAAATGAAAGCTAACCATGCCTCCTGTCACATATCCTCCAACCTCTGATGTTTCTATACCGCTACCCAGTAAATACTGATGGTACGTAAAAAAATCTTCTCTATCCTTAATCCAACATATGGGCTGTACCTGACCATCGACTTTTCCTTTATAAGCTTCACCTGATAATTGTTCGATGATCCAAAGTGAATCTTCTTCCCGATGATTCAGCTTTAAGCTCATGAGTACATAGCCCTGATTGATGTCATCCCTAACTACCGACATGCCCATATATTGCTTGTACCACTCCACTGAAGCTTGAAGGTTGCTTACACCTACTCTTACCCAGGAAGGTAATAGCTCATCATGCTGGAGTGACGAGTCCTCTTGCAGAGTCAACCGAATGCCCTCTGTTGTCGCCCAAACATCAAAATATCTCGTTTCCCCTGGCCCGTCGTATATGGCAGATACCCTTATTCCATCATCCATCCATTTGCGATGTAGCTCTTGTAATTCATGAACGCGAAAGCACAATCGAACATTGGATTCGACCGTGCCTCTTTCGGCAAAATGATGGGGCAATCGCGAATTCGTCAGGTATGAAACTAACCACGTGCCCCAATTGGTACTTGTCATTCTTCCTTGCAAGCATCTGGGATCAACCTTCCATTCCTCTTGCCGCCCAACCTTCCACGCCAAATAGTTCTCGAACCATCTCATAGCGTTGTCATGGTTATCCCACAGAACATCGATAAATGAACCATCATAATACAAAGTCGGTACAGAGAAATGGGTTACCATAGTTTTCCCCCGGATCAATTTTTCTTGCGTAAATGGATTCAGCTCCGGTATTTGCGAGACGTAAGCTGCCGCGGCGATCATGCGAAGCACCTGGCGCTGCCCTCGACATGCGATAATGTGAACCTAACGCTAGCTAACCCGCTCCATTGTACGCTGCCACATTTGCAACCATCGTGATGGATGTCCCTACTTGCCCTACCTCTTCAAAGCCAAACCGTTGATAGAGCTTCATAGCCGCTGCATTGGTTGGATCGACACTCAATGATAATCTTCCTATTTCCCTTCTCTTCGCTTCTGTAAAAAGCTCACTTAACAAAGCCGTTCCCATCCCTAGTCCTCTATATTCCTCTACAATCGCCATACCTAGCTCCGGCACATCGTTATCCACATATCCAAAGCCTTGATTACTCGCATCAAAATATCGAGCTGATATTGATCCCACTGGCCTTCCTTCATCATTCATCGCTATACATCCGAAATCTCCAGATCGCCCCCATCCTTCAACATATTTTGAAAGGAACGGCTCCTTCAGGATCTCTCTGCTGAATGGCTCCTGGCCTTCAGGAACGAACAAGGATTCATATAGCATATCCCATAGAAATTCAACATCCTCTGCTTGAATCGGTCTGATCCTATAATTCATCTTCATCTTCACCTGATTTCATCATAGCCTGAACTTCAATCTCGACCAATAATTCTGGATCAATTAGGCTCTTCACCTCAACCATGGTTGCTACTGGCCTTATCTCCTTAAAATACTCTCCGTGAGCTTTCCCTATTTCTTCCCATTGACTAATATCCGTCACAAACATTCTTGTTCTTACAACATCAGACATGCCAGCCCCAACTTGCTTCAACGCTCCTTCAATAATTTGAAGGATATATTTCGTTTGTTCATAAGCATTGCCTTTACCGACAACCTTGCCGTCTTTCATTGCGGTCGTTCCTGCCACCTCGACGACATTTCCGATTCTGATGGCCCTGCTATATCCCACAACAGATTCCCATGGTGAACCTGTTGAGACTATTAATCGTTCTGACAACGTCGACACCCTCTTTCCATCCGCTAGTATACGGTTAAAAATGATATTTTACTTACCGATATATTATTCCGCACGGCCCATTCTTTCAATTGACCGACTCCTATATTTTCCTGGCCCTTCTGAAAATAAAAGCATAACTCCATAGGAACCAGACTCTTCTCATATAGCTTGAGTCCAATTCGATTGCGATCGAAATAGATTCGTTTTATGTCCGTTACGTCATACTTCCTATTACTAGTGGATATAATATAATTCTCTCCTAATGTAATGTTAAGCTCCATAAAAAATCGTCGTCTGATTATCATAAACAAGCAAACAAAAGAAAATAACATCAGGCCTACAAGAAAGTATTTAACTAGAAGGTGATCAGCAAGTGTTAAAAGCATATATAGCCCCACCTGCGTGATTAGCAATGACGCTATGTTCAAATAAGCCCGTGGATACATAACTTTAAATCTATATTCGCGCTTAGTATCCATCTCTAATCTCCTTTCCCATCGCTCTCTGATTCAAGACTCCCCGCGTTAGCTGAGCGTAGAAGCACAAGCGACGATGCTTGAACACGGTGCGCTATAATAGCTGGAGCGAAGGCATATAGTCATAAAAAAACAGCAGATGAAATCTCTGTCATATGCAATTATATCAATCCAAAGACGCCTCGGCTACACAAGAGTACACGGCTACGCCGTCCTTTAGCCAGCAACGCTTCGTTGCGCACAGCTATAGAGTCAGGGATACGCCGCTTTCGCATATGACCTTATCTAACAGGCTTCGAAATTGTTATGACGATAAAATATTATCATTCGAAAACACCGTCATTATGATTATAATAGTGAAAGTACCAATAAAAGGAGGAGATAGGAATTATGAGGTTTATTGGAATTTTAGTCGCCATTGTACTTCTCACGGGATGTACATGGGAAGTCAATGCAATGAAGGGAGCAAGCAAGCCGCAGGGGAAGGAATCGGTGGAGGTGCTGAATGTGAATCCTGATGTGTACCAACAAGCAAGAGCGCTTGGCCGAAGCGTCAATCTGGGCAATGCGCTTGATGCGCCGTATGAAGGGGCATGGGACATGGCGCTGGAGGAGTCTTATTTTAAGCTGATCAAGGATAAAGGCTTCGACTCCGTTCGCCTCCCGGTTCGCTTCTCGAATAAAACGACGTGGGGAGCGCCTTATACGATCGATGAAGGATTTCTGCAACGGGTCGATTGGGCTATTGATAAAGCCTTAGAGCAGAATCTTGCCATTATTGTCGACCTGCATCATTTCGAAGAAATGTTTACGAACCCGCATGGTCAAAAGGATCGTTTTCTCTCGATCTGGAATCAGCTTTCACAGCGATACAAGAATCGTCCAGCGCAGGTGTATTATGAGCTGCTGAATGAACCGAACGGGGCACTCACGCCAGAGCTGTGGAATCAATATCTTAATGAGGCGATTACTGTGATCCGGGCTAACGACCCGCATCGTACATTAATTGTCGGGGGGACAGATTGGAATAGTGTCGACGGCCTGTACAAGCTGCAGCTTCCGGCGCAAGACCGCAATATTATTGCGACCTTCCATTATTATGGACCGATCTTATTTACGCATCAAGGCGCTGAATGGATGACGGCAGAATACGGTACGACAGGTCTGACCTGGCCGGGCCCGCCAGCACATCCGGTTGAACCGGTTCAAGCAGCCAGGAACGTGGACTGGGTTGCGAATTTCTTCAGAGATTACAATACGAAGACAGGGGCAGACAATCCTGCCAGCAGAGAACGGCTGGTTGCAGATTTTGAGCGTGCCGCCAGATGGGGACAGGATAACGGCAGACCTATTTTTCTGGGCGAATTCGGCGCCTACAAAACAGCAGACATGAACTCGCGGATCACCTGGACACAGACGGTCAGAAGCGAGGCCGAGCGTCTTGGCATGTCATGGTCGTATTGGGAGTTTGGCGCGGCCTTTGGACTGTATGATCGCTCCGCTCATGCCTGGAGAGAAGATTTGACGAGTGCCCTGCTTCCATAGCAAGAACGCCCCATTGTTGTATAGCCTTCACTTCTCCGCTTCGTGCGGAGGGGGGAGGCTTTTTCTATGAATCCATAGAGAGACCTTCGCAAGGGCTAGTCGGATCGTGGGCAGCAGGTTAACAAATTGTTATCCTAGCTATTGATTTATTATATAACCTTCGACGGGCCGCTTTTATAATTAAGGCATATCAACCTCCATGGAGTAGCTGCAGCGAAGTGGAAGCCATAATGGAGAAAGGAAGCAGAAGGATGCATACAAGTCAAACCTCACATGCGGTGACGGATCTGGTGAAGAAGGAAGCTCCTCCCGCACACCGCGGCAATTGGAAGCGCATGCTGGTTCTTGATGCCATGCTGCTGCCCGCTGTCATTCTGACCCTGATATTTGCCTACATCCCGATGGGGGGGCTTGTCATCGCCTTTCAAGACTTTAAGCCCTGGCTCGGCTTTGCCAGATCGGAGTGGGTCGGCCTGGAGCATTTCCAGTATTTATTCTCTACACCGGAGTATGTGCAGGTCATCTGGAACACGCTCATTATTGCCGCTATGAAAATTATTGCAGGTCTGGTGGCTCCATTTACCTTTGCCCTGCTCTTAAACGAAGTCCGGTTGTCCCCATTCAAAAGGTCGGTACAAACGATGGTCTATTTGCCGCATTTCCTCTCCTGGGTAATCCTCGGGGGGATCCTGCTGGACATGCTGTCCAGCGATGGGCTGGTCAATCAAGCGCTGGGCGCTGTGTTTGGCATCGATCCTATCTTTTTCCTTGGAGATGGCAACTGGTTCCGATTGGTGGTGGTTGTAAGCGATGTCTGGAAGGAGTTCGGCTTTGGCGCTATCGTGTTCCTGGCGGCCCTCTCCGGCATTAATCCGTCGCTCTATGAGGCGGCTGAGGTGGACGGCGCGAGCAGGTGGCAGCAGACGCTGGCTATTACGATTCCGGCGATGATTCCGATTACGATCGTGGTTGGCACTCTCTCGCTAGGCAATGTACTCAACGCAGGGTTTGACCAGATCTTCAACCTGTACAATGCGCTGGTCATGGATAAAGGCGACATCATTGATACCTTTGTATACCGGGTCGGCATCGTGGACGGAAAGTTCGGGTTCTCAACGGCAGTGGGTCTGTTCAAATCCATGGTCGGATTTGTGCTTATTGTCGCCGCTTACCGGCTCGCCTACAAGCTTGCCAACTACCGGATATTTTAGAAGGGAAGACATGCAGCCATGTATTACAAATCCAAGCCGTACAAGCTATTCTCCTGCTTCAACTACACTTTTTTGCTAGCGCTTTCTATGCTGTGCGTGATTCCGCTCGTTCATATCCTTGCAGTGTCATTCAGCGGCAAGGCGCCCGCCAATGCGAACCTGGTTGGCTTATGGCCCGTACAGTTCACCTTCGACGCCTATGACAAAACACTGGCTAACGAAAACTTTCTACGCGCGTTATGGGTCGCCGTGCAACGAACGATATGGGGCACCGGCTTGAGCATGCTGATTGTGTTGCTTGCAGCCTACCCGCTATCCAAGGAAAATCGCCAATTCAAAAGAAGGAATGTGTATACCTGGTTTTTCGTGTTTACGATGCTGTTCCATGGCGGCTTGATCCCATTCTATATGCTCATTCAAGAGCTGAACATGATGAACACGATCTGGGTGCTCATCCTTCCCGGAGCCGTTTCCGTATGGAACATGATATTGCTGCTGAACTTCTTCCGCGGCGTGCCGAAGGAGCTGGAGGAGGCGGCCTTTATAGACGGAGCCGGTCACCTACGAACGCTGTTTCATATTTATTTGCCGGTATCGCTTCCGGCTCTGGCTACCCTGTCTCTATTTGCGATGGTGGGACATTGGAATTCGTGGTTCGATGGTTTGATCTTCATGACCGACCATAAAAATTATCCGCTGGCCACCTTCCTGCAAACGATTATCGTGCAGCAGGATTTCAGCAAGGTTACTGTCCGTCCCGAGGATCTGGTCAATATCTCTCAACGAACGGTGAAGGCAGCGCAGATCTTTATCGGGATGGCTCCGATTCTGCTCGTGTACCCTTTCCTGCAGCGCTTCTTCGTCAAAGGCATCGTGCTTGGAGCTGTTAAGGAATAACCCTTTGATAGCAGGGCTGGCCTAAAGGAGGTGTATGTCTGAGAGATCAGCCCAAAAATTTCATGTACAATGGGGGAGACGCAATGATATGGACAATGAAGAAGGCAGCAGCAGCTTTGCTGGCCGGGGCCATGCTTACCAGCTTGCTCGCCGGCTGCAGCAACAGCGCCAGTAGTGACGGAGGCCGTGCCGAGACTTCGACTGAATTTTATTCGGCCAAATTCGAAAATGGCAAATATGTGGAGCCTGTCAGCATCACGACAGTGTTTCCAATTGGCAGCAATCTGAAGTTTAAAAATGGTGAGAACATCGAGAACAATGTGCATACCCGATGGGCCAAGGATACCCTTGGCATCGACATCAAGTATTTGTGGACGGTCAGCGACCAGAACAATGCCTACCAAACCAAGCTGCGCCTTATGCTGACCTCCAAGCAGGAGATGCCGGACATTATTGCATTCCGTGGGGATCAGACCTTGATTAGCGACCTTATTGAATCCGGTCAATTCGCGGATGCGGGCGAGCTGTTCGATCAATATGCCTCCGATACGTATAAGGAGGCGATGAGCCAGGACCCCGATGTCTGGAATCCCTACATCCGTGATGGCAAAAGAATGGCGATTCCTGTGCTTGACAATGCCTATAATAACGACGGTGTCATGTATATCCGTGAAGACTGGCTGAGAAACGTGGGCATGGAAGCTCCCACAACCATAGATGAACTGGAAGCCGTAATGGAGGCCTTCACCAACGGCGACCCCGATCAAAATGGGCAAAAGGATACGCTAGCTCTGTCCATCGGCTTCAAAAACAATCTGGCCACCTGGATGTCGGATGCAGGCTGGATCTTCGGTATGTTTGGGGCGATGCCGAATCAATGGAATGAAGACGCGGACGGAAAGCTCGTCTACGGCTCCATTCAGCCGGAGATGAAGCCCGCTCTGGCGAAGCTGCAGGATTGGATGAAGAAGGGATACATCTCTCAGGAAGCAGGACTGTATGACGAGGTGAAGGCCTCTGAGGCATTCACCGCAGGGAAGGCGGGGATTATCGTCGGCCCTTACTGGATGACGGGCTGGCCGCTTCAGGATATGAAGGCCAATCTGCCTGGAGCCGAATACAAGGCATATCCGCTTCCGGCGGGACAAGACGGCAAGGTTGGCCGCAGAGGAACCTCGGTGAATTCCGGGGCTGTGCTGATCAACAAGAATATGAAAAACAAGGATGCATTCTTTGTGTATCAAAACTACCTGTTCGACCATTGGGCGAACCCATCTGGCGAAGGGCCATTCACCAAGGGATTTGCGGAGGGCTATGATTATGCCATTGGTCCAAACGGAGAGCTGTACGGAGAGCAGGACAGCGACAAGATCGAAGGCGGTTGGGTGGACACCATCCGCTACACACTGACCTTTGATGGCGCGATCATTCCACAATTGCGTATTAACACATTAGCCAAAATCGCTAACGGAGAAGAAGCGGTTACGCCGTATGAGAAGGCTATGCTTCGATCCATCCCGGAGCAGATCCAGGCGGCAAAAATCGTCATTGATCAGAAGGATTCGATCATGATGAACAAGTTCACAGGCAGCCCGACCAAAACCCAATTGTCCAAGGGAGATATGCTCGACAAGCTGGAGAAGGAGGTGCTGACCAAAATTATTTACAACAGAGCTTCGATTGACGAATTTGATTCCTTTGTGGAGAGATACCTGTCCTCTGGCGGCCAGCAAGTTCACAACGAAGTCAACGAATGGTACGCGTCGATCCATCAATAGGCAGTAAAGCAGCCGCTCCTCCATTTCCGTCTGACAGCGGATATGGAGGAGTGGTTGGCGTGCACTTATTGGACTTGAACGCCCCCTTGTCGGCTTGGATGCGTCCGTCCTGCGTCTATTGGCGCTTTTCCCGGTATTCCTGGGGCGTCATCCCGTAATATTCCTTGAACACTTTAATGAAATATTGCGAGTTGGAGTATCCAAGCTTCTCCGATATGGCATACACCTTGTCCTGGGTGTCGCGCAGGTAGGACAAGGCATGCTCCATCTTGAGCTTCAACAGGTAGTCGCTGATGCTGGAGCCGCACAGCTTGCGGAACAGCTTGGATACATAGACCGGGTGGAAGGATACATGATCCGCTATGGATTGCAGGCTCACCATCGCCAGATTGCTGTCTATATAGCTTTTGATAACCTGAATCAGACCTTCCTGATGCAGAGCGACATCCTTCTCCAGCTTGTTCCGAATAAGAGCGATCAACGATTCCGCCCATTCCTGAATCTGGGCAAACGAGCGAAGATCGGAGGGCTGCATAGCTTGCTGACTGCTCCACTCCGACAGCATGACATGGTTCTTGTGGGCGACATAATGAAAGGAAGACAGAAGAACGCTCTTCACCTCCTCCAGATGCTCCTCGGTTTGTTCGGGCAGCTCGTTGAAGACCGTCCGCAGCATCGACAGGCGGTTAAGAAATTCATCCCATTGGGAGGTTTCAAGCAAATGCATGAACGTGGGAGGAGCATAGAGCATGCTTAATGGACGTATGTTTACCGATTCCGGGCGTTCTGTAAGCTGGAGCAGATGACCATGCTCCTTGCCAGCCTGCCTCCGAAGCGCCAGAATCGCCTGGTCGTACATGTCACTAATATCCGCCGGAAACCGTCCCGGGTAGGTGGACACGATCGAGATCCCGCCCTTTAAATAGTCATGCACGTTGCGATGAATCAGCTCGACGAGTCCTGATAGCCATCTGCCGGCGTGGGTCAGCTCAGGCCCGGCATGCGTTCCCCTTGGCTTCAGAAGAAACACCAGATGATGGTTCGCATCGCTGCAGTGCCATAGTGTAAAGGACTCGTTCAGCATCTCGGTCACAATATTGGCTACCGCATATTGAAACAGGTTCATATCACTATTGCCAAGGCGAGAAAAACGCTCCTCGAGTCTGATAATGAGCATAAATAATTCATCGCTTAGTTCAACATCCAACTGATAGCTCTTCAGCTTATATTGGAGCTCCTCATCCGAATAGCGGTAGCCCTGAAGCAACTCATTCAGCAGCTTATCCTTCAGATGCGGCAGATGCTCCTGGAAGGCTCGCATGGCATGATCATAGGAGGCCGCCTGCTCCATTTCATCCACAATGGACTGCACAGTGAATTGCAGGCAATCGTAGAGCTTGGCGTGATCCAGAGGCTTCACCAGATATTCCACAACGCCTTGATGGATTGCTTCCTTGGCATAGTCGAATTCCGCATAACCCGTCAACAGAAGACATTTGATCTTGAGCTGCGCGCTACGGATGGACTGGATAAGCTCCAATCCGTTCATCCCCGGCATGGATATATCCGTTATGACGATGTCGATCCGTTCGGTGTGGATCATCCGAAGAGCCTCCTTGGCGGAATACGCCTTGAATACCTTGCTGATCCCGCAGCTCCCCCAAGGGAAGGCGACCTCCAGATCGTCTACAACATAGGTTTCGTCATCAACTAGCAGGATATGAAACATGATGCCCCTCCTTCCTCAACCTTATGGAAATGGTCGTGCCCTGTCCAGGATTGGAATCAATCAGCAGCCCCTGCTCCTTTCCGTAATATAGCTTGATTCTCTGATTCACATTGCGCAGACCGATGCCGATTGACCTCTCTGAGCAAAGCCTCTCATCCATATATTGCAGTACAGCCTGCAACCGCTCCTGCTCCATGCCAGCGCCATTATCTCGCACCGACAGCACGAATTCGCTCCCCAGATCCAGAGCTTCTATCGTAATGAGGCCAGGGTGCTCGCAGGGCTCTATACCGTGGATAATGCAGTTCTCAACGAGCGGCTGCAGAATCATTCGCGGCAATCGGCATGCTCTCAGGTGCTTCGGAACATCGATGTGAAAGGATATTGTTGTTTTCCTGAGCTGCATAATGGATAAATAATGCTCTACAGAGGTTAATTCTTCCTCCAGCGTAGCATCCAATTGCTCGATCTTGTGAATATAGCGGCAATAGGCGCCCAGATGAAGGGTCATGGATCTAACGGCTGCTGTATCGTTGACGCTGGCTTTGCTGTGAATAAAATTCAAGCAATTATAGAGAAAATGCGGATTAATCTGGGCCTGGTATTGCATAAGACGAGCCTCCTTGACCTGAAGCTCTCCGTGTAGCACCTGTTCAATTAACACCTGCGTGTTTTCGGCCATTCGGTTAAACGAGCGGCCAAGCAGCCGGAAGTCATAAGCATTCACATCAGTCAGTCTGCTGGAGAAGTCTCCCTGGTCGAATTTTTCGATCGCCTTGCGCAGCTTGTGGATGGGTAGCTGTACTTGACGGTGCAGCAAAAAAATACTGATGAGGGAGAGCAGCAGCAACACAACGATCGCAATCATAAAATAATTGTTGTTTCGAGAAATCGGTTCGATTAATTGCCGCATCGGATGGTAGTCCATGAAATAAAAATCCATCATGTTCAGCCTCATATAATTGAGCAGATAGGGCGTGCCGTTATTGTCCACCGACAGAAACCCATTCTCTCCCTGCAGGAGCGGGACAATCACCTGAGCGGTTTCCTTCATTAATGGAGCGGAATCATTCTGGATCAGCATATGATTGCGATAGTCGTACAGCAAAGGCGTGCCGGAGGTGTACTGACTCATTACCTTTCTAATCTGGCTTAGCTGAATCTGCACCTCGATGTATAACGGGCTTTTATGGCTTTTGACCAGATAGGAGTAAAAATACTCTCCTGTTTTCTGATCCCGCTTGATGGTCCATACGTGCAGGGGCTGCTCGGGCAGACTGAATTCGCTGAATGAAAAAAACGGGTCAGAGGATACCGTTTCGTTCTGCTCAGGGAAATAGATAATAAATGTATTGTTCCATGGGGTCGAGGCGCTGTTCAGCGCAAGCTTGTCGATAATGTTCAACTTCGTCTCATATCTGCTGTATTCGTCCCCGTAGTTCATCATATTGGGATAGGCCCGAACCGATTGGTCCTCGGACAAAACAATGGTATTCATCAGAATTTGCTCAAATTGATTGCTTAGTTGCGAGGTCATAAATTCCACCTCTGCAATTTTGTTCTTTTTCAGCTCGTCTTGTATGACCTGAACATTGAGCCGATAGATGAGCCAGAACACCAGCACAATCAGGGAGAACATAAGCAGCAGAGCCACAAGGAGCTTCTGAAAAAGCGATACGCCGGCTTTCATGGATACCTCCCAACAACGAAATCGAATACTTCCTTTAGCTCCCTTGAAGTTCTCGGGAGAGTCCTCAGCGTGTTTAGCGACGATAGTTAAACAGAGGTTAGGAGAAGTTCTATTTTCTACCTATTATACCTATAAAAAAATCTGCAATATTATTGCAGACGCTTTATCGCTGGATTGAGCTGCACCGATGCTTCAAAAAAGCCAATTTCACTTCTAATTGAACCTGAGTAGTTCATAATGTTTTTTCCATACATACACTGGAGGGACAATCAGCATATTCACCAAATCGATCCATTTCGTAAAACTCGTGTTTACTGTAAAATCCGATGGCTTCTACTTGTTGATCTCCGGTTTCCAATCTCATTACTTTATAGTTTTTAATTCTTGCTTTACTTTCCATAGTTTTTAGAATAAGACCGGCAATTCCCTGATTCCGGTAGTCCTCCAAAACAAAAAAACGCTTTAATTCAACTGCCTTATCATCGATTTCCTTGATCGATCCACACCCAACTGGTTTGCCTTGGAGATAAGCAATAACAATTTCAATCTTATCTTTACTGGGGTCTTCAAAATCAACCTGGAACACTTCTTCTGGAGGGTAGAGTTCATATAAATACTTATCAAGTCTTTCCGTTAGAATACTTAAATCAGGATGGTTTGATTGAACATCCATTAGTTTAATATGATCCATATGATCTCTCCCTGATTTATATTGTTAGCAGCAGTTTAGATGAAGTGAACTACGGGAGTGGCCGCGGCTCGGCGCTGGCTTGCAAGGCACTATGGACTTCATTCCCAAACTGTCTTATATCCTCCAGATAGTCATATCCTTGAGGATTGTGTAACTGATTGTACATACGAACGGCCACAGCCTTATATTCTGGAATCACAAGACACGCACAGCCGGTGATGCCCAATACTTGAAAGGAGTCATGAGGTACTTGATCACCGATCTGGTTCAAGGGTGAATGGCTCTGTAACCACCAGATAAAGCCTTGTCTCGGTAATGCTGGATGTAACGTTTTTGGGGTTTGCAGGCTAGTCATTCTGTCGAATACAGATTTCGGATAAACTTGTTCGCCATTTATTTTCCCCTTATGGAGATGCAAGTTCCCCCATGCGGCCAATTCACGAGCACTAATGAATAGATTGCTTTGGTCGCCCGCTGAACTGTCATTGGGTCCAACCCAGTTATCATCCTCATGATAGTGGTTATAGATTAGTAGCTCGTTGTATCGCGTCTGCCACCCCGTCTCAGTAAACCCTAAAGGTTGGATCACGTTATCGATGATGTAGCTTGCCAGTGATTGTCCCGTCAAGCGTGCGACGAGTTCAATTAAGATCGTAATTCCCGCGTTATTGTATGCCCAATCTTCACCGGGTCTAAAGGCTCTCGAATATTGCCCCTCTTGAATATCAAGACCATGTGTATGGGTGAGGCAGTGACGTATCGTAATTCCACTTGCTGTAGCATACAACTCATTTAAGTAGAGACCGACCTCGTCATCTATGCTACGTATTTTCCCCTCTTCAATGAGCAGACTTATGGCCATGGCCAAATACGTCTTCCTGACGGAACCAACATTAAATTGGGAATGCGCATCAACATTTCTAGAAGAAGCAGTATGATCATGTCTTCCCGAGTACCATTCGTTGACGACAAGATCATGTTGTATAACATAAGTCGCAGCCGCAGTTGCTTTTATTTGTTGCTGAATCTGATGAACATACCGGTTAAGTTGATGAAAGTGTTTCATTTCCATGAGGCTCTCCTTGTTCTTTCGCTCAATTCTATGAATTCTCCAGTCTCATGTTGGTATAGTAGGCTCTAAATCCTGCCCTGTCCCAGAACCGTTTTCCTTCGGGGTTCTTTTCTAATACATCGAGTTCAATTCTCCTTACGTCCTCAAATCGCGTCTTTCGCAATAGTTTTATTCCGGCGATTCCGCACCCCATATTTCGATATTCTCGTCTTATAAAATACTGTCTGAGGTAGACTTGTTTTTCTTCTCTATGGAATGAATCCTCTTGATATTGATATAAAGCATAGCCAATGATCGTATCTTCCTTCATTATCAGGTCCATTCCCCAATTGTTCTCGAAGAACTCACGCATACGCTCCTCTAGTTCCTGTTTTCCCATGGGGTTTGAACTGCTCTCATCCTCGATGAGCTGCTTATTCATTTCGGCCAATATGTGAAGATCCTCTCTGCCTGCACTCTGTAATCTTATCATCATGCGTCTTCCACCTCACTACTCTGCATCGTTTGCTCTGCATCTGTTACTCCCTTTAGTGTGCCCCATTATGGACAACCCTGAGCTCCTTGCCATCTATGAGTTCTCCATTAACAGGCACAATCCTCCAAATTAGGAATATCTGATTCTTTCATGGCTTGGTTCGTATCCAAATCAATATAAATGGCTGATATTTCCCCAGTGTCTTTCACTACAGTGAAACGAAGCTCATCATGATCTACCTTAAAACTTAGATTACTAATGGTTTGAGTTTGAGGCTCTTCGACAACCTCTTTACCGTAAGCAGCTTGAATATCTTCAAGGGTGTCACCCACCGAAATGCCTCGTGCAGTTGGCACTTGAATCAGGTTGATTGAAACAATACGCCCTGATTCAAGGGTTTCATTATACAGGTAGTCGAATCTCAACTTTTCATTTTCCTTATTGGGGTAGGAGACCTGATACCATCTAAAGGTCATCCCATTAACCTCGCCGGTTGCTCTAATGCGAATACTCTCATTTGTTTCGCCAATGGGTAGGTGTAATTTGGAGGTTAGATCCTCCAACGGAGTTTTATCATTCAGGGTTACACCATTGTAGATTACATCAAGATCAGCACTGGAGAACCCCTCAGGACTAGGGTCTGCTAATTCAGTCGATCCCTCCGTTCTGCTACATCCGAACAACATCATAGAAAGCAGGCATACCACACATAGTAGATACACACCATTTTTTCTTCGCACCAGCTTATTCCCCCTCTTATTTCATATACCGGGTGTGTCTGACTAAGTTCGCTGCTTTAACTGCAGCTTCTACCCGAACAAAGAGGGTCGACGACGAGGCTTACACCCTATTCTTCATATTCGATCAGCCAGCAGTCCCTATATTGTCCTTCATGATATTCATGCTTCTCCAGATACTTCTTCTTCCTAAACCCACACCGTTCATATACCTTAAGAGCTCTTGTATTCCATGCCTGTGGGTCCATAACAATCTTCCTGGCTTCCTTGTGCTCGATCAGATACCTCACGGTTTCCTCTATGAGTTGAGTTCCGATTCCACGGTTCCAATATGATGGTTCACCAATGAATTGATCCATTCCGTATATCTTTCCTTGAATGTCGACGTAGCCATACTGCTCAAGCTCTTTTTCATCAATCACATAAAATTGCAAATAACCAATATCCTTCAATTGATATTGAATAATGCAGGGTGTCACTTCATCCCCCTGCTCGTAGAAGCTCTGCTGAACCAATTCCTCGTCATGTACTCGGTCGCGTCCTTCATAGTACTGGAGAACCTCGGGATCTGAAAGCCACTTCACCAGTAGATGAGCGTCTTGTTCTTCGAGAGTTCTTAGACATAGCTCCTTGCTCTGATAAAGTATCATGGGTGTCTCTCCTTTTGATGGTCTTGCGGCAAAGGTGTGCGCCGCGGCGCGGCGGTTAAGCGTCAAATATCACACTCTGCCCCTGTGATAAATAAAAATCCATTAATTCCCAATCGAATGTAAATGCTGGACATCCCGACATTTGCAGCAAAAACATCACGTCACCTCGCTCTATTTTCTGAAGTTTAGAAACCGTGTGAGGCATTGCTTACAGCATCTTCGGACGATTTATATGCCCTTATTTTCTTTTTCATTCTCGATAAATTCATCCTTCGTTAATCCGAATAGAATCAGATCATGATATTTTCCATCTGTGTATATGACTTGACGGCGCACTCCTTCTTGAATACATCCGAGCTTCCTCATCATCGTAGCTGAAGCTTCGTTCCCTTCAAGCACATAATCAGTGAACTACCAACCACCTAAGAGATGGCGGCTTCTTGGTCAATAGAGCTACTGCTCCAAGTTTACCCAAGCTTACAGGTTAGTTCCTAACCCAGAAGATGCCATATTACATGGCTAGTTTCAGAAGGTTTTGAGCAGCATTTACGTCTCTGTCATGATGCACATGACATGCTGGACACGTCCATTCACGCAAGGCAAGATGTTTCACCTCTGCATTTTTGTAACCGCAACTGGAGCATAGCTGACTGCTTGCGTAGTTTTTAGGCGCAATGATAATCTCTCTGCCGTACCACCCGGCCTTGTATTCCAGCATCGAACGGAACAGGCTCCACGATACTTCACTGATGGCCTTTGCAAGCTTAGGATTCTGCATCATATTCTTTACGCTTAGGTCTTCCATGACAATGACTTGGTTTTCGCTAATCATCTTGGAAGATAGTTTGTGCAAGAAGTCTTGACGTTGATGGCTTATCTTTTCATGCAACTTGGCCACCTTTAACCTGGCCTTATTGCGATTATGGCTTCCCTTTTTCTTACGGGAAAGGTCTTTCTGTAATTTGGCTAATCGCTTTTCGGACTTGCGAAGGTGCTTGGGATTCGCAATAACTTCACCGTCCGAGGTGATGGCGAATTCCTTGAGTCCAAGATCCACCCCAATTTTAGCATCCCGTTTAGGCATCGGTTGAATATCGGTTTCCACCAGTAT